>Ga0070729_10006077_pt1 | contig 12075 bp, 8 predicted proteins | sample tdDd472_FD_66725 | JGI IMG/M metagenome (GOLD analysis project Ga0070729, IMG submission 66725) | Marine sediment microbial communities from the Atlantic coast under amendment with organic carbon and nitrate - tdDd47.2 | ecosystem: Environmental > Aquatic > Marine > Coastal > Sediment | place...
TACATGATTCTAATTTGCATTGTATACTTAGTAACGTTGCTGTTACTGGTACGAAAACCATTGAGAGCCCTAACTGTATGCATACCTGCCGCAGCAATGTTCCTATGGCCACTCCCTCTGATGGCAATGTTTGGTGTTCAATGGAATGTTTTTGCTTTTATGGTCCTGCCAGCGGTGATGGGTGTTGCTATGGATCTTGGCATACGTATTTACCTGCAATACTGGCACGACGACCAGATCGGTGCGGTTCCATCTGTATTAAAGACGATACCACCAATACTTTTAAGATCGGCCCCACTGTTTATTGCTGCCATAAGCTGGAGCTTCACCTCACACCAAACACTTGTCTATATGGCATCATCAATAATTATGGCCATAATAATAACTTCAGTTGCCAGCCTGACTTTCCAACCAGCCCTGTTAGAGCAAATACACTCCAAAACAAGAAAATGGTAAAAATATTCAGGATAGATATCAGCCTTGACCCAATCCTACATTGAGTGATAAACTTGCCAAGTCAACTACATCAGCCCGACAAAAATTGGGCAATCGGGGAAACAGCTACCAACCTTAAAGTTTGCCTATATGGTAGCTTCTTTTGGATTTTGGTAAAATCGTTAAATAATCAGTATAAAAACGTTGACATGCAACATAAGGTTAAATAGTGTGTTTTCAGAATATGAGGAATCAAGATAGTTGTATTGGTGCAATTATCAAGGTGTTTTTTCAGACAAAGTATTTGAAAGGAACTCAACATGCCAGACAGGATCTATAACTTCGCAGCTGGTCCCTGTACCCTTCCCCTACCCGCTCTAGAGGAGGCTCAGGCTAATTTTGTCAATTATAAAAACACAGGCATGTCCCTGTTTGAGACAAGCCATAGAAGTACAACTTATGACGACATCCACATGGGTGCTATTCAGCTTCTTCGTGATGTTTACCATATTCCAGAAACTCACAAGATTATCATGCTTGGTGGTGGTGCAACTCTACAATTTACCATGATCCCCATGAATTTCTTAGGTGAGGGAAAATTCGCCGAGTACGTCAACACCGGAACCTGGGGCACAAAAGCCCTAAAAGATGCCCAAATCATCGGTGATGCCCGCGAAATAGCTACTGGCAAAGATAGCAATTTCATGAATATCCCAAAAGACTACACCGTCAATCAAGATGCAGCCTATCTGCATATTACCACCAACAACACTATTAAAGGCACTCAGCTTCATGAAATGCCTGATGCAGGTAATGTTCCAATCATCGCTGACATGAGTTCTGACTTCCTGTCCCGCCCTGTAGACTGGAGCAAAATCGGTATGGCCTATGGTGGCGCACAGAAAAACCTTGGCCCCGCTGGAATGGCAGTCGTGATTATCCGTGATGATATGATGGAAAAAGCCAATAAAAACCTTACCGCTTACATGCGATATGACATACATGCCAGCAAATACAGTATGTACAACACTCCTCCGATGTTCCCCATCTACATGATGAATCTGGTTCTGGAGTGGGTCAGAGATAATGGCGGACTGGAACAGATGGATAAAAATGCTGATGAAAGATGCGGTATTCTCTATGACATCATTGACGAATATGGCGATTATTATTCCTGCCCGGTAGCTAAGGAAGATCGCTCTCGCATGAATGTTGCCTTCCGCTTGCCCACTGAAGAGCTTGAAAAGAAATTCGTTGCAGAAGCTCTGGAACGTGGAATGAGCAGTCTCAAGGGTCATCGTTCAGTAGGTGGATGTCGTGCATCCCTTTACAATGCAATGCCAATAGAGGGAGCCGAAAAACTGGGTCGCTTTATGCTAAAATTCATGGCAGCAAACCCTAAATAATTTATCACAAACCAAGACTAACAAGGGGCCGTTTTTCGGCCCCTTGTTTTATGTGAAACGTACAGTTCAAATCATGGCATTTATACAATTTCCAGAACCTTTAATAGAAGCAACTTTTCTTAAAAGGTATAAGCGATTTCTAACTGATATGAAGCTGACCAACGGTGACATTGTAGTGGCGCACTGTCCCAATACCGGTTCGATGAAAACCTGTTTGCAGGAAAATGCTCCTGCCCTGCTCTGGGATGCCAACAATCCCAAAAGAAAACTTCGATACAGCTTCAAAGCCATCAAAATAAACAAAACCTGGATTGGGATTGATACATTATTGCCAAACAAACTGGCAGAGTTAGCAATTGCAGCGGGTGAAATTGAAGAACTCGATGGATATGAGTTAATCGAACGCGAAAAGAAAATGGGACAAAACAGCAGAGTTGATTTGCTGTTATCAAACAATAAGCTGAAATGCTATGTTGAAGTTAAAAACGTAACAATGGTTGAAAATTCCGTTGCAAGCTTTCCTGATGCAATTACCACCAGAGGACAAAAACACCTCGTCGAACTAATGGAACGGGTTAAGGAAGGTCATAAAGCCGCCATGCTGTTTATGATCCAGCGCGGAGACGGCAAAGTATTTACGTCGGCAGATGCTATAGATTCCGAGTATGCAAAACTATTAAAAGAAGCTGAAAGCTGCGGAGTCATGCTATTTGCCATGTCTTGCAAAGTCAGCAAAATGGGAGTTGAGACTAACGGTCTGGTAGAAATACGTGTCTAGTCAGACTTGATCATCCATTCGTTTAAATACTTCTGGAACTTTTGTTGATGTTTGCCATAATACCTTAAGATCTCAATACCAACACCAGGATCCATATAGGCATTTTCGGCATCGTCTACATCAACCTTGTAAACCACCTGACCTTCGATTTTAATATGATCATTAACATCGGCAAGGTAAATATCAACATCAATAATTGACCCTATTGCCAAAAGATCTCTGGTAGCAACAAACATTCCACCTAAACTGATATTCTGAGTATAGGCCTGCATAAGATCTTCTGCACAATTGTAGGTGACATTCAAAACTTTCTCGAATCTTCTTTTTTCTCTGGCCTCCGCAAAACGGGAATCGACCTCTATTACAAACTCATGAAAAGCCTTGTTACCTTTGTCTATCTGCAACCCCATTCCATGCATTTGATCAGTTTGATCATTTTGCCCAAGCATGTTGCACCAGCGAACCATTCCGGTTGCATATACTTCAGATTCACCAGCCTTAATCAACAAGTCGAGTTGAGCCCCAGGTTGGAATACCGTATTTGAGACAATACCAATGCCACCACTTGAAATATTTTTCAGATTACCCATGTAAGGTGTTCCATTTAAGCCAAAAAACACTCTAAAATCTTTGCTTATCCGGCCGTTTTTACGTCTATTTGTTAATGTCTGCATTTTAACCTCTAAATGATGTACAAAGATGGATGTTAAAACAACACTCATTATTCCTAAAATATCAATAAAATTAAGCACCTATCATTAAGACTTACACCATTGAGGTGTTATTCAATGTTTATAAGAGTAAAGCAAAACATACAAATCACACCCTATATAAATATCGTCACCCCCATAAGATTTTTTAGTTTGAATGCAAAAAAAGTCTTCTCAGTTAGAGAATTTACCTTCATCAAAATAGTTGACTTTCTGATAAGGCATAACTATTGAGGATCCAACATTGAACATATGTCTCAATAATCTTTTGTGAAAAAGAAACATTAACGAAGATGCCACCGGTGTTTCCGAGCTTCTGGGCAATTTTATCAATGTATCAACAACATGTCCTGCTTTTTTAGACATTTCGTGCGCTTGCTGACAAATCGTTTGTGCCATGGCAAGGTCATCATCAGTCAATGCGCTTTTAAGCTTGGGAAAAGCCTGTTCAGTCCATTCTCTCTGTTCAATAAATGATGGTTTATAGTCATCAAGAAATACTTTCTGCTTGGTAATAAACACTCTGAAAATATTCTTGATATAGTCACCCATCCGTTCACAGTCTTTTACCAGCGCAAGCATGGTAATTTTCCTGGAGATTCCGGCCTCAACACTACCCGATTTTGAGATATTAAGCAGAATATCTCTTCTTACAGCTTCTTCCAATTCACCAAGCTGCCTGTCCCATGCTTTTACTCTATCCTGAATTTCTTCTTTTTCAGCAGTTTCCGAGATAATTGCATCCATTACTGTGGAGTACATTTTCTCAACTATGTTCAACATTTCTGAAAGTCGATTATCCAATCCTTCTTTTTGATTGCTTTTCCCGGAAAAAATCCTTGATAACAACGAACTCTTTTTTTGACTTATCACAATGAACTCCAATAAAAATAGGGCCAAACAAGTAATGGAAAAGGCCAGCGTGCTAAAATTGCATTCTGGTCATAACAGATTTTGCTGCTTCTCTTACATCATCGCTTTTATCTTTAGCAGCAGCTTTTATTGCCTTGGCAACTTCAGGAGTTTGATAGTTTGCTAAAGCAAAAATAATCCGAGACCTTATAAGCGGTGTCTTGGTTCTCAACTTTGAGAACATTCCTTCTTTCTTCAAAGCTTCAATAAGACAAGGTACTACAGACTCGTTGCCCATTTTACCTAAAGCGTTCACCGCGTCAAGCTGTACTTCCTCTTCTAACTCAATTTTAGCAATTGTCTGTTTTTCAATGTATTTCTTGATTTCTGGAATGGATTGCACGTCTTTCAAGGTTCCAAGCAATCCCATAGCAAATCTTTTGACCTGCATATCTTTATCAACCATCATATTTCTTACATATTCAACTGAATGCTCGGGGTCCAGTTTAACCAAAGCTTTAACAGTTTCGCGTCGTACCCTTGCTTCTTCATGGGAAAGAAGCTGGTTCAACCATTCAACGTGCTCCGAACTACCAACTTCTGCCAACAGCATAACCATGTTTCTGTGCACGTACCACTGATTTGAGGAAGTATTTAACTCAGTCTGTATCAAAGGAAGGATTTCCTTGCCCATTTTTTGCATCAAGTTTATGATATTACGACGTAATCCACGATCTTCACTGGTTTTCAGCAAGTCTAGTAAAGCAAGCTGCATTCTTTGTCCCATGCGAACAATGAGCTGAGCAACATTGTGTTTTGCCTCTTCTTCACCGTGCTGATAAACAGTAAGAAGCATTCTATTAACATCTTCCGAAGCTATTACTTCAATAGCTTTCAAAGCTCTTTTTTTCTGTTCGTTGTGCCTTTCAGCTTCGGGATCTGCATGAGATTGAAATGCATTAATAATATTTATTGCCTGCGTATAATCTTCATTGAAAATTAGTTCTTTACATAATTTTTCAAGGAAATCGGTACATGATTGATATATAGGAGAGAAATCATACTCTTTGCTCATTCTACTGATAATTTTTTCAATCAATACATTGACATCGGAATGAAAAACAACCTCGCCTATTACTTCGGATAAACTACTCAGCACACCTGATATGCTTTCAGATGGAATTTTGTCAAACAAGCGTATGCTTTTATTGAGAATCTCCTGATTAACACTACCGTCTTCATTTATCAGACTACCTGCCTCGCTGGCCTGGGCTCCTTCCTGGGCTTCTGCCGCTCTTGCCTGTAATTGCTTGGCCAACTCAGGTTTAACAAGACCGGACATTTTCATCAATTCGATAATCTGTCCAAAAAAGTCTCTGGATGTACTGTCGTTAATGATCAATTTGACCATTTTTTTAATGGCGTTAACTCTTGCAGCTCTCTCTTCTGGTGGAAAATTATGCAGTTTTGTTTTTACTTCTTTTACTTCCTCAATAGTATAATTCGTCACACCAATACTTTTTTCAGCGTCCATCTTGTCAAATAACATCTGAGTAAGATCCAGCTTACTTAACTCTGTGGGGTTTCGTTGTTCATTCAGCAGAACTCGCCCGATAACATCGTGATCCTGTTCAGCTACAGTGGTCGCTAAACTGTCTTTAAATACCGTCCTTTGTTCCTCATCCGGAATTGCCTTTAACATGTAGTAACTGCGCACCATTATTTTATTAAGCTTTTCAGCTTTCATGGCTACATATTCTTTACGGTCACCAAAGCCATCACTATCGCCTTCTTCTTCATCGACAACCATCTTTTTAAGCATGGTATCCAATTGATCTTTGTCAACCAGAAGATCAGATATCTCGTCATCGTTAATATCAGTGGTACCTACTTCATCCGATAAAAACTTCGCCAGCAAGCGTTCCCGGCGATCCATTGCCTCTTGCTCTTCCTGGGTAGAGGCAACATATATACGCTCATTTAATTGAATATTCTTTACATTTTGAGCTATCATCTGCTCATCAAGCGGGCCTAACACTTTTAGTTCTTTGGGCTTTTTGGACATTATTACAAGAAAAGCTACTAACTCTTCCGGAGTTGCCTTGATATCAAATGTTAAACTCTGAATTTTGCGTTCGATCAAAGATGTTAAAAAATCAATAACCGGAGCCTTTTTGCGATCACGCTCATCAAGTTGCTCACCTTCAATCAACAACAATCCATTAACTTCTGAAAAAGTAATAGTAGGCTGCATTTCCAACACATTCGACAGGTTTTTCGACACCTTTTCAATTGCATTGGCAATAGTTTTAGAATGCGGTGGATACATTCCCAAGCTGACCACAGTAGCACGCATTGATGTAATAAAATCAACTACATACCTAGACAATTTTGCCTGAGTCACAGCAGAAGGAAGTCCAACATCATCACTATCAACAGCATTTCTAAAAAATCTCATTTCCCCAAACCTCTATTAGATAAAACCCGGTTCACAAAAATTACTATTATTTCCCATTCGTTGGAAACAGATTGTAGCAGAGAGATTGAAACTTATCAAAGAATATTCGCCCAGACCACTTAAAGTGTTTTACTGGCACCTTTTTACATTTTGTGATAGGTATTTGAAAGTACGAAGATTTTCAGGCTGGGTAATAAACTTAATGCGGGAAATGTAATGAAAATTCTCAAGCGAAGCAAACAGGTAGTAAATTTTCTAAAAGAAAATCTGAAGAATAAAAAAGCACTGGTGGTTATGCATGATAATCCAGATCCGGATTGCATTGCATGTGGCATCTGTCTTCAAAAAATATTTGAAGGTATCTACGCAACACCTACAACACTCACCTATGGTGGCGTTATTGGAAGATCTGAAAACAAAAAAATGGTCACCGAATGCGATGTTATACTAAAGCGTATTGATACTCTTAAACTTGATGATTATACATTTATTGTTTCTGTTGATAGCCAACCTGGTTCCGGGAACACATCATTAAAACTGGGACATAAAATTGATATGGTATTAGATCATCACCCCAGGAAAACAACAACCAGAAATATTCCCTGGGTGGATATACGAACCAATTATGGTGCAACTGCCACAATAGCTTACGAATATTGCATGGCACACAATTTGGAGTTCAACAAACTTGAGGCAACCGCTATTTTGTATGCTTTAAAAACCGAAACTAAAGATCTTGGGGTTGAAGCCGGCCCCGCAGACAAGCGCGCCTATTTAAGCCTGCTTCCTAAAAGTGATTTTGAAATTCTTTTCAATATTGTACATGCAGAAGTATCCAAAGATTATTTTCTTGTTCTCGCGAAAGCCATGGAAAATGCAAGGATATATAATGATGTTATGGTAACCAGCACAGGAGAAATAAAAACACCAGAATACGTTGCCGAAGTGGCAGACATGCTTTTAAGACTTAAGGGTGTAGACTGGACATTTGTTTCAGGACAATGTAAAAGTTCTTTGTATATGTCCATAAGAACCAGCAATCGCGAAGCAAATTCAGGTGAAATAATGCAACAGGTTGTAAACGGTTTTGGCACTGGAGGCGGACACGATTCGATGGCTGGTGGAAAAATAGAAAAGATTCCAGAAAATACTACTTTTGAAGAAATCGAAGAAGAACTGGCCCAAAGAACCTTGCGGGCACTTAAAAAAAGGAGTCATGGGGAGGAGCTTTTAGAAGAGAAAAAAGAGCCCCCTGAGAAAAACAAAATCAAATGAAATATTCATCTGTCATATTATTAGTGGTTTTTTTTACATTACTAAGCTCATCTATTCAGGCCAAGGAGAATGAACTTCTTCGAAACAGTGGCGAAAGTATTGTAGAAACATGGATTAGTGGCAAGTATGACTCTACTTCAAAGGTAGAAGTTCTAAGCCTTGCAGAAAAGGCATTGCAAAACGAATTGCCATATCTTGCAGAACAGTTTCTTACGAAATTGACACCTGACCCGCAAGACAGCAATCGCCTGTACCTCGAGTTTCTGATAGCCACTCAAAAACGAGACATAATAAATGCACAAAAACTGACAAAGCAACTAGTTACCGCCCTTGCAACCGAGAAACAGATAGACCAAAATATTTGGGAAAACAGACTTGTAAAGATCTGGCAATGGCACAGGGAAAAAAACCTGATAGATCAAGGTAAACTTATCTTCGACCAACAGTTCAGCCAATTTAACCAATGGCCACTGCTTGCAAGCGAGCATTTGTTATGGTGCAGCTTTTTCGAGCCGGAAACCCAGATACGAAAAGAAACACTTGAAAGACTGGAAGACTGCAAAGACTTCAACAGTTGCAATGCTCCGATTAAAATTTTAAATTCACTGAACAGCCCAGTGGTGGCAAGATATTGGCTTTTAAATTCATGGCAGATGGCAACGACCAAAGCTCAACTGCTTGCCACACTAAACACTGCAATTCTGATTGGAGACAATATTAGTTCCAGAAAAATTTTAGATAACATTTTAGACAAAACACTATCACTGGAAGATTTCAGGCAGTTGTTTTTGCTTATGCCACAATATCAGCAGACAATTATAAATAGACTGAAAGAAATCCCTATTGAAAACGATGAGCAAAAAATTAGATTAATCTCATTATTATGGCAGTTAAAAGAGTACAAACACGTAAAATCTATGCTTCCGCAGCATAAAAATGAAGAATCCGACAACAAAGAAAAAGCATCTGCAGATATTAATGAATCTCCCAAAGATAAGATTAAAACGGTAGCAAAGATCCCTACCCGACAGAAAGAGGAAAGCTTTTTCCCGACTACTCTGGAGGCATTTAAACTGCTTCAGAACATTTCTTCCAGCAATGTTTTTAGCAAACAAAAAAGTTATTACAAAACTCTATCCGACCAATTGCTCGAAAAACTCCTGACAACCAAGCAGACAGAAGAAGACAAAAGACTGCTACTCTATAGCGTTAAAATCTCCCCTGTCAAAGTTGAACTTAAACAACAACTTTTGAAAAACATCGAGACTAACATTACCGAACAATCGTTGGAGCAAAAACTGCTTTCACTAAAATTAAACATGGCAACAGGACGCACAAACAAAGCAGCAATAGACTACTCTGCCATTTCTTCCAGCCATCCGGACGATGTTTCACTTGTGTGGGAAATTTTAAAACATTACAAAAATAGAAAATATTTTAAGAATTCTATGAATATTGAACAGCAATGGATCGGTAGCATGAAGGCTGCAAGCGCCAGTAAAAACATTAACAGGGTTTACCAGTCTGCTCTAATTTTAAGGGGGATGAAAAAACGAAAAGAAGCCCAACAGCTTGCTGTATCAGCAATTAACCTTCCTATGAAGACACTGGAAAAAATAGAACTGGCAATGATTGTCTCTGATGTTTATCGCAGCAAATCATTTTCAGACTTTGCTAAAAGTATTGACCGAAACAACATCATTGATGAACTGCTATTACTCATATCCTTATATTTCAAAATGGATATGCATGAGCAGGCACTTGAAGTTTTTCATTTACTTGAACAAAACAAATCTTTATCAACCCCTCTATATCTTGCTAGCCGTCTTGCCAACAACTATGTTCAATACAAAGCTGCAATTAAACACATGAAACGTAGAACAAGAATTTCTCTGGATATCTACACCAATTTAATAGTCAGGCTTTTAAGAAAGCACATCGAAACTTCAAAAATTAAGTATTGGACTGAATCTTTTGCGTTGCTACAAAAACTTCAATCTGAAATAGCAATTGAAAATCATACCGCAGAGCGCAGGCTTAGAAAAGCAATGTGGGAAACAAACGAAGATATAGATGCCTGTATTTTTGAATTTCTGTCTATATTTCAAAGCAATAAAGATCAGCCATATGAAGAGCTGATATCAGTGGCTACCATACTCGCCAAAAACCAGAACCCTGATTTCTTTTCTGTGCTTTGGCAACGAATAAAACTCCTGGAAAACGAACAAAACATATTCTCCATGCAAGACAGTACTATGCAAGTTCTTTTGTCTTCTTTTCTCTCACACAAGAGAGAAGAGTGTAAAAATGATTTTCTACGTCTGTGTGATCGTTGGAAACAGTTATTATTAAAACAGAACGACGCTGATAAATATATGGTTGCAGCATATTCATTAAGCGCCATGTATAATTATCAAAAAGACTCGTTTGAAACTGAAAATAATTTTTTTAATTCTTCCCAAAATGCAATCAAGCGAACTGTTGATGATATTAAAAAAGAACTTGATAAAATTGCCGACAAAGAAACTCTTTCCTTTAGAAGAGCACGCATTGTTATGGAAGAAGACCCAGAAACACATGATTTCTCTGCCTCAACAATTCATCAGCAGACCATTCAAAATGCATGGTTCTTTTCTGACTGTCTGGCATATTCGGTAAAGATAAAAGAAGACTACAAGGCCACTGCAGAAATTACGGTCGACAGCAATGGCATGGTTGCAAAGGTGACTTTAAGATCTTTCCCCGCAGGACTGAATAGCGAGAAAGAGTGCCTGACCAAACGCCTTAAAGGTTTTGTCTTCACAAACATCGAGCCACCTTTTGGCTTTGGAAAATTACAAATACATTCATTTGCAACAGAGCCCAATGGAATAACGGATGCTGACCGAGAGTTTAAAAAAGGCAAGCTTGAACAATTAAAGGACAAACTTGTAGCTGCACAAGATAAATTCGAGCAGACCGAGGAAGACCGCGCAGATTTTCTCGAGGATATTGCCGACAATGCAAAAAACAACTTGAGACAAGCTGTCAGAAGAAGTTACGACGAAGAGGTCTACCAAAGTGCAGCCTGGTGGTACAAAAACTTCCTGGATGACAAGGCCAGCAGCATTCGCTTGACCAACGAACGCCGATGGATAATAGTTTCTCCATACGTTGGTGCAGCAATTTCTATATTTATTTTTGTATCGCTTTTATTGTGGTATCGAAAGAAAAAACGATCTGACAACTAACGACCAGTATGCCCAAAGCCTCCGGCTCCACGTTCGGTTTCATCAAGATTTTCTACTTCTTGCCAACTGGCCTGAGTAACAGGAGCAATTACCATCTGGGCAATTCTGTCGCCGCGCTTGATTACAAAATCTTTTTGGCTGTGATTTATCAGGGCAATTCTTATTTCTCCACGATAGTCTGAGTCTATCGTTCCCGGAGAATTTAAAACAGTGACACCATATTTAACTGCCAGTCCAGATCGCGGTCTTATTTGAGCTTCAAAACCCACTGGCAAGGCTATTGCAACGCCACTTGGAATAAGGGCAAATGATCCTTTTGCAAGTATTGTATCTTCTTCTACAGCAGCACATAAGTCCACACCCGCAGAACCAGCAGTCTGATAATCCGGCAGTTCAATATCGCCAAAACCTTCTCGAATTCTACTTATTTGTACTGCAACTTTACTGCTCATATTTCTGCCTCCATATTGGGGAACTCTATTTTTGTATTGTCATAACGGCAAATATCAAGATAGGGACAATAGGTACAAGCCTGTTTACTATCAATTGGTGAAACCTGAAACTCGCCATTTTTTATGGATTGATAGATTTCAACAAGGCGATTTGCCAAACTCTGTGTCGATGTTTTATCAGCTCTGACATCTGGGTCAAGTGAAAAATACTCCTGCACACTTTTATCTTTTAGGTTTATTTTCTTTTCGATTTTCGCTGCTGAATTCTTCATTAACAAATATCGAGCCGAGATTTCTTCCGGATTTGATTTTAACCTCTTACGTTTTATAGCAGCCATAAGACCTAGCATATACAAAGGCATCTGAAAAGAAGTTATGGCAAATTGCTTCTTTATTTTTGGCTCATAAACATATTTGTTTTTTCCTGATTTGTAATCAAGCACTGTAGTTTCATGCTCGTTTGCATCCAGTCGGTCAAT
>Ga0070729_10006080_pt1 | contig 12075 bp, 10 predicted proteins | sample tdDd472_FD_66725 | JGI IMG/M metagenome (GOLD analysis project Ga0070729, IMG submission 66725) | Marine sediment microbial communities from the Atlantic coast under amendment with organic carbon and nitrate - tdDd47.2 | ecosystem: Environmental > Aquatic > Marine > Coastal > Sediment | place...
CCAGTTCGCCCTCAGCGAGCCGATGACGGTGAACTGAGAGCTTGAGGACCTGAGGGCTTGAGGGCTCGAGGACCTGAATCTCGTATTCCGCGCGTTGATTCCTGCGACCTGCTGGCCGATTTTCCTGTATCTTTCCTTCTGAGTTACACAATGCATGCAACCATCGAACACCCGGCGGTATCTCAGAGGATGTGGAAATGGTCATCCCTCTCCGTTCAAATCGCCGGTTTTCCGTGGCTGGGCCCATGACGACCCGCTCGGGCGATGATTCGACTCGACTCGTCGACCGGGCGATCGCCGGCGACGTCGATGCCTTCGAGGCGCTCTACCGACAATCGGTGGGCCGGGTCCATGGTCTTTGTCTGAGAATGTGTGGAAACCGCTCCGAGGCCGAGGAACTGACCCAGGAGGCGTTTGTCAGAGCCTGGCAGAAGCTCCCTTCGTTCCGCGGCGAAAGCGCTTTCTCGACCTGGATGCACAGGTTGACCGTCAATGTCGTTCTCGGTCACCAGCGAAGCACTGGGCGCCGCCAGGCCAGAGAGACGGCCGCCGGCGAGGAATGGTACCAGGAAGGGGGCGCCACGCACCAGCGCCTCGGAGTTGCGATGGATCTCGAACGAGCCATCGCGGGCCTGCCGAAAGGTGCACGGACGGTATTCGTCCTCCATGACATGGAGGGCTACAAGCATAAGGAGATCGCCCAGGTCGCCGGCATGGCGGTGGGGACCTCAAAAGCGCAGCTGAGCCGAGCCCGGAAATTGCTGCGAAAGGCGTTGTCATCATGAAGACCACCAACTGTGACCAGATCCTGTCGATGATCGACGAATTCATCGATGGTGTCCTGGCTGAATCCGATGCGGCCGACGCGCGGTCTCATCTCGATGCGTGTCCGAGCTGCCGCGCCGAGGTCGAGAGCGCTCTTCAGCTCCAGGCCGCGACGAAGTCGCTGCCCCGGTCCAACGATCCCGAGCGCGATTTGTGGCCGGGGATCGCCGGTCAGATCGAAGACCGGCGGGTCGTGAGTGGTGACTTCGAGAAGCCGCCCGCACCCCGGTTCCGCAAAGCGTGGATGGCGGCTGCAGCGGCGGCGATTCTGGTTTTCTCGGTCAGTCTCGCCTATCGGGTCGGCCTCGAGCGAGGGCGGCCGCAGACCGCCGAGATGCCGCCGGTGGAGTCCTTCTATGTGCAGGCGGCGTACGGCGATCTCGGAACGGGTCTCGAACTCGCTCGAAATCAGCTCCGCAGCACCCTCGATGAGCGGCAGAAAGAGCTATCGCCCGAAACCTGGTCGGTCGTTATGGAGAACCTGCTGGTGATCGACAACGCTATTTCTCGGATCGAAGTCGCGCTGGCGGACAACCCGAACGACGGACGGCTCAATCGGCAACTCGCGATGGCCTATCGCCAACAGATCAACTTGCTTCAACGGGCGACCAGATTGCCCGCAGAGGTCTGAGACAACAGTGATAACGAGGCAGTGGAGGTCAGCATGAATAAGACAACACTCATGATCCTGGTGACACTAGCGGTGGCAGGGATCGCTCAGGCCGATCGCATGGTGGATGAAACCCGGCCATTGGCCGCCGACGGGCGGGTTGAGATCAGCAATATATCCGGCGAGATCGAAGTGATCGGCTGGTCCGGTGACGGAGTGTCCATCACCGGTAAGCTCGAAGATGGTGTGGAGGAACTTGTCCTCTCTTCGGGCGGCAGCCGCCTGAGCATCGAGGTTGAACTCGAACGCCGGACGCGGAGCAACGGCAGCGCGTACCTGACGATCAAGGTGCCGAGGACTGCAGACCTCGAGATCGAGACCGTGAGCGCCGACATCTCGGTGGATGGCGTCCTGGGAGAGCTCGATCTCGAGTCGGTGAGCGGCCAGGTGGAGATTTCCGGCGAGACCCGATCGGTGGAGGCGGCCTCAGTCAGCGGTGACGTCATCGCAACCTCGACCTCGGGAAGCTCGGAACTCGAATCGGTGAGCGGCAACATCATCGTCCGTCAAGCGACGGGACGGCTCGACGCCGACGTGGTCAGCGGCAACATCGAAATTGAGGACGGCATCCTCGACAGCTTTAACGCTGAAACGGTTTCGGGATCGATCTTCTGTGCGGCGGTCCCAACCGATCGCGGACGGTTTTCCCTCGAAACCATGAGCGGCACGGTCGAAATCGTCGTCCCTTCCGAGATCAACGCCGATTTCTATATTGAGACCTATTCGGGGTCCATCAAGAACGACATCGGACCGGCGCCCAAGCGGACCGACAAGTACGCCCCCGGCAAAGAACTCCGCTTCACGGCGGGTTCGGGAGGCCCCAAGATCTCAATCGAGAGTTTCTCGGGCAGCGTCAAGCTCCGGACCAACTGACGGGGACCTCAATTTGTTCGGAGCCTGAAAAGACGCGGGTCCGCCCGCGTCTTTTTCCTTTGAGATTCAGGATTCAGGTCGGAGGTCACAGGTCGGAAGGTCGCAGGAACCGGGATGTGGGAACTCAAGCCCTCAAGCCTTCAGGACCGCCTTTTCGAAGACCTTGGTGTCGACCCCCATCTCGTCACCGATGAACTCCATGGCCTCACGGAGGTCTTCGATCGCCAGACGCGGTGGAACGACGACCTCGGCCGACATGGTGAAAAGCGGCGTGCCGCTCATGGGCGCCGCCGAAACCTCGGTATGCATGCTCTCGAGGTTGATGCCCTGCTCTGCGAGGTACTGCGCCACCTGATTGATGATCCCCATGTGATCGGCGCCGAGTACGGTGATCGTACAGCGACTCTCCTGAGGATCCTCGTCCTCCGCATCGACCTCGCTGAGTCGGGTCAGGACGTCAAACTTGGTGTAGTGAAGATCGTCCACCGCTTTGCGCAGTTCGAAGACCCTGTCCTCCGGCGCGCTGACAAACACAAGCATGGCAAAGTCGCCACCGAGACGTACCATCCGGCTCGCATCGATGTTGCCGTCATAGTGGAGGATGAGCTTGGTGAACTCCTCCACTATCCCGGGTCTGTCCCTACCCACCGCTGTCAGCACCATTTGCTTGCGCATCTTGGGTACCTCACCTCGTTCAAGGGATACCCATCCATGGTACCGCACATCTCTTCAAAGATGCAGAACCCTTGCTACCACCTGCTACCTGCCACCAGTGACCCGCACCCTTCCTCACCCCGCCCTCACCCACTCCCGTGCATCCTCGAGAATCCGTCCTGCGTCTCCCGGTTCGATCCAGGTGATCGGCGTCCCTCGTTTCTCCATCCCGCGGAACCACGTCTCCTGCCGTTTGGCGAAGCGACCGATTGCGACGGCAAGGTCGTCGACCAACTGGAAGCGATTCTTGCGCCCGGAGAGGTAGGCATCAATCTCGCGATACTCGAGACCGAGCCGTTCGAGGCGGTGGTGCGTGAGACCCGCATCGAGGAGCCCGCGAACCTCATCGACCATTCCATCCGCGAGACGAGACTCCAGACGCGAGCGAATCCGACGACGGAGGACCTCGCGATTGATGCGGATGGCGTAGACCCTGCTATCTATGTCGAGCCCAAGAGGTACGGAGGTCGGAACGGGGCCCTGACTCCCGGCCTCGGCGATCTCGAGAGCCCGAATCACCCGTTCGCGGTTGGAAGCGTCGGTGCGAGAAGCAAGCCGAGGATCTCTTTGGAACAGACGGCCGACCAGATCCTCCAGAGGAAGACGTCGGAGGTCGCGACGAAGCTCGGAGTTCTCGGGGACATCGGTGATGCGGTAGTCCCTGACGACGGCCTCGACATAGAGTCCGCTTCCTCCGGCCATGATCAGGGGTTGCGCCCCGGATCGGATCGTCTCATTCTCTGCCAACCGGCGGATGACCCGGTAGCAGTCCTGTTGAAACCGAAAAAGAGTGTAGATCTCGTCCGGATCGGCGATGTCGATCAGATGGTAGGGCACCGGAGGATCGACAGCTGAATACTCATCGAGGTCCTTGCCGGTTCCCAGATCGAGACCGCGGTAGACCTGGCGGGAATCGGCGGAGAGGATCTCCGACTCTAAGCCGTGGGCGACTTCGACCGCAAGACGAGTCTTGCCCACCGCGGTCGGTCCGGCAACGACAAGAAGACGCACGGTCATTTTTTGAATCGCTCCCGGAAGCGGTTGTCGAGGGCGAAAACCTCGTCGCGGTCGCGTCCGAGGAAGAGAACGGCCGCCTTGGCGGTCGGTCGGCGGTTGGGGCCGAGCCAGAGCGGCGCCGTCACCAGTGTTCCTGCGCCGCGATCGGTGGTGTACAGATCGCCTCCGAGTGCATCCTCGACTTCTGTGTAGCTGTCCGGAAGCCGAATCTTGCGGCGAGAAAAGAACCGCCAGTAGGCGGCCCCTCGGCCGCCCAGTCGACGCCACAGGGTAGAGGCCCCGGCGGACATCTCGCGCCTGGCGTTGAGATCGACGAGTGGTCGGAGCTTGGGGTGTCCGTGGTCGTCCCAGACAAAGGCGTCCATGCAGACGGGACCGACATAGCCGGTCTCCGCGAGTCGTTGCGCCACCGCCTCCGTTGCCTCGACCATGGGAGCGCGCCACTCGGCGAGAACCGCCGAATCCTCCTCGAAGAGAGAGCCGATGAGCGCGCCATCGGAGGTGTTGATCACCTCATGAAGGGCGAACCGGTCCACCTCCCCGCGTGAGGTGACCGCAAAGATCGAACAGAGATCCCTCAGGCGATGCCGCCACCGTTCGAGGATCACTACGTCGTCTTCTTCGAACATCCGGCGGACGACCTTGAGATCGCCGTCACCGAGCGCACTCATTCGCAATCGGCGGTTGCCGAGACCGGCGTTGCCGTGCTCGGCCTTGAGGACCCAACCCTCGGTTTCGTTCCGTAGGCTCTCGAGTTGTCGGCAGAGTTCGGATTCGTCTTCGAGCACGGAAATGGTGTGACTGCCACCAAAGCACGCTTCTTCGATCTCAGCCGAGAAACGGCGGCCGTTGACCCGCGTCACAATTTCGAGGCAGGGGTGATCGACCGGTTGGTTGTAGAGCTGGTTGCGCGAGCTCGTGTCGGCATTCCAGCCCATGGGCGAAAAGCGTCGGCCGGCGCGGAGGTTGGGTTCCACCGTCAGGGTCGGCATCGGGATACCACGGCGTTGGAGAAAGGCGGCAAATCCGTCGGGGACCGTCTCGGGGATGATCACTGAATCGCCCTCTTCGGCGAGGAAGAGCGCGTGCCAGGCGAGATCGGTGATCCGGTGTTGCGCGGACGCACCATCCGGGAAGCTCCACCGTGGTCGGAGGCTGAGGTCGAAATCCGCGTTGAGAAAATGCTCGATGCTCATCGTGGGTGCATCGATGGTACACGGTGATCGACTCCCCGTTGTTGTCAACCTGGACGCGTTCAGGATCGTCCCAGCCTGGACCGAGCGAGCCCGGTTGCGGCAGGTGGTGTCACCGCAGCCATTTGACGCCTCCGGGCGTCGTCACCCGACCGAATTACACCGGTCGAGGTCCCACCCGGTCCGGCCGGGTTTCGCTCGTTCTTCATCGGGTACAATTGGGACAGCGCCAGCTCTACAGCTCGGAGGGTGAATTGTCTCGACTGGAGAAACGTGTCGATTGGATGACGGTGGCCGTCCCGGGCGTTCTCGGCGCAGGAGAAAACCGTTGATCGGTCAGGTTGTTTCTCACTACGAGATCCTCGAGGAGGCCGGCGGCGGTGGGATGGGGACGGTTTACAAGGCGCGTGATACCCGTCTCGACCGTCTTGTTGCGCTCAAGTTTCTCCCCGCCGAGTGGAGTCGGGACGCCGATGCCCGAGAACGTTTTTCCCGTGAGGCCAAGGCCGCTTCGGCCATCGACCATCCGCACATCTGCACCATCTATGACATCGGCGAAACCGATGATGGCCGGATGTACATCGCCATGGCCTTCTATCCGGGGCAAACTCTGGCCGGGCGGATCCGGCAGGATGCACTGCCGGTGGAGACCGCCCTGACCATCGGCATCCAGGCGGCGGAAGCGCTGGCTGCAGCACACAAGGCGGGCATCGTTCACCGGGACGTCAAACCGGCGAATATTCTGCTTGATTCTCGCCAACAGGTAAAGGTCGTCGACTTCGGTCTTGCCAAGTTCGCTGGTGGCGCCGGCGTCACCCGTGCGGGTGTCGCCATCGGAACTCCGGCCTATATGTCGCCGGAACAGGCCGAAGGGTTGCCGGTGGACTACCGAACCGATGTCTGGTCGCTGGGTGTGGTTCTCTACGAAATGCTGGCGGGTCTCCGCGCGTTTTCAGGAGACTCGGACCATGCGGTCATGTACGCGGTCGTTCACCACCAACCCACGCCTTTGGCCGAGGTTCGCCCCGAGTTGGCGGAGGAACTCGTCGCGGTCGTCGATCGGTGTCTTGAAAAGGACCCGGAGAGACGTTGCTCGGACGCCGAGGGTTTGCTGCAGGACCTTCGGCTTCTGCGCGGCGACTCATCGCCGTCCGAAGGCCCCACCATTTCCATTCGGTCATCATCGGCCGTTCGAAGTCGATTGTCGAGACGAGCCGCGATTGCGATCTCGGTGGTGGCGCTCGTGGTGCTTGCCGTGGTCGTGCTGCAGCAGGTCCGCGGTCGCCGAGGGCCGCCGCTTCCGGTCGAGAAGACCCTGGTGGTGCTTCCCTTCACACCCAGCGAACCGAGTCCGGCCGCCGTCGCCCTCTGTGAGGGTCTGATGGACCAGATCACCCAGTCCCTGGCCGGCATGCGCCAGTTTCAGAACGACCTCACCGTGATCCCGGCGGCAACGGTGAGGAGCCAGAGGATCTCCGATCCGCTCGGCGCTCGGGTCGCGTTCGGTGCGACTCTCGCGGTCCACGGCACGGTCGAGCCGGAGCAGGGTGGGGTGTTGCGAATCCTGCTTGAGGTCATCGACACGCAGGCGGGCCGATCGGTCCGGCACCGAACGGTCCCATGGATCGTCGGACAGGGAAAAACGCTCCAGAATCGACTGGTCACCGCTTTGTCGGAGATGCTCGAGTTCGAACTCGACGAACCGACGCGGACCGCCGTCGCCACCGGTGGAACAATGGACCGTGAGGCCCAGTCTCTCTACCTGCAGGCACTCGGAGAGATGGAGCTCGATCCCACCGTGGAGACGCTTCAACGCGCAGCGGATCTGCTTCGGAGGGCGCTCGAGTACGACCCCGGTTTCACCCTCGCAAGGGTCGCGCTGGCCCAGGCGAGCCGGATGCGCTTCGCGCTGAGTGGCGAGGCGTCGTGGTCCAAGGCGGCGCTGACCTATGCCAGGCAGGCTGTGGATGAGAACGACAGGCTCCCTCGAGCCCACCTCGTGTATGGGTGGGTGATGGCGGATCTGGGAATGACCGCCGAGGGGATGGCCGAGGTTGCGGTGGCCCTCGAGCTTGATCCATTGAATTTCCTGGCGCTCCGCGCGCTGGCGGGAATCTTCGAGGAGGTTGGCGATCGGGAAAAGGCGCGTGCGACGTACGATGAGGCCATCGCGCTTCGCCCCGACGATTGGGCGATCATCGACAACGCGGGCAGCTTCTACTACGACCAGTTCGACTTCGTGACGGCGGTCTCGTACTTCCGTCGATTGGTCGAATTGCGGCCGGCGACGGCCTGGGCGTGGAGCAACCTCGGCGGAGCGCTCTACAGGAGCGGCGAAGCGGAAGAAGCCCGGATCGCCCTCGAACGATCCGTGGCTATTGGGCCGACATACGAGGGGTTGTCGAATCTGGGTACCCTCGAGTTCTATGAGGGCAGATATGCGGACGCTGTCCCGCTCTTCGAGCAGGCTCTGGCCATCGATGACTCCGACTGGCAAGTTTGGAACAATCTGGCGGAGAGCCTCCGCTTCAGCGGTGGAGATGAGGCTCGGACGAGGCGAACGTACCGGCGGACAGCCGAGCTCGCCGGTTCGGAGCTGGAAGCCCGGTCCGGGGGTCCGTACCTCGAGCTGGTTGTGATTTCGGCGCTTGCCGCAGGCGGTCAGGAGGATCGGGCCCGCGAGCTGTTGGCCGCATTCGACACCGGCGGTGTCGATGGGCCCGGCCTGATGTTCATTCTGGGGGCAATTTGGGAGGATCTCGGCGAACGGGACCAAGCCCTGAACTGGCTTCAGCGATCGGTTGAGAGTGGTTTTCCGGCAAGCGAGATCAGAACCTACCCGGGGCTCGCCGCTCTTCGAGAGGACCCTCGATTCGTGAAGCTCGAGCCGAGTGTTGAGAACAAAGAACCAGTGACTCCGGTTCCGTGAAAAAGGAAAGATGGAAAAAGGAAAGAGGTGATTCGTGGACGGCAAGAGAGGCAGCGCGATCTTGATGGACTGGATTCCGACTAAGATCGAAATTGTGATCTCGGCGGATTTTGGACTGGATGTCGAACCTGACTGGGCCCAGGTGGGGATGGGTGGAACGGTGGTTTTCAGAGCTGAAAAGGCCAATGCCCGGGTGTTCTTCCCCGAGTTGGTGCTCCAACCGGTTTCAGGTGATGCAGCGGAAGCCGCCACCACGACCGGGAGCGACTACATGGTCTTCGACATCAAGGCCGGAGAGACCCTGACCTTCACAGCCTCCAACAGCAATGAGGTCAAGCTCGCGTACTTCGTCAGCCATGAGCTCATCGGCAACGTGCTCGAAGCGGTGCAGATTCCTCCGGTCTTTGTGATCAAGAAGGTGAGTTGACCGTCGGCGCGAGACCGCGCTGAACCGCCGGTCGAGCTGCGAGGTCATCGATCCAGCGGCTGAGGTTCGGCAGCTCGTCGAGATCGATCCCGAGACGCTCGTGGCGGGCGAGCCAGGGGAAGCTCGCGATATCAGCGATGGAATAGTCGCCCACGAGGTAGTCACGACCAGTGAGGCGGCCGTCGACCACGGTGGCCAGTCGCTGAGCTTCGTTGGAGTAGCGCTCGACGGCATAGGGCACGGACTCCGCAGTGAAATAGAGAAAGTGACCGAGTTGGCCGAACATCGGTCCGATGGCGCTCATCTGGAACATGAGCCACTCCATCACCTGCCAGCGTGCTCGGTCATCGGCAGGCATCAGCCGTCCGGTCTTCTCGGCGAGATACAGCAGGATGGCGCCGGATTCGAAGACCGAGAGCGGTTCCCCGCCGGGGCCCCCAGGATCGACGATGGCGGGAATCTTGTTGTTCGGGCTGATGGCGAGGAATTCGGGCGCGAACTGATCGCCGGCAGAGAGGTTGACGGGATGAACGCGGTACTCGAGATCACACTCCTCGAGCATGATCCGGATCTTGTGGCCGTTAGGGGTGTCCCAGGTGTAGAAGTCGATCATGGTGCCTCCACTGTTTCATAACCACATCGATCCCGATCCCGTTCCCGCGTTCTGTGGAGGGTCTGCGAAGTAGGCCTCGAACGGGGTGCCATTTGTTGCATTGTTCGGCAGAGGGCGTTGAGGTGGGGGTCAGAATTGAGTGCCGAACAATGCTACGGGTGGCTCCCTCGGCCAACCGCGACAATCTGAACCTCGTCGGTGTCGCGATGCAGGAACGAATGCCTGCCGCTGATCCGGTCGCAGGAATTCGGGAGCGGTAGAGCGAGAAGGAAAAGCTACAATCACCTCCGGAACGTAGTTCGAACGGGAGGAAAGAGATGGCAAAGAAGGTTGGAGTCATCCTGTCGGGTTGTGGTGTTTTTGACGGCGCCGAGATCCACGAGTCGGTCATTACGATGCTTGCGCTCGATCGTGCCGGCGCCGACATGGTCTTCTGCGCACCAGATGTCGATCAGATGCACGTGGTCAACCACCACACCGGTGAGGTGGAAGATGCGGAGAGCCGCAACGTGCGGATCGAATCGGCGAGGATCGCCCGTGGACCCGTCAACGATGTCGCCGACGTCAAGGCCGACGATCTCGACGCCCTGATGCTCCCCGGTGGCTTTGGTGCGGCGAAGAACCTTTGCACTTTTGCTGTTGCCGGCGCCGACTGTGATGTCGATCCCGGTGTCGCGGCACTGGTCCGGGAAGTCCACGCCCAAGGCAAACCCATCGCTGCGGTCTGCATCGCACCCGCGCTCTTGGCAAAAGTGCTCGGTTCGGAGGGTCCGGACCTGACCATCGGCAATGACGCCGGCACCGCCGGCGCCATGGAAAGCCTCGGTGCCACGCATGTTGAGTGCCCTGTGACGGAGTTTGTCGTGGATCGCGAACGCAGGCTCGTCACGAGCCCGGCTTATATGCTCGCGACAAACATCTCCGAAGCGGCCGAAGGGATCGAGAAGACGGTCGCAGCGCTGATGGAAATGGCCTAGAACCTAAAACCTTCCCTCAGTACGCGAACGGATCGTCGCCTTCGGGTACCGGGTCCGGTTTGGCCGCCGGTTCTTCGGTCTTGGGTTTTCGCGACCGCCTCGGACGCCGCCGGCGGGTCTTTGGTTTGGTCTCCGCGCTTTCGTTGGTCGATTCGCTCTCGCTCGAACTGGTGCTCGCCTCGGATTCAGGAGCGGGTTGATCGCCGCCGCCATCCGCTACGTTCCCGTTGTCACCGGTGTCATCGGATTTGGCGGGCTTCTTGCGTCGTCGTCGGGGCCGCCGCCGTTTGCGGGCTGGTTTGCTCTTCCCGGTTCCATCGTCCTCGTCTTTTCCCCCGGCCGGCTCTGCCTCTGCCTCGGCTTCGGCGGTCGTCGTCTCGGTGGGTTCGGGTGAGGCCGGCGCCTCGGCTCCCTGGTCCTTGGCAGCGGCCGGTTTCTTCTTCTTGCGTCCCCCACGGCGTCGCTTGCGGGCCGGTTTCTCGGCCGGGGGTTGAGACTCCTCGTCGCCATCGACCTCGGGTGCAGGTTTTCGAGCCGAGCCCGATTGAACCCCGTCGGCGAGGTCTGCGGCGGTCACGGCTGCGGTGGCCGTCAACGGTGTGGAACGGGCGGTCGATCTTTCAGTCCACTCGACCTTCTCTTCCGAACGGTGCAGACTGGTGGCGGCGATGATCTCGACCCGGATATCGAACTCACGCTCCAAATCGGCGAGTTCCTTGCGGAGATCGTTCTGAATGGAGTCGGCGAGTTCCGGGTGAAGCGACACCCGGACGTTTTCGACCCGGCCGGTCACGGCGCGGGTTTCGATGCGGCGCAGGATGTTCAAGCCGACCAACTCGGGGCTGGCGATGGTGCCGGAGCCGCTGCAGGTCGGGCAGGGTCGGTGTGTGCGCAGCTGGAGAGCCTTTTTGAGCCGCTGACGGTTGATCTCGAGCAGGCCGTTGTCCGAGAGCCGACTCGTCGTGTGTTTGGCCTTGTCATCCTTCATGGCGTCGCGCATGGCCTTCTCGACGTTGCGCCGGTGCTTCGAGCCGCGCATGTCGATGAAGTCGACGACGACCAGACCGCCGATGTCGCGCATCCGCAGCTGGCGGGCGACCTCGACGGAGGCCTCCATGTTGGTTGAGTGGGCGGTCTCTTCCTGGCTGGCGGCGCGGTTGGCGCGCCCGGAATTGACGTCGATTGCGGTGAGGGCTTCGGTGCCGTCGATGACGATGGAACCGCCGGACGGCAGATCGACCTTTCGCAGGTAGATCTTCTCGATCTGATTCTCGAGCTGATACTTGCTGAAGAGGGGAAGCCGTTCCTTATACGGGATGAGCTTCGATCTCGACCTCGGCATGAAGGTTTCCATGAAACCCTTGGCCTTGGCAAAGGCGGCTTCGTCATCGACGAGAATCTCATCGATGGTGTTGTTGACTGAGTCGCGCAGAGCCTGGACGATGAGATCCTGATCGCTGTAGAGCAGGCGTGGGCCCTTGCCGGTGTTGGCTTCCTCGCGGACTTTCTTCCACAATCGCAGCAGGGCGTTGGCGTCCCGGTTGAGCGATCGTTGCGGCTGATCGGCGGCGTTGGTCCGCGCGATCACTCCACACCCGTCGGGGAGTTCGAGCCGCTCGAGCCGCTCGCGGATGGTGCTGCGGTCCTCTTCTCCCTCCACTTTTCGGGAAACTCCGCGGACATCGTCGAGGGGCATCAGGACGAGGTAGCGTCCGGCAATACTCAGATTCGAGGTGACGAGTGCGCCCTTGTGGCCGACCGAATCACGAACGACCTGGACCAGAACCTCCTTGCCGCGTTCGAGGATCCGATCAACGCGGGGGTGTTTGGACTCGCT
>Ga0070729_10006081_pt1 | contig 12072 bp, 10 predicted proteins | sample tdDd472_FD_66725 | JGI IMG/M metagenome (GOLD analysis project Ga0070729, IMG submission 66725) | Marine sediment microbial communities from the Atlantic coast under amendment with organic carbon and nitrate - tdDd47.2 | ecosystem: Environmental > Aquatic > Marine > Coastal > Sediment | place...
CCCTCGATGCCGTGCTCGGCCATCGCGGCGGCGTGGGTCTCGTCGTCGCGAACCGCGAGCAACCCGCCATGCACCTTCGGGTGCAGGGTCTTGACCCGCCCGTCCATGACCTCGGGAAAGCCGGTGACTTCCGAGATATCGGCGACCGTCAGCCCCGCCGCCTGCAGCGCCGAGCGGGTGCCGCCGGTGGAAATCAGGTCTATGCCGAGCCCGGAAAGGGATGTGGCGAAGTCGACCAGTCCGGTCTTGTCGGAGACGGAAAGAAGGGCGCGGCGGACAGCGACCCTGTCGGGCGGGGAAGAAGGCATTTCGGCTTCCGGAATTCGGTTGGCTGGATCTGAACGGGACGCATCCCGCTCCGGCCGTTTGTTTACACAGCGGCGCGACCCGCGCAAGCGCGACGAAACCGCGCTCCTCGTCCCGCTCCGGCCCGTCGCCCGCTACGGCCCGTCATCGGAGCGGCTGATCTGCCAGTTCACTTCCATGTTCGGCTGAACCCGCGTGTAGAGCACGATCTGGGTGGTGCGGCGATGGCCGTGGACGTCGGAGAAATAGATCGATTCCTCGAGTTCCAGATCGGCGCCCGAAGCGGTGAATTCCCATGCCGCGTCGCTCGCCGTAATCAACATCGCCGCGCCACCGCCGCGCGCGCGGCTGGCGCGGATGTTCGGATGCAGGTGGAAGCGAATCGCCACGCTGTCACGCGCCATCGACCGCTTCATCCGCGCCGGGATCAGCCGGTCGACGCCGGCGAGCCGGCGGCCGTCCGGGGTCAGGCCGAGCACCCGTTCGTGGGCGTAGCCGATGGTCTTGAAATAGCCGTCGTGGCGGGCGGTGATCAGGATGCCCTGCCCGTCCTCGCTGCGCTTGACATTGACCCGCGTCGGCCCCGACAGAATCGGCGTACCCAGCGTGTCCCTGTAGCGGTCGCCGCTCATGAACCGGCAGGACGAGGTGTCGTTGAGCACCAGCGTCGAATGCGCCGCCGTCGACCGGGCGACGCGGCGCCAGTTGGGATGGAAGAAGGCCGGCACGCCGCAATTGACGATGATCCGTTCCAGCCCGTGGCTCATCTCGAAGGACAGGCAGCCGGCATGGGCCGCGCCGCTCACGGCGGTCGGCGGCGACGGGCCGGCATCGACCAGCACCAGCGTCTTTTCGCAGCTCATCCGCTGATAGCCGGAATGGCTGGCATTGTCCGGCGGCCGTCCGCGGGCGTCGTCATAGGCGAGCACGGTCGCCACCTGGTCGCTCGGCGTTCCGCCCATGCCGTTGAAATAGGCGAAAGCGCCGTCGCCGTGGCGGAAGAAGCGGATCATCGGCATCATCCGGTCGATGGCGCCCATCACCACATTCGACGGATTCGCCCCGTGGGCGATGATCGCCTGCTTGACCGGCAGGAGGTCGGTGAGGATGTTCAGGACCGCGCTCGGGTTGCGCGAGATGTGACCGCCGTCGGGCAGGATCTGGCGGTTGATCTCCTGGTCGAGCCGGCGGACGGCGAATCGCAGGAAGCGCGATTGCGAGGAGATCGACACCGTCGCCGCGACGATCGCCAGCGCGATCCGCATGCGCGGCACCCCGTCCGGCGCGTCGTCGATGGCGCGCCGCAGGAAGGCGGTCTTGCGTACCAGCATGCGCATGAAGCGGCGATAGTAGTCGTGGTCGCAACCGGCCAGCAGGATCGGCGACTGGGCCATCCAGGACAACAGCCGCTGGGCGGTGATGTCGGGCTGCCAGGCGATGTCGTGCTTGCGGCCGCAGACCCGGATCCAGTCGTCGATCAGCGCCCGCGCGTTGGCCTTGGAAACCATCGAATCCGCCGCCCTGAGATGCCTGAGCCAGCCGAAAGCGTGCAGTTCCTCGGCCCATTGCCGCGACGGCGGGGTCACCTCGAAGGGCGAACCGCCATCGGTCTCCACCACCTCGCCGGCAAACGCGTAGACCCCGGCATAGATGTCGGCGGCGATGGTCGGATCGCTGGTGCGGATGTCCTGCGGCGCGATCAGGAGCTGGTCGGAGGAGGATGCGCCGGGCCGCCAGCGATACATCAGGCCAGCACGGATCCGCGCCTTGAGCGACCGCAACGCGTGCCGACCCAAAAGCCCCCAAACCCGGAACCGGTCCGAAACCGCCCCTAACGCCATCGATGCCTCAGGCCTCCAACCACCGACAGTCGATCATCCGTTTCAACATAGAACGCTAAACTCTTGGCGCAACCGCCCTTTATCACGGGTCCCCAACCATCTGGGAAGACGAATCGAAGGGACGCGAGATTTCAAACCCGTCGCAGCCTTGCCGCGAAGAATCCGTCGAGCCCCCCCGACCGGGCATCCTCGCGGGCCAGATGGCATGGCAGGCTGCGCAATTCGCCCCGCTGGTTGAGGATTTCCGCCAGTCCGCCGACCTCCTCCGCCCGGATCGGCACCCGCTCGAAACCGCTCGTCTCCGCCAGGAACCGTTCGATCCGCTCCTCGCCCTCCTCCGGCTCCAGCGAGCAGGTACAATAGACCAGAACGCCGCCCGGTTCGAGCCATTGGGCGGCTCGCGCCAGAAGCGCCGCCTGCAAGTCCGCCAGCCGCGCCAATTCGGCCTCGCCGCGCGCCCAGCCGGTATCGGGATGGCGGCGCAGGGTTCCGGTGGAACAGCAGGGCGCGTCGAGCAGGATTCCGTCGAACAGGCCTTCCGGCTGCCATTCGAGAAGATCCGCGGCGATGGCTTCGGCCGTAAGGCCGAGGCGGGCGAGATTCGCCTGAAGCCGCTTCAGCCGCCGCGCCGAGCGGTCGACGGCGACGACGTCCGCGCCGGCGGCAGCAAGCTGCGCGGTCTTGCCCCCGGGCGCGGCGCACAGATCGGCGATTCGCTTTCCGGCGACAGCGCCGAGAAGCCGGGCGGGAAGCGCGGCGGCCGCGTCCTGCACCCAGAAGGTGCCCTCTTTATAGCCGGGAAGATCCTCGACCCGGCCGCCGCCGGCGAGCCGCACCGAGCCGGTGGGCAGCACTTCGCCGCCGACCGCCCGGGCGAGTTCGGCCGGATCGCCCTTCGCCGTCAGGTCGAGCCCCGGCGTCAGCAGATGCATGGCGGCGATTCGCTTGCGCACCTCCTCGCCGTAATTCGCCCGCCAGCGCTTCCAGAGCCAGCGCGGCGTGTTCAGCCGTTCCGGGTTCTGGGTGGCGAGGATCTGTTCGCGGTTTTCCGCCACCCTCCGCAACACGCCGTTGACCAGCGCCTTCCAAGGCCGCGCCCGTCGGTCGCCCGAGGCGAGGCTGACCGCGATCGAGACGGCGGCATGGTCGGGAATGTCGAGGAACAGGATCTGCGTCGCGCCGACCATCAGGATCGTGCGGGCGCGCTCGGCCTTGTCGGGCAGCGGCCGGTCGAGGAACCGCGACAGCGCCTCCTCCACCTGCCCGCGGCGACGGAACAGGGTCGAGACGATGGCGCGGAACAGGGCCTTGTCGCGCGGCTCGAAGCTTCGAAAATCCTTGTCCTTCACCTCCTGTTCGAGCGCCGCATCGAGCGTTTCCCGGCCCGCCAGCACCCGCTCGGCGACCTCGACCGCACGCCGCCGGACACCAAGGCCCGCGGGCGCGTCATCCTGCGGCTTCGGCCGCGCCTTCGAAGTCACGTCAAATGTCCCCAATCCCCGAGGTCCGTGCCCCGGGTCTCATGCCCAGCAAAGCCCGTTCAGTTCCACGGACCTCGCGGGCCCCGATCCGATCGGTCTTCGTCGCGATCGCGCGGGATCCTCGGCAAGCCCGACGGTCGGCCGCGCGACGACCGCGACGACGGACGGCCCCAGGGACCGCGCGTCTCCTCCGGTTCGGGCTCCGCCTCGGTGAACTCGGCGCGTCCGGGCGCCTGGCGCACGGTATGGCCCATCGACGACCGCATGTCCATCAGCGCGGCGATGCGGTTCTCGGTGCTGGGGTGGGTGGAGAACAGATTGTCCATCGACCGGCCCGACAGGGGATTGATGATATACATGTGCGCGGTCGCCGGATTGGCCTCCGCGGCATGGTTCTCCACATGGGAGGCGCTGCCCGCGATCTTGCGCAGAGCGCTCGCCAGCCAGGCCGGATCGCCGCAGATCTCCGCCCCCTGGCGGTCGGCGGCATATTCGCGGGTGCGGCTGATCGCCGACTGCACCAGGAAGGCGGCCAGCGGCGCGACGATGGCCGCGACGAGCACGCCGACGAAGCCGAGCGGATTGTTGTTGTTGCGGCTGCCGCCGAAGAACATCCCGAACTGGGCCAGCATCGAGATTGCGCCGGCAATGGTCGCGGTGATCGTCATGATCAGCGTGTCGCGATGCTGCACATGCGCCAGTTCGTGCGCCATCACGCCGGCGACCTCTTCCGCGCTCAGCCGCGCGAGCAGCCCACGGGTCGCGGCCACCGCGGCGTTTTCCGGGTTGCGGCCGGTGGCGAAGGCGTTCGGCTGGTCCTCGTCGATGAGATACACTTTCGGCATCGGCAGTCCGGCCCGGTCGGCGAGCTGGCGGACGATCCGATGCAGTTCCGGCGCCTGGGTCGGTCCGACCTCCACGGCGTGGCTCATCGCCAGCACCATGCGGTCGGCGTTCCAGTAGCTGAAGAAATTCATCGCCGCGGCGACCACGAAGGCGATCACCATGCCGGTCTGGCCGCCGATCAGGTAGCCGACCCCCATGAACAGGGCGGTGAGCGCCGCAAGCAGCAGCGAGGTGCGAAAGAAGTTCATTGTGGTCTCTCCGGCCGGGAAGTACGGGGTCCGAAACCGATGACAGGACCTTCCCGGATGCCTATATGATGGGGAGCGCGGGCCCCTCCCGCAAGATTTGACCCCACCCCGGACACGTCGGACTCCTGATCCCATGGCCGAAAAGCCGACATCCCCCGAGACAGACGAGCCCCGAGCCCCTCGCAAGCCCCTCCCGGAGGCGGCCAAGCGCGCGCTCGCGGAAGCCGAGGAGCGCCGTCGCGCCGCGTCCGAAACCGCGCCGGCGGAAAAGGGCGGCCGGGGCGGCCTCGATCCGGTCCGCTACGGCGACTGGGAGAGAAAAGGGCTGACGAGCGACTTCTGACGCGGCGCCGGCGTCATGTACTCGGCGGGAAATCCTTATAAAGTGGCCCGAAAGTCCGGGTGAGTCGCGGGCGCGAGCAGATATCGGGAGGTTTCATGGCGACATTGTCATTCATGGGCGCGGCGGGCACGGTGACCGGCTCGTGCTCGCTGGTCGAGGAGGGCGGCGTCCGCTTCCTGGTCGATTGCGGCATGTTCCAGGGCAACCGCACCGTTCGCGAACTGAATTTCAAGCCGTTTCCGTTCGATGCGAAGACGATCGATTTCCTTATCCTTACCCATGCCCATATCGACCATTCCGGCCTGTTGCCGAAGCTGACCAAGGCCGGCTTCAACGGCCCGATCTACTGCACCCGGCCGACCATGGACCTGCTGGAATTCATGCTGCTCGATTCCGCCCATATCCAGGAATCCAACGTCGAACGCCTCAACCGCCGCAACCAGCGCCGCAACCTGCCGGAGCTCGAACCGCTCTATACCCGCAAGGACGCGGAGGACACCCTGAAACTGCTGCAGTCGCACGGCTACGAGGAATGGTTCGAGCCGGCCAAGGGGATGCAGGTCCGGTTCTGGAACGCCGGCCACATCCTCGGCTCTGCCTCGGCTGAGGTGAAGATCGAGCAGGGGTCGGACGCCAATCTGCTGCGCATGCTGTTTTCCGGCGATCTCGGCCCCGACGAGAAGGTCTTCCACCCCGAGCCGAGCGCCACCGACGGCTTCGACTACATCGTCTGCGAAAGCACCTACGGCAATCGCGACCGCGACGACTATACGCTGGAGAAGCGTCGCGCCGCCCTGCGCGACGAGATCATCCAGGGCCACCAGCGCGGCGGAAACATCGTCATCCCCTCCTTCGCTGTCGAGCGCAGCCAGGAACTGCTGCACGACATCGGCGCGCTGATGGCCTCGGGCGAATTGCCGGAAATCACGGTGTTCCTCGATTCGCCGCTCGCCAACAAGGTCACCGAGGTGTTCATCAAATATGCCGACACGCTCGACGACCTCGCCGTCGACGAGGCGGCGCTGTTCCGCGACAAGAACTTCCGGCTGGTCAAGAGCGTCGACGAGAGCAAGGCGATCAACCGCATCAAGGGCGGCGCGATCATCATCTCGGCGAGCGGCATGTGCGACGCCGGCCGCATCAAGCACCATCTGATCAACAATCTCTGGCGCAAGGAGGCGACGGTGCTGTTCGTCGGCTTCCAGGCGCCGGGCACGCTTGGCTCGGTGATCCGGAGCGGCGAGAAGGACGTTCGCATCCATGGCAAGAACATCCGTGTCCGCGCCACGATCCGCTCCATCGGCAACTATTCCGCCCATGCCGACCAGGGCGAACTCGTCGACTGGATCATGGAACGCGGGCCGGTGGTCGGCCGTCTGTTCCTCAATCACGGCGAGGACGAATCGCGCACCGTGCTGCGCGACCTGCTGGCGACCAAGGGCATCGACAAGGACCGGATCGTGTTGCCGCAATTCGACGAGAGCTTCGACCTCGTCGCCGGAACCGCCCGCTCCAAGGGCCGGGCGCCGGCACGCATCGCCGATTCGCAACTGACGGAAGACTGGCACAACCGCTTCGCCGCCTTCTCGCTGGCGCTGGCGAACCGGATCGAGCAGGAGCCCGACGCCGGCAAGCGCAGCCGGCTGATCGAGAAGCTGGCCGAGGCGCTGGAAGGCGAGGGTTAGGGCGGAAAACGGTTCTCCGCGAGCGCAGCAGAGCGCCGGGAAGCATGGATCCCCGCCTGCGCGGGGATGACGGAAATTGTTGGGATTTCAGTTGGTTACGACGAGCGAACTCCCCCTTCGAACCGCCACTAACCAATCTGGACCCTGCCGGGCGGACGGCCGGCGATCATCGCCGCGAGAGCCATCCTTTCACGGATGCGCAGACGTTCGGTTTCCGACTTGAGCTGGCCGCAAGCGGCAGGCGAGTGCCGTCGCGCGCAAGACGGAGCCGCGTCGCGCCCGGTCGGCTTATGCGGATTACGGGGACACACCCCACACCCTCTCCGTCATTCCCTCGAAGGAGGGAATCCACGCTTCTCCGCGGGCACGGTGTATCGTTGTCCCCCGTTCCGTCCCTCAGGCGTCGGCGATCATCGCCTCGAGCGCCATCCGTTCGCGGATGCGCAGGCGTTCGGTTTCCGACTTGAGCTGGCCGCAGGCGGCGAGGATGTCGCGGCCGCGCGGGGTGCGGATCGGCGAGGCGTAGCCGGCCCGGTTGACCACGTCGGCGAAGGTCTCGATCTGTTCCCAGTCCGAGCACTCGTAGGACGAGCCGGGCCAGGGGTTGAACGGGATGAGATTGATCTTCGCCGGAATACCCTTCAGCAGCCGCACCAGCTCGCGGGCGTCGGAAAGGGAATCGTTGACCCCCTTGAGCATCACGTATTCGAAGGTGATCCGGCGGGCGTTGGACAGCCCCGGATAGGCACGGCAGGCCTCGAGCAGCTCGGCGATCGGATAGCGCTTGTTGAGCGGCACCAGTTCGTCGCGCAGCTCGTCGCGGACCGCGTGCAGCGAAATCGCCAGCATCACGCCGATCTCCTCGCCGCAGCGGGCGATCTCGGGAACCACGCCGGAGGTCGACAGGGTGATCCGCCGCTTCGACAGGCTCAGCCCCTCGTTGTCGGAGGCGATCAGAAGCGCCGCTTTCACGTTGTCGAAATTGTAGAGCGGCTCGCCCATGCCCATCATCACGATGTTGGAGACCCGGCGCCCCTCGGCGGGGACGATCGCGCCTTGCGGCGTATCGACGTCGGGAAAGTCTCCCAGCGCGTCGCGGGCGACGAGGATCTGGGCGACGACCTCCTCGGCGGTGAGGTTGCGGACCAGTTTCTGGGTTCCGGTGTGGCAGAAGCTGCAATTGAGCGTGCAGCCGACCTGGCTGGAAACGCACAGCGTTCCGCGGCCTTGCTCGGGGATGTAGACGGTCTCCACCTCCACCGGCCGCCCGGCGCCGCGGGGCGGAAACCTGAGGAGCCATTTGCGGGTGCCGTCGACGGAGGCCTGGTCGGCGACGATCTCCGGCCGGGCGACGGTGAACGCCTCGCCGAGCCCCTGTCTGAGATCCTTCGAGATGTTGGTCATCGCGGAGAAGTCGTCGACGCCGCGCACATAGAGCCAGTGCCACAACTGGCTGGCGCGCATCCTGACCTGGCGCTCGGGCACGCCGTGGTCGCGCAAGGCCGCGCCGAGCCCGTCTCGATCGAGGCCGACCAGCGGCGTCCGCCCGGCCGGCCGGGCCGTGGATTGGTCCGATGTCGATGCGGTCACGCCGCTCCCCTCGCAACTAGAGCATTTTCGATCCAACAGTACCGCTTGATCGAAGAATGCTCTTGGAAACGGCGGAAGAGCCGGGACGTCGACGCCCCGGCTCGTTCGCCGTATTCCGGTCATTCCGTCTGAACGATATAGGTCGCGCGGGGCCGTCCGTCTACGTGCCAGCCGGCATCGCCTCGAAGCGGCGTTACTTGCAGGCCTTGCCGACGGCGTCGATCGCCGCGGTCACACCCGACAGCGAATAGACATATTTGGTATTGGTGCCCCGCCGCGAGATGGCCTGGACGGTCATCGTCCGGCCCTTCTTCATCGCCTCGATGACCTTGGCCTCTTCCTTGTCGTCCACCGCCCAGGCGCCCTCGCCCTGGGTATAGAAATCGAACTTGTCGCCGTCGATATCGACCTTGACCCGCGAATTCTTCTTCAAGGCGTATTCGACCAGGAAATGCGGTTCGGCATAGGTGTCGTGCGATGCCCAGGCCGAGACGAAGAAATACACGTCGCCATGCTCGCGGCCCCTGGGCAGCTTGGGCAGTTTCTTCTTCGGCGTGGAGATCGCGAAGCAGACCTTGCCGTCCGATTCCTTGTAGGAATAGGCGCCCCAGTCCTTGAACTGCTGAATCAGCGCGGGGGTCGAGGACTGCGCGCTGGTCGCCGTCGAGGCAAGCGCCAGAAACAGTCCCGCTCCTATCAGCTTTGCAGTCGTCATCGTAATAAACCGTCCCCTTGTTCGTACTCACCGGAATACGTTCAAATTCTCCCTGTCCGGGTAAACGTGTTTTAACCGTACCCGTCCGGGCTTACCAAAATGTTGAAGCAGGTGTGCCGCAATCCGCCCGATTTGTCCAATCCGTCCGCCGACGCCCATGAATACCAGCCGAAACCCGGCGATTCTATGACGAGGGCCGGCCCTTCAAGAGCCGGAAGAGGCCGAATCGGGTCGGTTGAAGCCGTTACCCCGGAACACCGGCCGGCCGTGGACGTGTTCCGCCAGCACGGCCTGCGGACCGCCGGCGCCCACCGGTCGCTCCGCGAACCGCCCCAGCGCGCGCACCCGGTCGTACATGACGATGGCGCCCGCCGTCGCCACGTTGACGCAGAAGGCGGTGGGGATGCGGATCACGTGGTCGCAGAGCTCGAGCAGTTCCGGCGACAGCGAACCGCGCTCGGGCCCGAGCACATAGGCGGCGAGCATCGGATGGCCGAAGCTCGGCAGGTCGATCGCGTCGTCGGTGAGCTCGATTCCGACCAATTGGCAGCCGCGCGGCAATTGCATCTCGTCGATCCCGCTCCAGGTGTAATAGGGCAGGCGGACATGCGATTTCGAGGTATCCGACTTGGCCTTGTGGAACGGCTTCTCGGCATTGATGGTGAAGAAGAAGCTCGCGCCGAAGGCATGGGCGGAGCGCACCAGGTTGCCGAAATTCATCGGCTTCGACAATCCCTCCGCGCCGATGGCGAAATAGCCGCGCATAGAGTCGGTTTCCTTGAAGTCGGTTGAGGATGCGGCGCCCTTATAGAGCATTTTCCGACCAAATGGTTCCATTTGGCGGGAAAATGCACTAACTCCCCGCTCAGCAATTTTAAGCGCGCGAGGAGGAAATCATGCGGGCAGCCCTGTGCAAGGCCTACGGACCGCCGTCGACCCTGGTCATCGAGGAGGTCGACGACCCGGTACCCGGCCCCAACGACGTTCTGGTGCGCATCGCCGCGACGGGGCTGAATTTCTTCGACACGCTGATCATCGAGAACAAGTACCAGATCAAGCCGTCGCTGCCGTTCTCGCCGGGCTCGGAGATGAGCGGCACGGTCGTCGCCGTCGGCGACAAGGTCACCGGTCTCGCCCCCGGCGACCGGGTTCTGGGCAATGCCGGCTACGGCTGCTGCGCCGAGATGGTGGCGCTGCCGGCGAGGGGGGTCGTCAAGATCGGCGACGACGTCTCCTTCGAGGCGGCGGCCGGGCTGATGGTCACCTACGGCACCACGATCCACGCCTTCCGCCAGCGGGCCGACCTGCAGCCCGGCGAAACCGTGGCGATCCTCGGCGCTTCCGGCGGCATCGGTCTCGCGGCGATCGAGATCGCCAAGCTGATGGGCGCGCGGGTCATCGCCTGCGCCTCCTCCGACGACAAGCTCGAATTCTGCCGCGAGCGCGGCGCCGACGAGGTGGTCAATTATTCGAAGGAAGACCTCAAGGACCGGCTCAAGGAGCTGACCGGCGGCAACGGCGTCGACGTGGTCTACGATCCGGTCGGCGGCGACTACGCGGAAGCCGCGCTGCGCGCCACCGCCTGGAAGGGCCGCTTCCTGGTGATCGGTTTCGCCTCGGGCACCATCCCGAAGATCCCGCTCAATCTCGCGCTGCTCAAGGGTCTCGACATCGTCGGCGTGTTCTGGGGGGCGTTCACCGCCCGCGAGCCGGAAGCGCAGGCCGACAACGTCCGCGTCCTGCTCGACTGGGTCGCCTCCGGCGCGCTGAAGCCGCATATCCACGCGGAATATCCGCTCGACAAGGTCGCCGATGCGCTCGAGGAACTCTCCGGCCGCCGCGCCAAGGGCAAGGTGCTGATCAAGCCGTAATCTTAAGTTCGGCCGCTATTCGGGTTTTTCCAGCGCCTTGCGCGCGGCTTCCCGGTGGTCCTCGCCGATATGGCTGCCGAGCATCGCCATCACCGCCATGAGTACGGTGGCGTCGTCGGAGAAGCCGAGCCCGGCGATGAAGTCGGGGATCAGGTCGGTCGGCAGCACGAAATAGGCAAGGGCGGCGAGCAGCGTGCCGCGGACGCGCGCCGGTGTGCGCGAATCGAGCGCGCAGAAATAGGCGGCGACGACATCCTCCATGAAGGGCATCCGTCCGGCCGCCTTGCGCACGGTCTTCCAGAATCCCTTCCTGACCCGCGCCTCGTGCCCCTCGCGGGGTCCGATGACCTTGGGAGAAAGATACGACCCCACCGATTCCGGCGGTCCGCCGCTGTCGGGATTATCCGCTTGCATGGTTGAAATATCGGCCTTCGGCGCGGCGGTTTCAAGTTTGCCGTGAATCCGGCGCCGCGCGGCCGCCCGAACCTCTTCAGATATCGGGGGCGGCGAGACCGCGCCGCATGCAGGCGGCGAGCACGGTGTTGCGCAGCAGGCAGGCGATGGTCATCGGCCCGACGCCGCCGGGAACCGGCGTGATGCTGCCGGCCACCTCGACCGCCTCGTCGAAGGCGACGTCGCCGACCAGCCGGGTCTTGCCTTCGCCCCGCTCCGGCGCGTCGATGCGGTTGATGCCCACGTCGATGACGCAGGCGCCGGGCTTGACCCAGTCGCCGCGGATCATTTCCGGCCGGCCGACGGCGGCGACCAGAATGTCGGCCCGGCGGCAGACGCCGGCGAGGTCCCTGGTGCGCGAATGGGCGATGGTGACGGTGCAGTTCGCGCCGAGCAGCAATTGCGCGATCGGCTTGCCGACCAGCTTCGACCGGCCGACGATCACCGCTTCCTTGCCCGAAAGGTCGCCGAGCGCCTCGCGCGCCAGGATGTAGCAGCCATAGGGGGTGCAGGGGACGAGGCCGTCGAGCCCGGCGGCGAGCTTGCCGACATTGATCAGGTGCAGCCCGTCGACATCCTTGGCCGGATCGATCGCCGCCAGCACCCGGGTCTCGGAGATCTGCCCGGGCACCGGGAACTGCACCAGGATGCCGTCGACGCCGTCGTCGGCGTTGAGCTCGGCGATCAGCGACA
>Ga0070729_10006083_pt1 | contig 12071 bp, 8 predicted proteins | sample tdDd472_FD_66725 | JGI IMG/M metagenome (GOLD analysis project Ga0070729, IMG submission 66725) | Marine sediment microbial communities from the Atlantic coast under amendment with organic carbon and nitrate - tdDd47.2 | ecosystem: Environmental > Aquatic > Marine > Coastal > Sediment | place...
CCAGCCGCGCTCGCCGGTGCCCATGGCGCGCGTGATGAAGGCCGAAGCCGCCGGCGCCATGGCCGCCGACGCCCAATTGCCGGCGCGCCAGGCGGTCGGCGGCTATCATCTCTACCGGTTGCCCGCGACGGTGTCGCTGGCCGACGGCGCCGAGGTGCAGGTGGCGTTGTTGCCGGAAATGCGCATCGAGGCCGAGCGCCAACTGGTGAGCGAGGGCTATCCCGCCGCCTTCGGGGTCCAGCGCGGCCAGCCGGAGCCGACGCACCCGGCGGTGCGCATCGCCTTTGCCACCCCCAAGGACGCCCAGGCGCAACCGCTGCCGGGCGGCACCGTCAGGCTCTACGGCGCCGACAAGCAAGGTGACAGCCAGTTCCTGGGCGAGGACCGCATCGACGACACGCCCGTCGGCGGCGCCGTCGAGCTCGACGCCGGGCGCGCCTTCGACGTCACGGTGAAACGCCAACAGACGGCGTTCCAGCGGGTTTCCAACCGGGTGTTCGAAAGCGGCCACCGGATTGCCCTGCACAACGGCGGCGCCAAGGCCGCACGGGTGCTGGTCGCCGAGACGCTGCCCGGCGACTGGTCGATCCTCGATACCGACCGCCCGCACGAGCGCGACGGCGGCCGCGCGGTCTGGACCGTCGAGGTGCCGGCCGGCTCGGACGCGGTGCTGAACTACCGGGTTCAGGTCCGGAACTGAATTATGCCGGTACCATGACCTCGCCGCGCATGATCAGGCGCGCGGTGCGCAGAACCCCGGCTGAAATTTCCGCCGCCGCGCCGTCGCTGCGAACGTCGACCCGGACGGCAATCTTGCCGCTCGGGTGTTCGATGGTGAAATCCGCTCCACCCGCCGCATGGGGCGCGGTCAGTTCGTGAGCAATCGTGCCGTGGAGCCGTGCCGCCGAGGCAACGCAGATGGCGCCGGTGACAGCATGCGCCGCGTGCAGGTCATGCGGCGTCAAGTACCACGAATGGATATCGCCGCCATTCCTGGCGGGGCCGATCAATCCCACTTTCGGGATCACCATCCCGCTGACATCTCCGAGACCCATGCGTCGGCCGGCTTCCAGACGGATTTCCTCGATGCGTTCGAATAGCCCCGTATCGGCGTTGACCTGGGCGTGGGTCTCGTCGCCGGTGAGGTCGACGTCGCTGGCCCGCAACAGGACCATGGGCATGGCCACGTCGATGCAACTGACATCAATATCGTGGATGGTCTCGCGTTGTCGTCCGGTGGGAAACAGGGCGCCGGTCTTGGAGCCGACGAGGTTGCTGAAGTTCATGACGATGGGCGCGCCGGCACCGGGCACTCCGTCGATCGCCAGGTTGCCGTCATAGCGGACCTGGCCACCGGGCGTCTGCACCACTGATTCGATCCGGCTGCCGGTGTTTTCATTGTGGATGACGATCCGAGTCTCCCCGTCACTGGCCGGTACGAGCCCCAACTCGATGGCCGCCGGGCCAACGCCTGCGAGCATGTTGCCACAGGACGGCTGGGTGTCCACCGCCGCCCGGTCGACGCTGACCTGAGCGAAAAGATAATCCACGTCAACGCCGTCACGTGCGGACGGCGATATCATTGCCACCTTGCTGGTGAGAGAATTGCCGCCGCCGAGCCCATCGATTTGGCGCGGATCGGGCGAACCGACCGCAGCCAGGATAGCATTGTCCCGTTCCGCGGTCTCTTGCGGCAGGTCCGACAAGCGGAAAAAAGGACCGCGCGACGTTCCACCCCGCATCAGTAAACATGGAATCGCCCGTTGTGCCATGGTTGTCTCCTTCAGTGCGCATGCCGACCCGGTTCGGGTTCGGCACCGATCAGGAAACACCACCGTTCGGTTATTTGTAAAACGCATATAATGTTTATATTATTGCGTTATGAGCATTAATTTTGACTTTGGCGATCTTCAGGCCTTTGTCGCCGTTTGCGATACCGGGTCGTTCCGGCGTGCGGCGGAAGACCTAAACGTCTCCCAATCGGCGCTGTCTCGGCGCATCCAAAAGCTGGAAGAGGCGATTGGCGTGCGATTGATCGAGCGCACCACCCGCAGCCTGCGTTTAACCCTGGCGGCACGTACATTCCGGGACCGGGCGGAAATTATCCTTGCCGATGCCGAGGAAGCGTCCCGAGCGGTCAGCGACGAGGCGGCACGCTTTGAGTATCAGCGGGCCCGCATTGTTACCGTCGCCGCCGTGCCGACCGCCACCCACAACATTCTTCCCAGCGTCATCAACAAGTTCCGCGAAACCCACCCGCAGGTCCGCATTCGCATCAGCGACATGTCGGCCAATGAAGTGCTCGAAGCCGTCGCCGTTGGCGAGGCCGACTTCGGCATCAATTTCGTCGGTGGCGATGAGCCGGGATTGGAATTCAATCTGCTTCTGGACGATGCTTTCGTCCTCGCCGTGCCGCGTGACGACCCACTTGCCGGCAAATCCGGGATTCGTTGGCGGGACGTGGATGAAAGCCGGTTTATCGCGGTCTGGAAGGGTAGCGGCAACCGCATGCTCATCGATCAGGCCCTGGCCCGGACGGGGGCGTCCATCCGTTGGGCCTGCGAGGTGCGGCATCTCTCCACCGCACTCGGCCTTGTCGAGGCCGGTGCCGGCATTACGGCACTTCCCGGTTCGGCGATGCCGGACGGGGAACACCCCTTGCTGGCCGCCGTACCGCTGGTCGAGCCCCGGGTGTCGAGGGCGATCGGGACTGTGCGCCGGGTCGGCAGCCGGCTATCCGTCGTGGCGGAGGACTTCTATCGCACCACGCTTTCGCGGTGGTCGGTGCCGAAAAACTCCTGAGAACCGAACTTTTCAGCCATATTTCAGGAAGCGTTCAGGCTTGAACGTTATTCAGGCGGCCGGCGGAGACAAACAAGCCGAAAAACCACGGTTGTCCGGCGGGATTCGGGCGATCCCACGCAAGAGCTCTAAAAGGGAAGACGATCCATGCCCGATGCGCCCGACGGCGAGAACCTGATCCAGAACGGCAGTTTCGAAGACATTACCACCCCGGACAGACGCGGCAGCTCCCATCACCACCATCACCACCACCATTCGCGCCATTCGGGACGCGGCGGGGCCGAGGTGCTGGGCTGGCAGGTCGCCGACGGCCCGGGCCCGGACGTGATCTCCAGCCCCTGGCGCCCGGCGGCAGACGGCCAGCGCTTCATCGAGCTCGACGGCAGCCGCGCGCGCGACACCAACAGCGCCATCTACCAGGACGTTCCCACCTCCGATGGCGGGACTTTCCTGTTGAGCTTCAGCTACGCCGCGCCGGCCTTCAGCCGGGCGCAGTCCAACGGCATCGAGGTGCTCTGGGACGGCCAGGTGATTGACGTCATCACCGCCGACGGCGGCCGCGGCATGGACTGGCAGACCTTCACCTATGAGCTGGAAGGCGCGGGCGACGCGACGCGGCTCGAATTCCGCGCCGTCGGCACCGACGACGGGCGCGGCGGCTACATCGACAACGTCAGCCTGGTGGAGACCGCGCCGCCGCCCTTGTTTACCGACGAGGCCGACACCGTCGTCCTGACCGACGACGATCCCGACTACGGCTCCGGCGGTCCCTACGATGCCCTGGGTGGCGACGACACCGTCACCGGCGGCGACCAGGACGACGAGATTTTCGGCAACACCGGCAACGATACGCTGCTGGGCGGCGCCGGCGACGACATCCTGATCGGCGGTGCCGACGGCGAAGTACTGGTCGAACGCGAGGTCGTCATCGAACACGACCTCTCGGGGTTGTCGGAGACGCCCGAGCCCGGCATCGACCCGGCGCATTTCCAGCTTGGTGCCGACCACAAGGTGATGCTTTCCTTCGTCGGCGAGGAAGCCGGCTACCGTAATACGCTCGGGCTCTACAAGATCGGACCGTCGGGTGAGATCACCGACGTGGAGATCGTCTTCCAGGATGCCTCGCAAGGGCGCTGGGGCGGGTTGGAGCCCGGCACCGATGTCGAGCTCGACCTTGCGGCGGGCGAGGAATTCGGCCTGTTCATCATCGCCGACGGCGCCGACCGCAATTCCTTCCGGCGCTTCGACGACGGCCACTTCGAGTTCCGCAACGCCGACGGCTCCCCGGCGACGGTTGCCAGCGATGCGCCGCAATTGGTGTTCGTCGACGACCATGGCCGGGTCAAGGAACTGAACGGTAACGTCTATCATTCCGCCGCCACCGCCGCCAATCCGGCGCTCAATGGCGACGATGCGCTGCACGTGACGTCGGCGGCCAGCGGCGACGGCGGGCTCCGGATCGCTTTCGAGGACCTTTCCATTCCGGTTCGCGGCCGCTGGGGCCGTGGCGAGCCCGATTTCGACGACCTGGTGGTCGATCTGCACTTCGAGCCCGTCACCGAAACCGTGATCGAGGCCGCGTCGGACGACGACTGGCTGGAAGGCGGCGACGGCAAGGATACGCTGATCGGCGGCTTCGGCGACGACCACCTGGAAGGCGGCGCCGGCCAGGACCGGCTCGAGGGCGGCAAGGGCCGCGACGAGCTTTTCGGCAACGGCGGCGACGACGTGCTGATCGGCGGCGGCGGCAAGGACAAGCTGGTCGGCGGTGGGGGTGACGATCTCTTGAAGGGCGGCGCGGGCGCCGATGTGCTCAAGGGCGGCAACGGCGATGACGTGCTGATCGGCGGCAACGGCGACGACCGCATCGCCGGCGGCGCCGGCGACGATCTCGTGCGTTTCGATTTCGGCGACGGCGAAAACGAGACCGCCGACGGCGGTCTCGGCACGGATACCCTGGCCATCACCGTCGAGACCGACGACCTGGAAGACCCGGCCGTGGTGCAGGCGCTGGTCGATCTCTCAAGCTTCGTCCTTGCCAACGCGGATGCAGGGAGCGACAGTGGCCCGACCGCCGCCTTCGCCGCGCTCGGGCTCGAAGTCGGCAATTTCGAGGCCATCGACATCACCGTCATCGATTCCGAAACCGGCGAGGAAGTGCCCGGTTTCCTGACCCCCGCGATCGCGCTTTCCGTGATCCCCGCCGCCGGCGAAGAGGACACGGCCATTGCGCTTGCCATTTCGGCGGCGGTGACCAACGCGCCGGAACTGTTCGAATTGAGCGTCACCGTTTCGGGCCTGCCGGCAGGCGCCACGCTCTCCGCCGGTAGCGACAACGGCGACGGCTCCTATACCCTCGCGCCCGCCGATCTCGCGGGCCTGACGCTGACGCCGCCGGCCGGCGATGCTGAGGATATCGCCCTCACTGTCAGCGCCACCGCCACCAGCCTGGTGACCGGCCTGGTAACCCAATCTGCGCCGGAAACGCTGGCCGTCGAAGTCGAGGCCGTGGCCGATACCCCGGTGCTGAGCGTCGCCGATGCGCAACTTGCCGATGCCGGCGCCGGCGACGATACCCTCACCGGCACCGACGGCAAGGACACCCTGCAGGGTTTCGGCGGCAACGATACGCTGATCGGCGGCGCCGGCGGCGACAGGCTGATCGGCGACGGCGCGGCGACGACACTGACGGCGGCGCTCTCCATTGCCGCCGCGCTCGGCGATTTGGACGGCTCGGAAAGCCTGAGCATCACCGTTTCCGGCCTGCCGGCGGGGGCCTCGCTTTCCGCCGGTGCCGATTTGGGCGCCGGCAGCGTGCGGCTGACGGCTGCAGAGCTCGCGGGCCTGACGCTGAGCGCACCCGCCGGCATCGGCGATTTCACCTTGAACGTCACCGCCACGGCGACGGACACCGATCCCGACAGCGGCGCCGAGAGCACGGCCGAGAGTATTGCGAGCGCCGACATCCAGGTGCTCGCCAGCGTCGACGGCGATGACCTTATTTTCGGCGGCACCGGCAAGGATGAAATCCTGGGCGGCGGCGGCAATGACGTGATCTTCGGGGACGGCGGCGCCGACGACATCGATGCGGGCGCCGGTGACGACACGGTTTCCGGCGGCGCCGGTTCCGACGTCATCTTCGGCGGCGACGGCGCCGACACCATCGACGGCGACGGCGGCAACGACGTCATCGATGGCGGTGCGGGCAACGATACGCTCGCCGGTTCGGGCGGCGACGACTGGATCATCGGCGGCGCCGGTGCCGACCAGATCACCGGCGGCGGCGGTCTCGATCTGCTGGACGGCGGCGAAGGCGACGATACCCTCAAGGGCGGCAAGGACGCCGATACGCTGTTGGGCGGCGATGGCAACGATACGCTGCTCGGCAACGGCGGGGACAATGTCCTGGACGGCGGCGCCGGCGACGACGTGCTGGTTACGGCCGACGGCGCCGATACGCTGAGCGGCGGCGACGGTAACGACACGCTCACCGCGGGCGCCGGCAGCGATGTCTTGACCGGCGGCGCCGGCGCCGACGTTGTCGACGGCCAGGCCGGCGACGACAGTCTCTCGGGCGGCCTCGGCGCCGACCGGTTGCTGGCCGGCGGCGGAGACGACTGGGCAGACGGCGGCGATGGCGACGACATCGTGTTCGGCGGTGGCGGTGAGGACACCCTGTTCGGCGGAGACGGCGATGACGCGCTTTCCGGCGAGATCGGTGCCGACTGGCTCTCGGGCGGCGCGGGCCATGATACCATCGAAGGCGGCGGCGGCCAGGACCAGTTGTTCGGCGACGCCGGCAACGACCACCTCTATGGGGACGACGGCGCCGACCGGGCCGAGGGCGGTGACGGCGACGACCGGGTCTGGGGTGGCGCCGGCGCCGATGAGCTCTTCGGCGATGCCGGCAACGACATCCTCTATGGCGGCGACGACGCCGACGTGCTGCACGGCGGCCTCGACAACGACACCGTGCGCGGCGAGCAAGGCAACGACGACCTCTACGGCGACGAAGGCAACGACATCCTGATCGGGGCCGAAGGCAAGGACCGGCTGTTCGGCGGCGTCGGCAACGACGTGCTGATCGGCGAGGAGGGTGCCGACCAGCTCTTCGGCGAGGACGGCAACGACAATCTCCTGGGCGGCGGCGGCGCCGATACGCTCGACGGCGGTGCCGGCAACGACCGCCTGGAAGGCCAGGGCGGTGGCGACCGCCTGATCGGTGGCGAAGGCGTCGATTTCATGGTCGGCGGCGGCGGCTCCGACAGCTTCGTCTTCGATCTCTCGGCGGCGCAGGCGGAATCCGGCATCGGTGCCGGCAACCGCGACACCATCAAGGGGTTCGAGGCCGACGGCGCATCGTCGTCCCCGGACGTCATCGAGTTCACCGGCATCGCCTCCTTCAGCTTCGTCGGCGACGAGGCCCAGGCGTTCGCCGGTGGCGGCGCCGCGTCGGGACGCTTCAACAGCCAGACCAAAATCCTGGAACTGGACGCCGACGGCGATTCCACCGTCGACATGGAGATCGAACTGCTGGGCGTCGATATCGCCGATCTCGACGATACGGACTTCACGGTCAGCTAGAGCGTTACGTCCTCGAAAGGCTGCGTGCCAGGCCGCCCGGCGCAGAACCGCCATATCGGGCGGATGCCGACGCGCATGGGGTCGGGCAGGGCGATCAGGCTCGACGACACGGTGGCAAAGCCGAAATCGGTTTCGATGTTGATGGCGCGGCTGTGGTCGGCGCCGGCACCCTCTTCGCGCGCCGCCAGGCGCTCCTCCCAGGCGGCCCAGTCGCCGGCCTCCGGATCGGGCACCGCCGCCGCGCGGAACAGCGGCAGGTGGTGGCGCATGCGTTCGGAGTGTTCGGTGTCGTTGAGATCGTTCGAGGTAATCATCGAAATGCCTTCCGGCACCGGTGCCATGTGCACGGCGTCGCCGTCGGATTTCAGCCAAAACGCCTCGCGCGAGTCGGCGACGATCATGTTGAAGCTGCGGTAACTCGTGGGTTCCAGTGCGGCCAAGGCCTCGGCGGCGACGCGGGCTTCCGCGTGATCGACGGCTTCCAGCGGCAGCTCGCCGCGCGAACGCTTGCCCGGCGCCGGTCCGAGCGAGCCCGACCGGTTGAGAATGGCGGCCGAGACGCCGTCGTCGTTGAGCGCCAGCCAGGTGCCGCCGGCTTCCTCGTCCCGGCCGGCGACGACGTTTTCGCGGTCCGCCCAGTGCCGCGCCGGCGCCGACCAGCTTCGGGCCGCCATCTCATCGCGGTTGGCGGCGATCAGCACAGGCCAGGGATGGCCGGGCCGGCGTAGGATGACGACGGTGCACATGCGGCTTTGATAGCCTTTTCAATGGGTACTGACCAGCCCTTGGGCAGGCGCCGAAAAAAGCCGTCCTCACCGCTTGCAGTGGCCCGCTGACATGACTAAACAAAGGGTTGGGAGACGAAATTCACCATAGGATTTCCTGGCTTCGGGCCAGGCAATGGAGGAGCGATCCATGTCCGACGCGTTTAATGACCGCGAAAAGAGCTATGAAGCCAAGTACAAACTGGACGAGGAACAGGCGTTCAAGGTCCAGGCGCGGCGCAACAAGCTCCTCGGCCTGATGCTCGCCGAGAAATTCGGCATGACCGGCGATGCCGCCCAGGCCTATGCCAAGGAAGTGGTGATCGCCGACCTGGACGAGCCCGGCGACGAGGACGTGATCCGCAAGGTGATGGCCGACATTGCCGAAAAAGGCATCGACATGTCGGAAGACGAGGTGCGCAACCAGTTGAACGCGATGGAAAGCGTCGCCGTCCAGCAGATTGCCGGCGATTATCCCGAAGCCCTCGACAAGGACCACAAGGGCACGCGCGGCTAAGGCCGCTAACCCCTGACCCCCTCCAGGATCGAACGCGCGGCCTCGTCGATGATGAGGCCGTCGAACCCCAGCATCAGAAACGAATAGCCGCGCTCCAGCATGGCGCGGCCGGCGTCCGCCGTGGCGGCGAGACCGCCCAGTTTGGCGTTGGATGCCAGCACCGCGGCCTCGGCGCGCATCATCGCGTCCTGAAATTCCGGCCGCTCGAAGGCGCCCGGCGCGCCCAGGCTCTGCGACAGGTCGTAGGGCGCGACGAAGGCGACATCGATGCCGTCCACGGCCAGGATCTCTTCGGCGCGCTCGACCGCGTCGATATGCTCGATGAACAGCACCTTGAGGATGGCGTCATCGGCGCCGGCCGCGTATTCGGCCATGTTCACGCCCCAGCGCGACGGCGCGTAGAAAGGCCCGAAGCCGCGCTTGCCGGCCGGTGGGTAGGTGGCGGCGGCGACGGCTTCCTCGGCGATTTCGGGGCTGTTGACCATCGGAAACAGCAGCCCCAGCGCGCCCGCGTCGAGGGCCGGCTTGGCCATCCACGGCTGCGTCGAGGGCACACGCACCAGCGGCACGCAGTCGGAAACGGCGGTGGCGTTGATCATGGCGTGCACCGCCTCGATGCCCATCGGCCCGTGTTCCATGTCGAACACCAGGCAATCGAAGCCGGCCGACGCCAGAATCTGCGCCAGACCGGGCGCCGGCATGGTGATCATCGTGCCGAACACCGGATCGCCGGCGGCCAGCTTGGCCTTCAGCGGATTGGTCAGCGCCGCCATGGCGGCGTCAGGCCCGGCCGAACACGCGCTGGAAGATCGTGTCCACGTGCTTGGTGTGGTAGGCGACGGGATCGACGCCGAACAGTTCCTCCATGTCGGCTTCGCCGAGAACCGACGTCAGCGCCTCGTCGCGGGCCAGGAAGAACATCAGCCGGTTGGCCTGCTCGGCCGCTTCAAGGTCCTCGTCGGTGAGCTCGATGGCGGCGTCCGGGTTGTCGGGGTCGATGCCGAACGAGCGCCAGACCTTCATCGCCGCGCGCTGCACGATCTTATAACCGTCCTCGCGGCTGACGCCCTTTTGGGTGAGCATCAACAGCACGCGCTGCGAATCGTGAATACCGCCGAACTTGTTCAGGTGCTCGGCCATGTTGGCCGGATAGACGACCATTTTCTCGACCACGCCGGCCAGCCGTTTGAGGGCGAAATCCAGTGTCACCGTGGCATCCGGGCCGATCATCCGTTCCACCGATGAATGCGAGATGTCGCGCTCGTGCCAGAGCGCCACGTTCTCCAGCGCCGGCACCACCGCCGAGCGCACGATCCGCGCGAGGCCGGTCAGATTCTCGGTCAGGATCGGGTTGCGCTTGTGCGGCATGGCGGAAGAGCCCTTTTGGCCGGGGGCGAAATATTCCTGCGCTTCGCGCACCTCGGTGCGCTGCAGGTGGCGGACCTCCAGCGAAAGCCGTTCGACGGCGGAGGCGACGACGCCCAAGACCGCGAAGAACATGGCATGGCGGTCGCGCGGGATCACCTGAGTGGAAACCGGTTCCGGCGTCAGGCCGAGCTTCTCCGCCACGTGCGCCTCGACCTTGGGGTCGATGTTGGCGAAGGTGCCGACCGCGCCGGAAATGGCGCAGGTGGCGATTTCCCTTTGCGCCGCCTCGAGCCGCTCGCGGCAGCGCTTGAACTCGGCATAGTGGCCGGCCAGCTTGACGCCGAAGGTGGTCGGCTCGGCGTGAATGCCGTGGCTACGGCCGATGCAGGGCGTGAGCTTGAATTCCCGCGCGCGGGTTTCCAGCGCCGCCAAAAGGCCGTCCAGGTCGTCGAGCAGGATATCGGCGGCCTGTTTCATCTGTACCGCCAGGCAGGTATCCAAGACGTCCGACGAGGTCATGCCCTGGTGCACGAAGCGCGACGGCTCGCCCACGTGTTCGGCCAGTTCCGTGAGGAACGCGATGACGTCGTGGCGGGTTTCCTGCTCGATCTCGTCGATGCGATCGATGCGTTCCGGGGTATAGGGCTTGTCGCCCAGTTTCCACACCGTTTCCGCCGCGTCCTTCGGGATGACGCCGAGCGCGGCTTGCGCGTCGCAGGCGTGCGCCTCGATCTCGAACCAGATGCGAAACCGGTTCGCCGGTTCCCAGATGGCGACCATGTCGGGGCGGGAATACCTGGGGATCATCGCTGTCTCCGTTGCCAAAAAGGGTGGGCTAGGGCTCGGGTGTGGTATATTCCCGGGCGCCGGGCAAGTAAACCCGAGCCGGAAAGGTGCCGCCAGCCCATGGACTTACGCGTCGAGACCGCCGCCGATCCCCTGCCGCCGATCCCCGTCATCGGGGCGGAGTCGGGCGGTGTCGCCGCCGTCGCCGAGGCCTGCCCAAGGGAATTCCGGGCGGTGCTGGATGCCGGACGGGGCCACTACGGCGCCGCCGCCATCGCCATCGGCGACCGGCTGTCGCGGCGCTGGCTCGGGCGCAACCAAAACCCTTATTTGCCGGAAATCGACGCCCTGGCCGGCCTGGCCGCCAGGGCCGGCGGTGCGGGCGTGCATCTCCTGAATATGTCCTACGAATGGACCTGCACCACGTCGGCGGCGCCGGACCCGGCGGGCGACGGGGCGCGGCTGCTGCGCACCCTCGATTGGCCCTTGCACGGGCTCGGGCGGAATGTCGTCGTGGCGCGCATGAAAGGTGCCGCCGGGACCTATGACAATGTCACCTGGCCGGGCTTTTCCGGCATCGCCACCGCGTCCGCGCCCGGACGCTTCGCCGCCGCCATCAACCAGCCGCCCATGCGCAAGTGGACCTCGTCGTGCTGGTTCGATTGGGGCGTCAACCGGATGCGGCTCTGGCGCCGCCGCGCGCTGCCGCCGGTGCACCTGCTGCGGCACGTGTTCGACACCTGCCGGACCTTCGACGAAGCCAAACGGGCGCTCAGCGAAACCCCGATCGCCATGCCGGCTTTCTTCACCCTGGCCGGCACGCGCGCCGATGAGGCCTGCGTCATCGAGCGGACGGAGGACGCGGCAACCTTGCGCAAAGGCCCCGCAAGCATCGCCAACCACTGGATCGCGCGCGATGAGCCCGGCCGCTACCGGGGTTTCGACAGCCCAGGCCGTTATGCCCAGATGGAGGCCGGGCGCGAGCGGGCCGGTACCGCCGCGCCCTTCGACTGGGTGACGCCGCCGATCCTCAACGCGACGACGCGGCTGGCGGTCGTGGCCCATCCGGCAAGCGGCCGGCTTTGCGTGCAGGGCTGGGAGCACGACGGCCCGGCGACCGCCGTCCATGAGGGTACGGCCTGACGTGACGGCGGCGGAGGCACGGCTGAAGGAAGGATTGGCACATCACCGGGCCGGGCGCATCGACCGGGCGCGCGAATGTTACCAGGCGCTTTTGCGGGGCGACCCCA
>Ga0070729_10006086_pt1 | contig 12065 bp, 8 predicted proteins | sample tdDd472_FD_66725 | JGI IMG/M metagenome (GOLD analysis project Ga0070729, IMG submission 66725) | Marine sediment microbial communities from the Atlantic coast under amendment with organic carbon and nitrate - tdDd47.2 | ecosystem: Environmental > Aquatic > Marine > Coastal > Sediment | place...
GGTGTTCGAAGTGTAAAATTTTTATTGAAGTCGGCAAACTAGAACCTAAATTGAGGGATTTTTACTGCATGACAACAAGCCTCGGGATAGACCATATTTAAAGTTAAACCATTATTCGTCTATTCAGTCCAACAACGCTCATTTCTCGGGTTTTTTAAAATCTTGACATATCACATTGTGGCATTATATTTTTACAGGACCGTCAAGCCGGAATATAATTTTAGTTAGGTATAAGAAAATGAGCAAGAACTCTACAGGACAAATCAGATATTCTTTTATGATCCGAAAGGCAGAATTGACCAAAAAGAGGAATATATCACCTTTCACCTTTACACGGATCAAAAGGGTGACCTGGGGAATGGAAGGCAACCCCAAAAATCATTTGGGCCCCAGGGTATAAAATATCCGATAAGAACCGTCCATTCGCTTACTTCATAGAGCGTTATCAAATTGGCAAGGAACATGGTTCCGGGTCGTCTTTTTGCCCAATTTCTGCGTCAGTCTCAACATTGTGCACGAAGTGAAGCTTTATCTTTATCCTCGAAATACTCAATGAATGGATGCCTGTCCCGATGATTTTTTCATCGGGGTGGTTAAAATTTTCGCCTTGTTTGAACTTGAACCCCGGTTAAATATTAAATACGGATTTAACTGGGCAGGCAAAAATGAACATTTTTCAAAGGTCTCAGTATATCGGGGTTGTTAATCAACATTATGGGCGCTTTGCCAAACGCCTATTTTTCGACACCTGTACGTAAGGTCCCTTTTTCCACAATTTCTACATCTTTTTTCTTGTCCTGCGCTAAATCTGTACTATAAAACTATCCGCCGTATCCAGTTCCAGGGTGTCGTCCGGGGCAAAGAATGACACCCCGGCAAAAGGTGTCTTCACGGAATCCTCAACCGGATATGCCACACCATCCGCTTTTATTTGATAGAATGTGCCGGCCAGTCCGATCATTTCGCCATCAAGGGCATTAAAAGTTCCCAACCCAAAATCACCGTTTCTCTTCAGTTCGCCAAAAGTTACATCTCCGTCATAAATTCCCTTGAGCAGGGTATTAATTGTAGATGATTGAAACACCACATCGTTTTTTTGGACATGGGCGCAGCCCATGAGTGTTGAAACGGCTAAAATGACAAGGGTTATACAACGTATATATATCTTCATTTTTCCTCTACAGATCTTTAATGTGGTTTATTCAAAAGGCCTCTATCCGTATGGATTCTTATTTCGATAAATTTAACCCTATCGTGGCATAAATAACATGGCAAAATGAGTTGCATGACGATAATTATCATCATTTTTAGACTTTTTCTCTGCTTTGATGGAATTGGCCCTAATTGACATCATGAAAATAGTGAAAACAGCCGTGTTATTTGTCCACCATGGTCCTCGTTTTCCATGGATTGAAGTCCGCTGAAGACTTGCTTTTTAATACAATTATTTTATCATAGGTTCTGGCGTGTGGCAAACCGCATGCGATTGAATGATAACATGAGGAGGGCATATGCAAAAATTAACACCTGTCAACTATAAAATCAGAATCGAACCCGATTTGGTGAATTTCACATTCGCCGGAACCACCCAAATTTTATTGAATGCGCTTCATTCGGTCAAAGAGATTCCCATGAACCTTCTGGACATTGCCATCTGGAACTGCAAAGTTTTAGAAAAAAACACGTTCGTCGCGTGTCCTTTTTTCGTCGATACCCAACAAGAAGAACTTCGCATTTTTCTTCCCGAGGCCATGACCGGTAATATTACCGTGAGGATAGACTATCGGGGGCATATCAATGATCAGATGGCCGGCTTTTACCGCAGCAGGTATATTCGTGGTTCAAAACAGGCGTATATTGCGGTGACCCAGTTCGAAGAAAGCGATGCCCGGCGGGCCTTTCCGTGCATGGATCACCCGGCTAAAAAGGCGACGTTTGATATTGAAATGGATGTTGAGAAAAACCTAGTCGCCATTTCAAACAGCCCGATCCAATCGGAGACCAGGTTGGACAACGGGAAGAAACGGGTGATATTTGAACGGACGCCGAAAATGTCTACGTATTTGGTCTTTTTTGGGGTGGGCGAATTCGAATCCCTTCAAAGTCAAAACGATCCTCGCGTGGGCGTGGTCACACTGCCGTCAAAGAAAAAATACGCTCCCTTTGGGCTAGAATTCGGAGAAAAAGCCCTTGAGTTCAGCGAGGCATATTATGGGATTTCTTATCCTTTGGCAAAACTGGATTTGATCGCCGTTCCGGATTTTGCCTTCGGTGCCATGGAAAATTGGGGCGCCATCACGTTTCGCGAGAATTTGCTCCTGTATTATCCTGAGATAACCTCAAAATCCGCTCAACAAAGGATCTGCGAGATTGTCGCCCACGAGATCGCCCATCAGTGGTTCGGAAATCTCGTCACGCCTTCGGACTGGAAATATCTGTGGCTGAATGAAAGTTTTGCCACCTATTTCGGATACGGTGTGGTGGACCATTATTATCCTGAATGGGATACGTGGGAGCAGTTTCTGGATGGCATGACCGCATCGGCCCTGTCCCGTGATGCGCTGCACGAAACGACCGCCATTGAAATACCCAGCGGCGAACATGTGGTCATAAATACCAGTACCGCTCCGATTATTTACAACAAAGGCGGAAGTATTTTGAGACAGATCGAAGGTTACATCGGCCAAGACGATTTTAGGGAAGGGCTTCAGGACTATCTCAGGGCCCACGAGTACGGCTCGGCAGCCAGTCACCACCTCTGGGAGTCTCTTGAAAACGTTTCAAACCAGCCCATCGGCTCGATGATGAAGAGCTGGATCGAACAACCCGGCTTCCCGATGGTCGACGTCCAACGGATTGGCCATACGCTGGTTCTGGACCAAAAAAGATTTACCTACCTGCCCAATGATTTTGATCAAAAATGGGTGATTCCGATTCTCATCAACCTTTTCTTTGACGCGGGCGAGTCTCGGCCGATAACCGTATTAATGAACGATGCCCAAACGGAAATCGATATCCCTTCGGATACGGTTGCCTATAAGGTAAATATTCGACAAACAGGGTTTTATCGGGTCAGATACAAAGACCGGAAAAACCTTGAAGCACTCGGCCGGCGAATCAGCGATCAGATTCTGTCCCCCGAAGACCGGTGGGGGCTGCAAAATGATCTCTACGCATGGGTCAAACGGGGAGATGTCTACTTGGGTGATTATCTTCTATTTCTTTCACATTATCGGGAAGAGATCGCATACCTTCCGTTGACCGGCATCGTTTCCAGCCTGTCCGAACTTTACCTCGTCATGGATGCAGATGCTAAAGAAAAAATCTTTTTGTGGGGCTTGCCCTGGTACGAAGAAATCCTTGAAAAGATCGGACATGAACCCCGTAAAACGGAAAAATATACAACGTCTATTCTGCGGGAACAACTCATTTGGGCGGCAGCTCTTTTTGGCTCCACCCGGATCCATGAATTTGCACGCCGTCGTTTCTCTGCGCTTTTAGAAGGCGCCCCGGTGCATTCGGATCTAATGAGATGCGTGATGCAGTTTGGTGCCTTGACCGGCGATGATCAGGTGTTTGATTGGTTTGACGCTCGCTTCAAGGCTTCCGAGATCGAACATGAACGCCTGAATATTCTGGCGGCACTCGGTTGTTTCAAAGATGAAACCCTGATCAAAAGATCCCAGAAGTACGTTCTTGAGACGGTTCCCGCCCGGAATAAGTTTATCCCGGTTGTGGCTTTAGCTTCAAATCCGTTTGCCATAGATTTGATGTGGGACTGGTATGTGTCAAACCTCGAAGAAATCGAACGGTTTCATCCCTTGCTTTACGAACGTGTTATCGCTGCGATTGTCCCTGTGGGGGGGATGGGAAGGGCGGATGCGTAGCAGCGGTTAAACAACGTCGTTAATTGGACGATATCCTATAAAAATAATCATGTTATACGGGTATCCACCAATTCCTCAGCCTTTTCATAGGTCATTATTTTTAATTCATTGTGAGGGATAACTCCTTTAAATAAAAACTCTTTAAATCGTCGGTCATGAGAAAGTACTTGACATCCTACATTGTAGTAATATATAAATTTTCAAACGGTATGGAATGTTGCCATTCCATTCTCCTTTCAATCCTCTGCTAACCCCTGAGAAACCCACCCTTTTCCAGGGGTTTTCCTTTTGCCCCAAATCGTCCAAAGGAATGATTAAAGAGGGTAGCCCCTGTCAGCCATTCTTTGATTTTTTTCCAAATAAAACGCCCTAAAGGTCGTCCCGGTCCGGTGCCGCTGGGCGGGATGTTCCATTATTCATTTTCCGGCTCGAATCATAATATCTAAATTCTTCATCTCTGTTACCCTGGGAAGCCGGTTCAGGCTGATACTGTTTAGGCTGCGGGAAATGGTGCTTTTTACAGACCCTCTTGGGGCGGATAAACATACCGCCTTTGAGAAAACAGATGACGATAATTCTTCACGGCTGAAGTCCAATAACAATATCACCCAAAAATGCGTTTGCGGAACCGTTCGGGTGCAACACTTGAGTGTGTAGTTTTTTTCACATTTTAATGGGTATTTCCCTCCACAATTTAAAATATTTTGCGCTGATTGTTCCAGGTATATCCCGGGGAAAACCGGCATAACATTTTGAAATTAAACAAATTAAAAAATAGTTTTATCTGTTTGCATGGTTTTTGCATTTATTCATGATGAATTGTCGATTCATACAAAGGAGAGCACGGATGCCGAATTGGTTTCTTTTTACAGCGAGCGTGGTATATATCGGAATTGGGTCTTGGGCCAGTATTTTTTCGGATGAATCTAAGGGGACCCGGTTGCTGGGGATTATTTCTTTAATTGCTGGAATAGGGGTTTTATCTTATACGATTTAAATCCAAAAGTTCGAATCGCTGAGATAAAGCAGCGAGTTTTAAAGGGGAGGCGATTCTTATGACGTGTGATCGGTGTGGAAAAAAAACCCATCATATTTATATCACCGAGGATCATGAAAAGGTTTGCAAAAGGACATGCAACGGCGAAGTCAATACCAGCACTCGAAATTTTTATGCAAGCCCGAAAAAATTTACCAAATTGTCAAAGCGCATTGCCTTTAGCAGTTAAAATTTTCGGGGAGTTTCTTGCTGATAGATAGAACCCATTCAGCCGGGGAATAGACGGGATTAAGATTGGATACTTCCGCTTTTATTCCCCCGCTAAGCCCCTGGGCAAATTGTGGCCCCAGGGGCATTTTTTTCACCACAAGCCTTTCAAACGGTGTTACCACAACTGAGCCCAACGCTTTTTATCTGTATCATCTTCCATATCAAGCACTTTTCCGATGGCAGAACCTCTTTAAAACCTTAATTTGGGTAAAAGGAAAAACGGACTGTGCCTTGACACATATTTTTAAATTCCTTATATTTAATCCCTACAGATGTTATTTTTTCTTTAATTTCAGATATATTTTTTAAATTTTTCAAAAATAGATATCGACATCTATTATGAACCTCTTCAGATTGAGCACACCTATTCTAGCCGGGATTCTATTGCTCGTTTTCTCGGCAAGTCTATATGCCGTCCCTCGACAGCGGATTGAGTCTGCACTCGATTCGGCATACAAGGATTTGCGTATCAGTATTGCCACCGAGGAACGAATCGCTTCAGATCTGGCAAAACTCAAAAAATCCGGGGATGCGACGCCGGATGTCATCGAAGATTATGAATTCTACTTGAGCCGGGTGCAGGCCATGGTTGCCGAAAACCGAAAGGTAGTGGCGAAAATGGAAGCACTCAATGCTCGGTATGATATTCAAAAAGCATCTGATGGTTCAGCACATACCGACAATACGGGAGCGATGGTGGATCCGGCGATTCCCGAGGAGCAAGTGGTTGATGAAGTGGCTGCGCTGGATCGCCAGCTGGACATTTCCCTGACCGAATTCGACGGGATGCTGCTCAAGGAATTGGATCTAATCCGTGCGAAATCGTCGGAAAGAATGCGGGATCTGGCCGAGGAAGCGGCGGAAGCAGCAGAACGCTTGCGTGACGAGGGCATCGAGATAGATGCCGATTTTGAAGAAGAATCCGGTGAGTCCGAGCAGGATTCAACCAAAAATCAGAAAGCGGACAAAACAGACCCAGACGTCTCCGAAACCGTAAAAGGAACGACATCCGAAGACGGCGAGGAAAATACCGAATTGTCCGCCCGGGACAAATCCCGGGAAGGTGTTGAAGGTTCCGAGCATCATCCCAGAAATCGCTTCGACCCTAGAGATGACGACATCGTGGCCAGACAGCTTCGTGAAGCGGCGGAAGAAGAAACCGATCTCGAACTTAGAAAAAAGCTCTGGAAGGAATATGAACAATATAAAAAAAGATAAGCGCAAGTAAAAAAATCCCCTGTTGTTTATGCATCGTTAGGATAATCGATGGTGGATATCGAGTGCCTCGGGTTTTAAATGCTATAATCGGGTGCCTATATGAAATTTACGGTTCGTCATAACGTTTTATGGATGGTTTTTATTTTATTTTTTCTCACGGGCTGTGCCGCCCATAATGCTCAGAAGGTCGGCCCCACTACCATGATGAAAGCCCAAGAAGAAATCCTTGAAGACCAGTTGTTCGACGTCGGAATTCAAGTCTTTGAGTCCGAGAAAATTTCAGAGGAGCAGGCCAAAGAGGAACACACCAGCGAAGAAATCCGGAAAGCCGAAAACCATTTCATACCGTATCATATGAAAAATACCTTGCAGCAGAGCGGCTACTGGGGTGCTGTGCGTGTCCTTCCCACCGTGGCGGAAAGTATCGATGTTCTGATTAAAGGGAAAATCCTCGAGTCAAACGGTGAGCATCTGGTGCTTCAAATAGAAGTGGTCGACGCCACCGGGAAACGCTGGTTCACTAAAAAATACGAATCCGAATCCTCCCTTGCATCTTATTCCGGCAATCGAATGGGAGAAAAAGATGCGTATCAGGATATCTACAATGCCATCAGCAATGACATGGCTACCTATCGGATGAATCTGCCCCCTGATGCGGCCAAGAAAATCCGTACCGTGTCGAAATTAAAGTTTGCAGAAGACTTTGCCCCATCTGCCTTCAATGGATATCTGGCGAAAGATAAAAACATCATCACCGTCAACCGCCTGCCCGCGGATGACGATCCCATAATGATTCGTCTGCTCAAGATACGGGAGCGGGAAAACATGTATGTGGACACGCTCAACGGGTATTATGAAGAATATTATTCCGAGATGTGGGCGTCCTACGAAAACTGGCGCAAGCTCAATTACGAAGAAGTCAAGGCGATCAAGAAGATCAAACGGGATGCCACCATGCGCAAGCTGGCCGGCGTTCTGCTCCTGGCCGGTGCCATTGCGCTAAATTCCGGGCAATCAAATAACACCGGAGCGCTTCAGGCGAGCATGATCCTAATCGGCGGTCAGGTGATCGTCCAGGGGTTTAATATCTCCAAAGAAGCTGAAATCCATTCAGCCGCCATCAAGGAGCTCAGCGAATCTTTTGGGAGTGAGATGCGGCCGATTGTCATGGAGCTCGAGGGCAATCAGTATGAGCTGACCGGATCGGCCGAGGAACAATTTAAACACTGGCGCGAATTGCTGCAACAGATATATTTCGCAGAAACCGGGTTGGATCCGGATGTTTCATCGGAAACCGGTGAAGAGATAACATCTGAGAACGCTGAATAAAATCGAGCATCAAATCCAATTATGACGTCCCACAAATCGACTCAATCTCCTCAAGATCGACTGGCGCCGGATCGCAACGTGGAAATCATTACACCGCTTAAGGTGCGCAGTCCGAGCGTTCAAGGGGATCCATTTCGACCATGGCGGGCGACCGCGGCTCCCATTTTATTTTTTCTCATGGTTTTGGGAATCATGGCGGCCGGCGGCTTTTTTTTCATCCGCCATCTGTCGAAACATCCGGTGAAATTGATCGAACATGCCGATCAGACGGCGCCGTCTGAAATCGACGCCTACGGGAAGGCGGTCCCGAAGTCTCGCCGGACGGCTAAACTACCGGTCGAGCCTGGGACTATGTCTTCTCCCGATCCATTTGAGCTGCAACAGGCAATGACGCCGAAGCAAACGAAAGACCCTGAAAAAAGTGCGTCTGAAAAAGAAGCCGCGGACAAGGCACTGGCGGCGTTTTTAAAACTGAAAAAAGCGTTGGAAGAAAAGGGCGTTGCTGAATGGGGCGGTGAAGAATATGAAGAAATGGCAACTCTCAGCCGGGAAGCGGACGGCCTGCTTATGGATAATGTGTTTTTGGCAGCAGCTGCAAAATATGCCCAAGCCGAAAGAAAAGCAGCCGTGTTGGCTGATAAGGCTGAGTCCGTGTTCCAGAGCCTGCTCGAGGAAGGTGGCAAGGCTCTTGAAGCCGGTGACAGCAGCACTGCCCGACAGAAATTGCGTGCAGCCTTAATGATCGTACCGTCCAATGGACCGGCCCGGGAGAATCTGGAACGGGCTGAGAAGCTCGATGCGGTGGGGCGTCTGATAGAATCGGGCAAAAATCATGAGAAAAACAATCGGTTCGCTTTTGCCCACGCCGATTTTCAGGAAGCCCTGAAGTTAGACCCTGAATCCGAGGATGCTCTAAAGGGTCTAAATCGAGCGAATGAATGGATCGTGGGCGAACAGTTTCAAAGACTCATGTCAGAAGGATTGGCGGCATATCACGACGGTGATTATCGATCTGCCAGGACCCGGCTGTTAAAGGCAAAAGCGTTCCGGCCCGATTCCCCCGAAGTACAGAACGCTCTGGTGCAGGTTGACGCGGCCATCCGGCTCGATAAAATTGAAAAACTGCAAAGGAATGCAAAGACCGCCGAAAAAACTGAAGATTGGGAGCAGGCCCTCAAATCTTATCTGGCGGTTCTTAAAATCGACCCCAAAATAGGGTTTGCCGTGAAAGGTAAAGACCGGGCTTTGGAACATATTCGTGTGGCCAAGCGGCTCGGCTTTTTTCTTCAAAACTCCGATGCTGTGGAATCGAGTCAGCAGCTTCAAAATGCCATGCAGGTCATAGCGGCGGCCGAAACGCTACAACCGAAAGGACCGCGTTTTAGGGCCCAGTTGGATGAATTAAAGATGATAGTGGATGCTGCCCGGACCCCTGTTAAGGTAATGATCGAATCCGATGACCTCACCGAAGTCGCCGTTTATAAAGTCGGTAAACTCGGGCGATTTTCCTTTCGCGAATTGTCGCTGAGACCCGGTCCCTACACAGTGGTCGGCTCTCGCAACGGATACAAAGATGTCCGGCAGAAAATTATCGTGAAACCCGGCCAGAAAACTTTGCGCGTAACCGTTATATGCAGGAATAAGGTGTGAATTCGAGGTTGCATATACCAAAATAACAATTTGAAATCAAAATGGAATCAAGACCCATAAAAATCGAACCGATCTCCATTCGGTCCCGACGGTCATCCCGAAGATTAATGCCGTTTAGCCTCTTTAAATGGTTTGCCGGTGTTTCTCTGGTGGGTGTCCTGATTCTTCTGGGTGTTTCGGCATGGTTTGTCTTCACGGCCAGTCAGGTGGTGATAACCATAGCACCTGTTCCGGAAAGCATAACGTTTTCCGGGAGCATCTTTACGCCCCGAATCGGCGACTATTATCTGATGCGGCCCGGAGAATACACGCTGGCGGCGCTCAAAGAGTGCTTTTTTCCCCTTGATTACAGGTTTCGGGTCAGCGCTGATAACCAACAGCGTTTACATCTTAAAATGCAAAAACGACCCGGCCGGATGAAGATCCATGCACATCCATCGGACATGACCGACAGGCGCATTGACGGTGCACAGGTGTATATCGACGGTGAGGCGGTCGGAAACACCCCTCTCGAGAATCTTGAAGTAACGCCGGGACTTCGGAAGCTTGAACTTCGTGCCGAAAATTATCAAAACTTGCAGACAGAAGTTCAGGTGCACGGGTGCGGCAAACTTCAGGTGTTTAACCTGGCACTGCTTCCGGGATGGTCTGATGTCGCCGTCAGTTCCGTGCCACAGGGTGCAAACGTACAGATCGATGGGCGATTGTTGGGGAATACGCCTTTGCGTTTTCAACTGGCGGCCGGGACTTATCTGCTGAAAATCAGTGCCGATGGCTATAAAATCTGGAATAGCCGTCTGGTGGTGAAACCGAATGAACCCCAAGAGATAAAGGATGTAAAGCTTCAGCCGGCAGACGGCAAATTGGCGATCCATACAAAACCTGCCGGGGCGAATGTATTGATTGACGGGAGATTCTTCGGTCAAACGCCGCTGAAGGTCGATCTTTCTCCACATAAAGATCACATCGTTCAAATATCAAAGGCCGGTTATGAGAAAACAACACGGAAAGTCCAGGTCCCATCGTCTTTGTTCAAACAGCTCAACGTAAAATTAAAATCCAGAGAAGGTATCGTACGCCTTTTGGTGGAACCGGGCGACACGGAACTCCTGGTGAACGGCAAATCATGGGGCTCTGCCCCGAGGCAATTTCGCCTGATTGCAGTGGAACACACGCTGGAATTCAAAAAGAAAGGGTATCGTTCGCATCGTACCCGCATTACACCCCGGCCAGGGTTTCCACAGGAATTGAAAATAACCCTGAAAAAAGAGGGTGTGGCCAAAGAAGAGACGCCGACGGTGATTACAACCAAGACCGGTTACAGTCTGAAGTTAATTCGGCCCAAGCCGTATACCATGGGATCTTCGCGCAGAGAACAGGGTCGCAAGTCCAATGAGACCTTGAGAAAGGTTAAACTGATCCGGCCGTTTTATATGGGCCTTAAAGAAGTCACCAACGCGGAATTCAAGGAATTTATGCCCCGGAACAATTCAGGAAGTTTTAAGTCCAAACCTCTAAACAATGACGACCAACCCGTGGTTCGGGTAACCTGGGAAAAGGCCGCTCTGTTCTGCAACTGGCTTAGCGCCAAGGAGGCACTGCCGTCTGCGTATGTTAAGAAAGAAGAGAAGCTGGTTGCAGTAGAACCGCTGAATACCGGTTATCGTCTGCCGACAGAAGCGGAGTGGGAATACTGTGCGCGGGTTTACAACGATCAGCCCCCCTTGAAATATCCATGGGGTCAAAAATTCCCCCCTGGGAAATTATCGGGGAATTATTCCGATCAATCCGCAAAAGACTTGCTCCCGACCGTTCTTGAAGGATACAATGACGGTTATGTGGCAACGGCGTCTCCGGCCAAGTTCAAACCCAACAGGCTGGGGCTCTATGATATGGGGGGCAATGTGGCGGAATGGTGTCACGACTATTATTCGATTTACACGTATGCTCCTGAAAAAACAGTTGTTGACCCCGTCGGGCCGGAGAAGGGTAAACACCGTGTAATTCGGGGTTCCAGCTGGAAGCACGGCAGCATCAGCACCTTAAGGCTGGCATACCGCAGCTACGGTGACGGCACACGGGAGGATGTCGGATTTCGGGTTAGCAGGTATTTAAAGTAATCATGACCAATCGATATATCATCATAATTGCATCACTCTGGTTGTGCGTGCCGAAGATGACGTGTGCAGGAACCGCGTTGATGAGATCTCTGGATGCCTTAAACGGGCCGGTTCTACAAAATGTAGAATCAACTCAGGACGCAGAAACATTTTTTGCCCAAAATGACAAGAGGAAAACATCGGATGGTGTTAGGGGCCATGGTATTGAAAAAGCCGACGAAGACGCCACCCAACCGGAAACCTTGACCCAAGAGAAAAATGCTCCAAAAAAAGCCAAGCAACTGAAACCGTTCACCCCTTCAGAAACGATTCCGGCAGATCAGGGGGTTGATTTTCCCTATGACATCTAAAATGGTATGGGGCACAGGCTTTATAACTAATGGGGTTAACCGCCGCTGATGGGATTTTGCTCGATGTCGGATAAAAAAAGAACTCTTTAGTAAATTTCGCGATGTGCCATAGGGTTTTCAACCTCGAAACTCCTCTTAAAGTGGACGCAGCTATGAAAAAAACATTACCGATATCCATGGAATTTATTTTCCAGCTTTTCTCCCTGATTTTGATCGTCATTGTTGTCCATGCCGCTTATGTCGG
>Ga0070729_10006088_pt1 | contig 12065 bp, 4 predicted proteins | sample tdDd472_FD_66725 | JGI IMG/M metagenome (GOLD analysis project Ga0070729, IMG submission 66725) | Marine sediment microbial communities from the Atlantic coast under amendment with organic carbon and nitrate - tdDd47.2 | ecosystem: Environmental > Aquatic > Marine > Coastal > Sediment | place...
GGCGACTCTTGCCGTTGTTGCGGGCCATCATCACGGCAGCTCCCCCCGACCAATTCCAAGGTCAGGAACTGTCTGTTCGAGCAGTCGCAGCGAATCCAATGCCGTGAAGTAACGACGGACCAGATCTCTATACTCCAGCGGGGCCTTTTCCAGGGGCAGATAACGCAGCCGGAACGGACTGTCGGGATCCTCGTTGTCGGCGTCGCCGGTCCGTCCCTGCTGTTCATCATAGAGCCGCGATGCGGTGTTGCTCTCCCGCTTCGAGGTGTAGTCCCGTCGGCGCACGGAATTCCGGGCGTCCAGGAGACGGCTGAGAATTCGTTCCTGGCGCTCCAGAGTCTCCTCGCTGACAAGTCCCTGGTCAATCTCACCGGAGATGCGTTCCATCTGCTCGCCGAGCTCACCCAGATCACCCAGCAGTCGTTCGCCTTCGGGCTGACCGCGGTGCTCCTCCTCCAGCTCTGCGACCCTGCCCGCCAGATCCCCCTGGGCCTCACCCAGACGCTTCATCTGAGCCCTTGCCGCCTGACTGATACCCCGATTCGCAAGCATCCGGCGCAACTCCTCGGTCATGCCATTGAGACCCGCCTGCTGCTTGGCCATCTCTTTCAATTGCTCGCTGAGAGACGGCGACGAGCTGCCGCCGCCACTGCCGCCACTGCTGCTGCTGCTGATCTGTGCTTCGGTCAACAGGCTGATGACGATCCGGTTGGCTTCGGCCAGACTCTCGGTTGCACCGCGCCGGGCCACGGGGCCGCGATTGTCCTCCATGGCCTGAACGGCGTGGCCCATGGCCTCGATGAGGTCGTCCAGCTTGTCCAGTAGTTTCATGATCCGGGTTGGTGATTCGTCCAGCAACTCGGCCAGGCGCGAACGCACCCCGTCGGTGGCCTTCTGCAGGCGATGCTGGCTTCGGGTCAGATCCAGAGAGCGGATATTTCGGAGCTGGGCCGGGATCCGTCCGGCGATCTCCTCCTGCCGCGTGGAGATGGCGAGCATGTCGGCGGCCAGTCGCCGCAGGGAAGTGACCTGGTGCATCTGCATGGCCATCTGCATGGCCTGCTGGGTTTCGATCAACACATGATACAGGGCTCCCAGATCCCGCAGGGTCTGTTGCTGCAACTGGGCCGCCTGTTGCGGATCCATTTCCTGCAGCATCTGCGAGGCCTGGTCCATATTGCCCTGGCTGTTCTGCTTCTCAAGATTCTCCAGGGCCTGTTCCATTGCCTTCTGCATCTGCTGATCCGAAGGGGATTGCTCTCCGTTCTCCTGCTCCTCTTTGAGCTCGGCCAAAGCCTCTTCCATCCGCTCCTGCAGCTGTTCCAGTTCCCGGGCAAGTGCTTCCTGCCGGCGCGCCAGTTCTTCTGGCGTAGGCAGAGCCTGATCCTCCGGTGAGGGGTCTCCCGACGGGGACTCACCATCAGTCGGGTCGCCTTCCTGGGACTCGCCTTCCTGGGACTCTCCTTCCTGGGACTCGCCTTCCTGGGACTCTCCCTCCTGAGACTCGCCTTCCTGGGACTCTCCCTCCTGGGACTCTCCCTCCTGAGACTCACCTTCCTGAGATTCACCTTCCTGAGGTTCGCCGTCCTGACTGTCCTGCCCGTCCTCGTCGGCGGCAGCTTCGGCCGCAGCACGCTGCTCTTCCAACTGCCGGCTGAGGTCGGCCAGCTCCTGTTGCTTCTGGATCATCTTTTCCAGCAAGGAGGCCAGACCCTCGAGTTCCTGTTCCTGGGACATACGCTTGAGCATGGCCAGCGCCGCATCCAGGCGTCGCGCCATTTCCTGCTGGTTGCGGGCAACTTCCTCCATGGCCTTGGCCACGTCCTCGGGAGAAACCTGCCCCTGGGCCTGCTCCATCTTGTCCAGCAGATCCTGGAGTTCTTCGCTGCCCGACTGGGTCAGCAACTGGTTGACCTCTTCGGCCTTGTCCACCAACGACTGGGATGTCAGTTGGCTTTGGGCCAGTTGATCCAGGTTCTGGCGCAACTGCTCGGCGACCCGGGACAATTCTTTCTGCATCGCCTGCTGACGCTGGATGGCCACTTCCATTTCCTGCTGGCGCGCCCAGTCCGGTACCGGGTTCTTGAGCAACTCGCGGGTCAGGCGATCCAGATCCGCTCCCAGCTCCCGACCACGCCGGCGCATCTCCTCCAGTTCGGATTGCCGGCGTTCGCCGCTCTCCGCTTCCTCGGCCAGAACCTCGGCCGCCGAGGGCAGCACCAGCCGCAACACCTGTGAGCGGCTGACTCCCGGCGGACCGGGCTGTCGATTATCGACAGCTTCGATCAGCAATTCGACGGCATCCCCGGCAACGATATCCAGGGCGCCGGCATCGACTTCGAGCCCCAGTTGTAGACGCAAACCCGAAACTCCGGTGTGGTGATAGGCGGTGCGGACCTGAACAGGTCCACCAGCGGTGGCGAGGGTTTGCCAGCCGGACGAGCTTCTGGTGGCAGCCGACCAGAAGGCGCCTCCATCCCAGCTGTCTTCGGCCGTGTCTCGACCAACCGGGGCACCACTATCGGTCACCGTACGGATCAACAGACGCAAATCACGCATTCCGAAGTCGTCGGCAGCTTCCACCAACAGATCCAGGTTGCCCGAGATGGGCAGGATGCCATCGTCGTCAGGGCGTTCGAGCCGTACGGCTGGCGGCTGGTCCACCGCCGCGGCGATCTCGTATCCCAGCGGGGACTGATTTCGCAGTCCGAATCGATCCTGGAGGTCGACTTCGAAGGAAAGGGACTCGCGGACCTCCAAGCGGCCCAGCACCGTCAAGGAATCGGTCGTCAGAGCCAGGGTGTCTCCGTCGGCGAAGACCAGCACCGCCTCATTCACGGGATGATTGACTGCTCCGGTCAGGTGCAGAATCGAGCCCGCAGGAACTTCGAACCACGACGGCAATCGCGACAATTCCTGCACGGCCATCCTGGTATAGGCCGGAGGTTCCACACGGGCGGCCAAACCGGTGACCAGGGGATGGTGACGCACCTTCACTTCCCGGACGGCGGTCACCAGCGCATCACGTCGATACCGCCAGGCGAAATCCTCCCGGACATCCTCGATGTGTGCGGTCCAGCGGCGATACGAAGGAGGCAATCCCAGCTCGTCGGCATAGACACGTTCGAGCTGAACCGGTACGGCCTGCCAGAGACCACTGCCCGTACGGATCTCGCAGACGGCTGTTTGTTCCCCCGCCGCAAAATCGTGGGCCGCCACCTCCACGGCCTCGCCGGCCACGACGTACGTTCCGTCTCCAACGGCAAACATCCCGGAGGTGGGAACCAGCTCGGCCTCTGCTAAAGGTCGGACCAACCGGGTCAGACCTCGGGTCAGCTCCTGGGGAACCAGCACCATCATCAGCACCAACAGTACGCCGCAGCCCACCGCGCTGGCCACACCCACCCGCCAATGCTTCAGAGGCAGTACATCCTCCGGCCGCAGAAAATCCACCACCGAGTGCGCCTGTTCGAAGAGTCGGTCCAGCAGGGCGCGGCGGACCGGTTCGTGGGCCTCCCAGCGTCCAGGAATACGGCGCGCTTCCTCCGCCGCCACCAGCACATTGGCGAAATCACCCCAGGCCTCGATGTGCCTCACGAGATCCCGTTGCCTCCGGTGCGCACGCAAGGGGCGCAGGATGAAGCGCCACAGCAGAGAGCCGAGTCCCACGCCCAGCGACACCGTCAAGGCGCTGGATATGAAACCGCCGGGACGTGGGTCTCCTCCCACAGCCCAGGCTGCAGCCAGTACGGCACCACCGCCGAGACCTCCGAACAGCAACAATCCCCGCCGGAGCACTCGCCAGCGGATACCGGCATGCAGCCGATCCAGAAGCTGGTCGAAACGGGGCTGGGATTCGTGGCGTTTCATCGATTCGGTTCCGATACTCGGGTTGTCCGGCTCTACGTCCGGATCAGGGATGGGTCAGGGCATACATCAGAACATTGACTGCCATTCGGGCCGCCGCTTCACGAGCCGCCGGAGGATCCCCGTGAACGTCAGCGTCCTCCAGGCCATCGCCGATATCCGCGGACCATGAATAGAAGATCACCAGGCGCCCATTCCGGAATACGCCGTAGCCCTGCGCCGGTTCCCCGTCGTGTTGGTGTATCTTCGGCAATCCCGCCAAGTCATAAAACGAATGATAGATCGGATGGTTGCTGCCCAGGGGTATCAATTCCTGTCCTGGATACAACTGATGCACCATTTCCCGGAACGAGGCATCGAGACCGTAATTGTCGTCGGCGTAGAGAAAACCGCCGGCATCCAGATACCGGCGCAACTCCACCAGCTCCGGATCACTCAAAGCGATCCGCCCGTGACCGGAGAGGTATAGGAACGGATACTGGTAGAGATCCTCGCTGTCGAGAGTCAGCACGACCTCGCTTCCGGCGGTGCGTACTCCCGTACGGGCGGCAAAGAGCTCCAGCCAGTTGGGCAAACTGCTCGGATCGCAGTACCAGTCGCCACCCCCGTCGTAGTGCAAGCGGGCGATGCGCACCTCCGCCAGGTCCCGGACGCCGGCCGCGTGGACCCCGGCCACCGACATTCCCAGCAGACAGCAGAACACTGTCAGCCGGATCAGTCCGGTAGGTGGATGGACGCGCAGATCACTCACATTCGACTCCTCGCAGCTATTCAGCCAGTGAGATCGCCTTGGGGGGGGCCAGTCGGGGCAGGACCAATTCGGCCACGGCCCCGGAGCCGTCGTCGCGGTTGGCCAGACTGATGGTTCCGCCCATGCGATCGGCCAGGTTCCGGCAGATGGCCAGGCCCAATCCGGTCCCTTTGCTCTTGGTGGAAAAATAGGGATCAAACAGCCGGTCAGCCACCTCTGCCGAAAGTCCGGCCCCATTGTCACTCCAGATCATCGTCACGGATGCCGGCTCGATCCGCCAGGCCACGTCGATGAAAGGCGTCTCGCCGACGGGGGCGGCATCCAGCGAATTCTGCATGAGATTGCCCAGGATCTTCTGCAGGGACTCGGGATCGGCCTGCACCCGGGGCACCTCGCATTCCTGCATCGTCACCTGCAGGCCGCCACCGCTTGCCTCAGTATCCGAGGCCCCATAGGCTCCGACGGTCCGGACGACCAGCTCTCGCAGATCCACGGCCACCAGTTCGAGGTCACCCGGCCTCCCGAGCAGACTGAACTCCGTGGCGATGGAGCGCAGCAAAGTCACCTGGTCCAGGACCCGGGTGACGGTATCGGTGACGATCTGGTCCAACTTCGGATGACGATCCTGCCAGGCCTGGTTCAGCAGCTGGATCGAAAGCTGGATCGGCGTCAATGGGTTCTTGATCTCATGAGCAACCTGTCGGGCCAGCTCGGCATTGATTGCCAGCTTCTGGTTGCGCAGGAACTCGGTGATGTTCTCGAAGACCAGCATGGTGTCGGTGCCACCGGCAGGCAGATCCAGTGGCGCCATGGCTCCCCGCAGCGTGCAGCGTCCATCCTCGCTGAGCAACTCTCCGGCCCAGCGGTCAAAGCGTCCGGCTTCGATCCGGACGATCTCCAGAAGTCTGTTGGCTCCGGTTTCACCGGACTCGTCGGGCAGAAAGTCGGCCAGAATGTTGCTGCCCGCGGGATTCAAGGCCACTACCTGACCCGTATCGCTCAGGACCGCAACTCCGACCGGCACCCGGTCCAGCACCGTGGTCAGGAACTGCTCCCGAGCCGCCAGCCGATCGCGAGCCGTCTGCAGCTCGCTCCGCATGGACCCGAAGGCTCCGGCGAGACGTCCCACCTCATCGGTCCCCGGGTCGGGCAGCGGCGCCTCGTAATCGCCTCGAGCCAGCGATCGCGTGGCCGTCAGCAGCAGATGCAGCGGCCGGAAAATACTCCAGGACAGGACCAGAGCGAGGACCAGGGCCGTCAGCAGAATCAGGTTGGCCAGCCCGGCCAGGAAGAGCACCGTATGCCGACGCTGGGCGGCATACTCCTTCTCTCGATCAGGGAATGCCACCGTCAGCATGGCCGGCAGGCTGCCGGCAGCCAGCATCCGGTCACCGCTACGCTGGAACACCGGCAACGGTTGGCAACCCGTGTAGGCAAAAGGTCGATTACGTGCCGCGAATACGCCGGGACCCTCGCGATGATCCAGCAGCGGCCCCATCATCGACGGCTCAGCCAACAACGGGGCCTGCCCCGTGAAGAACACTGCGGGATGACTTGCCAGCAACGGCTTGCCATCCAGTCTTAAAGTCACTTCGCCCTGCACCAGATCCGCCAGGCTTCCCAGGAGACTCGAATCCAGTTGCTGACGGTAGAAGAAGAACCCGTCGTTGTCCGTGGACCGATGGCCCCGCCCGGCTGCGGCCGAGTCAACCACCGCCTCGGCGGCGGCAAACGCATCTTCCAGATCGATGGGAATCACGGTCCCGACATAGAAACGGTCCTCACTGCCCATGACCACCAGAGGCGCATCGCGGCCCGCAGCCAGCAACCGGGCCGCCTCCTCGGCGGTGAGATTGCTGAGGGTCTCATCCAGTAACAGCTCGCCCCGGGAGCCGAATACCATGCCTTGCTTCACTTCCAACGGTCCCGAAGGTCGTTGCCCCGAAAGCTGGCCGACCAGCAGGTCGGCAATGTACTCGCTACCGGCCAGGGAGCGGGCTTGTTCGGAGAGCAGACTCCGCAGCTGCTGCACCGCCAGGGACAGGCCGTGACGAGTCTCGTTGCGGGCCTCGGCCCGGACCCTGTCATAGCCTACCCGGTCCACCGACGTGCCTACAACCAGCAGCAGCACCAGCCCGAGCAGCAGATATCCGGCCAGGAACCGCTCCTGGAATCCGGGACGCCACGCCCCGTCCTCCCCTCCGTCGGAGGAAAGTGCCGCCGAACGGCGACGTCCCAGCGACGCCAGGATCCGGCTAGCCTGCAACAGGAGGAACAATCCAAAGAGCAGCCCCAGATTCAGCAATATCAGACGGGACAGATCCAATAGATCCTCGCCGAAGTCGGCGCGGCGCAGGCCCAGTAGAAAACCCTCACCGGGAGTTCGCGCCAGGGTCGGGGGCAAGGGTTTCCAGATGCAAAGCCAGTGCTTGCCTCCGATGGGGATCTCGGCCTGGGCTCGATCCCCACTCTTGAGCAGGTTCAGCGATCTTTCGACACCCGGATCGGGAAAGCCGGCTTCGCTCGCATCATGCCAGTCCTGATCGTCGCCGCGCAGAAGCATGGCAGGCCTATCCACCTCAGCCCGGGGTCGATAGGAGCCGGCGGCATAGTCCCCGCCGCCGCCCAGGCTCGCCAGCAGAGATGAAAGTCGCCACGAACGAACCGGGAGTTCCACGCGAATCCAGCCTCGCCCGTCACTGCGCACCGCCTCGGCGGCCAGGATCTCTTCTTCACCGCCCAGATAGAGGCGCCGCTCATTCTGGAAGATCATCTCCCAACCGTCGTCTGCCGGTTCTCCCTGGGCATCGGTCCACAGCGAGCGGTCGGCGACCTCGAACTGAAAATCCCGCATGAACCCGGTGGCGAACAGGCTTTCTTCCTCACCTTCGGTCGCAACCAGCTCCACCAGGCAGGAGTAACCGAGATCCCGCAGTGAGGAATCGCGCCAGAGGCGATACGCGGCTTCGTCCCGCCACAGGTCGTCCAGGTCACCGGCCGGTGGTTCGGACAGGGCATCCTGCTCCTGCATCTCGGCCAGGGCATCCTCGAGCAGGAAGCGGGTCCACTCACCGGATGACTCGCCGATGAGCTGACCCTTGCGCTGTAGCCAGGCGCGTTCAGCCTGGTCGTAAACCTCGCGCAACGAAGAGTAGCCCCAGATCACCGCCAGCAGCAGCACCGTGGGCCACGCGAAGCGTCTTAGAAAGCGTGGCCGGGCATTCAGAGCCGGCGCGACCAGCCAGAGGCCCGCGGCCAGACCGCCACCCAGTAGCCGCAACGGCCACCAGAGGCCGCCGAACGGCAACATCACGACGATGGTCCCCAGGGCTGCCAGAACTGCGCCGCCCAGCCAGGCAGGCAAACCGGCACGACCGGGCCATGAGCGCGCTGCCGCCACCCCTGCCACGGGGCCGACCAGGGCCAGGGTCAGAAGCATCAGGACGGTGTGCAGTCCCCAGAACGAAAGGAACGAGAGAGACACTCCCGTACCGATGAGTCGGGCATTGGCGTTGACAGCCAGCAGGCCGGCCAGCTCCCGCAACAGCAACAAAAAGAGCCCCGTCAGCAGTCCGAACAACAGGCCGGATCCGAATCCCTGGCCCAGCCGCCAGCGCGGCTTCGGATCGACGGTGGAATCGGTGATCCAGCCGCTACCAGCCAGACCCATGGCGTTGATCAGAACCCGGGAGGTCAGGGCCAGTAGCGCGGCAGTCAGCAAAGCATCGGCAGTCGACGCGAACCAGCCCCAGGCAACGGGCGTGGCGAAGTAGGCGGGATCCACCAGGCTGGCCGACGATTCTGGGCTGGCCGGATACACCTGCCCCGGCAACGCGGGGCCGAACCAGCGGAAAAAATCCATGGCCGCCAGAGTTGCGCGCCCGACCCAGAGGGCCCCCATCAGACCCCAGGGTCCCAGCAGCAAGCGGGCCACCGCTGCAAATGCGACGAGCCAAGCTACCGCCGCTCCCAGCAGCAGACGCGCCCGGATCCGGTCATTGTGGGCATGCCCGCTCCAGATCACCGGTTGCGATTCCAGAGTCACGTTCCTGCCGGCAAGGACAAGCCCTAGCTCCGCTGGTGCGTCTGCACGGGCAGGGTCGACGTTCAGCTTGAGCCCCGGGCGGAGGCGGTCGGCAACTGCGCCCTCGAGAGCGATCTGCAACTCGAGCCTCAGATCTTCCCCGGCCGGAACCAGGGTCTGCAGGTACCACCAGCCCCGATTGCGCACCAGGCGGGTGTGATCCATCGCGTCACCGGCCAATGGCTCCGCTGCTGCAGTCCAGGCCAGTCGCTCAGCACGACGCCAGACCACAATCTCGAGGGGAAACCCTTCCGCGTCGTCACACAACTCCGGCCAGATCTCCGGCCAGTTTTCCAGGTCCCGGAAGAGGCTTCCGTCGCCGGCGGGACTGTCACCATACGGCACCAATCTAGCGGCCAGTTGCTCGGCCGCGGCCGCGAGAGCCGGTTCCAATCCAGTCAGGGAGGCACGAGTCCGGAGCTGGAGATCGGAAACTTCCGCCGTCAGTTCGGCGACCACCGGATCGCCGTCCCGGACAGCCTGGCCTCCGCCGGACCGATTCACCGTGACAAAAACCAGTGATACGGCCAGAAGTGCACCGGTGGCTACGACCAGCAAACCGCACCACAGAAACCTGAATCGCTGAGTCAGATCACAGCCCGCCTCTGGGCTGCGAGCAAAGAGCGCCAGCACGACGATCTGCAGGACGGTCAACACGAGGAAAAGCCACGGCCAGGGCAGATCCGGAGCCGCCGCACCGGTTCCGGCCCGATACAAGAGAGCTCCCTGGCCCAGCAGGCAGAGAACTCCCAGAATCGCCAGAACCCGTGTCCGCAGCCACGTCATTGAGGGACTCCGATCGAATCGATCATCGGATGGGGTTGATTTCGGCCAGACGCCAGATGTCCTCGTGCTGCGTCAGCACGAACACGAGCTTCTTCTTCTGCAGGGACTCGACGCCGGGCCGGCTGTACTGCCAGACCGCCAAACCGTGAATCCGCTCGCCGACCGAAGCATCCTGAAGATGCTCGAAATCGAACGATACGGTTCCATGGGTCTGAAAGAGATTCCGGAAGTAGTAAAAGGCCTGACTGGGGCTGTACTGGGTGAAGCGTTCGTAGTCTCCGCCGGTGGTGACTCGCAGGCCGCCAACCTGCACCAGGTCGGCCAGGGCCTGTTCATCTCCCTCCTGCCAGGCCTGGGCCAGGGCGGCAAACACCAGTCTGGGATCGGGACCAGTGACCTCTCCTTGATCCTTCACGATCGTCGCCACCGCACTGCTTGCCAGGCAGAGCACCACGACCACGGCTGCGGCGACTCTCAGTTGGGACACTCCCCACCCGGCGATTCCGAGGGGATTCCGGATTGTATTTCTGTCGACCAAGTCGTCCTCCAAATCCTGTATCCGGGCGCCGGCCGGGTAGAGCCCGGTCGTTACCAGTCAGCAACAGGCAAGGCACGTGCCAAAACCGTGCGAAGCTGTTGCGTCGCCATTCTACCCCAACTTCGGCTGTTCGTGCCACTTGGAACCCGCAGATCCGTAACTTTCCAGGCAGCGAATCCCGTTCTGGACAGAGATCGTGGCCGAAAGTAGGCAACCCGACCCGCCCTTAGGACACCGGCGGATTCCGCCAAAATCGAATTCAGCGCTAGATCGGGCTGGAGGTCACTCCCAAAATTCTGGCCAGATGCCACTGAAAGAGCCAGAATAGGTCCATCGAATCGTGTCTCGTCGCCTCATGCCCCGCTTCATCCTCCGGGAGGACTGAGATGTTCCAGTTTCACCGTTTCGGCGCCACCCTGACCCTGGTCCTGATTCTGGCCCTGGCCACGTGCACGGTCGGATTTGCTGCCGACCAGCCCCCCTATCAACCCGACGCCAACGCGGCCCGGGCCGACGTACCCGACGTATACAAATGGAATCTGACTCAGCTGTTTGCCACGGACGCTGCCTGGGAACAGGAACTGCAGACCCTGCAGAAGGAGATCCCGGGGCTGACCGAGTACCAGGGAAAGCTGGCCGAACCGTCCGAATTGAAGCAGGGCCTGGAGCTCTACTTCCAGCTCCACGACCGGACCAGCCATGTGACCCAGTACGCCAATCTGGCCCTGGACAGCGAGCAGACCGACGAGAGATTGCAGGCCATGCAGCAGCGTAGCCTGTCGTTGATGAACGAGTTGATGGCCGCCGCCGGCTTCATTCGCGGCGAGATCCTGGCCCTGGATGACAAGACCATGCAGAAGGCCTACCAGGACCAGAAGGGGCCCGGCCAGTATCGCTCCTACATCGAGAACCTGCGCCGACGCGGCAGCCGCGTACTGGGTCCCGAAGCCGAACAGGTCCTGCAACTGGCGGGAGACAACCTGTGGGCCGAGATCGACCTGAATGAGATTCCCAGCAGTCTCGAGGACGCCTTCGGATCCCTGCTCACGGACATCGCCTGGCCGGTGATCCGCGACGCCGAGGGCAATGATGTCCAGCTGACCCTCGCCAACTACGGCCGGTTCCGGGCTTCTTCCGATCGCCGGGTCCGCGCAGAAGCTGTGACGGCGTTCTTTGCCACGCTACGCCAGTTCCAGCACGCCTTCGCCGCGACTCTCGGCGGGCAGTTCGGGCTCGATGTCATGTATGCCCGGGCCCGTGGCTACGACACCGCCCTGGAAGCCTATCTGGACAAGGACGGTCTGGACGTAGCGGTCCACGACAACCTGATCGCGGCGGTGAACCAGAACCTGAAGCCGCTGCACCGGTACGTGGAACTGCGCCGCAAGGTTCTGGGTCTGGATGATCTGCATATCTACGACCTGTATGTGCCCATGGTCGCGGCCGCCGAGATGGAAGTGTCCTACGCCGAGGCCGCCGAGATTCTGCCTGCCGCCCTGGCCCCCCTGGGTCCGGACTATGTGGCCATGCTCACCGAGGGTCTCGACCCGGCCAGCGGCTGGATCGACATCTACCCCAGCCGCGACAAGGACAGCGGCGCGTTCAGCGCCAGCGTTTTTGGTCGCCACCCCTACGTGAAGATGAACTACCAGGACAGCCTGGATGACATGTCGACCCTCGCCCACGAGTACGGTCACGCACTACACAGCTATCTGGCCATGGAAAACCAGCCCTACCACAACTACCGCTACGTTCCCTTCCTGGCCGAGATCGCCTCGACCTGCAACGAGGCGTTGCTGGCCGATTATCTGATCGGCAAGGCCGAAGACAAGGCTGCCAAGGCGGGCTTGCTTGCTGCTGAACTGGAAAGCATCCGGCAGACCATCTACCGTCAAACCCTGTTCTCGGAGTTCGAGCGAAAGGTGCATGGCTTCGTGGAAGCGGGTCGCCCGGTCACCGCCACCCTGTTGGACGAGACCTACAGTGAACTGATCCGCCGATACTACGGGCCCGGTTTCACCCTGGATGAGAACGATGGC
>Ga0070729_10006091_pt1 | contig 12060 bp, 8 predicted proteins | sample tdDd472_FD_66725 | JGI IMG/M metagenome (GOLD analysis project Ga0070729, IMG submission 66725) | Marine sediment microbial communities from the Atlantic coast under amendment with organic carbon and nitrate - tdDd47.2 | ecosystem: Environmental > Aquatic > Marine > Coastal > Sediment | place...
TAAACCCTGTCAATCTTTCCGCCGGCATTGGAAATCTCATCCGTCATTCTTTGATGAATTCCATTAAGTGTTTCTTCTTCCATAAGCCCTTTCCCTACTCCACGTTGGTTGGTCACAATGAATATTCTGCTGAAAGTTTCACTGAAAATTTTTATAGCATCCAACACTCCGTCAATGAATTCAAATTCATCCCACGTCTTCACATAGTCATCAACCAGACGTCGGTTGATCACACCATCCCTGTCGAGGAAAAGTGTCCAATCTTTAGAAATATTCAAACTCTTTAAAGTCATTCTGTGCCCTCGCGTAATCCTCCGGCACTCCAATATCAATGAAGTATTGCCGGCACATTATACCAAATAATCTGTGTTGGGAATAGTACTTTTCGAAGAAATCCTTTTCAAGTGAAAACTTATCGGGCAGGTTAAAGCTATTAAAAAATGCTTTATTGATCAGGTAAACGCCTCCATTGATAAGGCCAGGACCACTCTTTGTTGATTTTACCCAGAATCCCGTTATCCGTCGGTCATCATCCCTTTCGATGGACCCATACCTGGTAACATCTTCAACTTCACGCAGCACTATGCTTAATTTCGATTCCTTTCCATGGTGAATATCAAGGAATTTCTGATAATCGATATGATAAAAAGTGTCTCCATTTAACACATATACCGAACTCCCCTCAACTTTTTGCATAGCAAGTTTTACTCCGCCACCCGTACCAAGTGGTTCTTCTTCGATAGCATAATCAATCCTGATGTTTTTATAATTGTCCCCGTAATGGTTCATCACCATTTCTCTTTTATAACCCACCGAAATGATCACATGATTAATCCCAAATACATCAAGATAATCAAGCTGGTAATCAAGGAATGGTTTTCCATTAACAAGTGCCATCGCTTTTGGCCTGTCCGAAACAACCTCTCTGAGCCTGGTACCCAGCCCACCTGCCAGTATAATTGCTTCCTTTATCATGATTTTGGAAATACTTTTGCTTCTACAATTTCGCAAACAATGTGGCCCAATAAAATATGTGCCTCCTGAATGCGGGGTGTGTCATTGCTGGGAACATTTATCAGATAGTTGCACTCCTGTTTCATCGCTCCACCCGTATCGCCTGTAAAGCCAACGGTTACCATGCCCAGGTCATTGGCGATGTCAATAGCTTTCAAAATATTTTTTGAATTGCCTGATGTGGATAAGGAAAAAAGCATGTCACCTTTCCGGCCTTTGGCTTTTACAAGACGGGCAAAGATTTCATCGTAGGAATAGTCGTTGGCAACAGCAGTAATGTAGGAAGTATTTACATGCAGCGCTTCAGCAAATAGTGGTGGACGGTCGTAATAAAACCTGCCCGATAACTCTGCGGCAAGGTGCTGAGCATCTGCAGCGCTGCCGCCATTACCACAAAACAAAACTTTACCATCGTTTTCAAAAATGCTTACCATTTCATCGGCTACTGCCTGCACCGATTTTAGCAAGGTCTTGTTTTTAAGTATTTTCTGTTTGGTATCTATTGAATGTTTTATTGATTTTTCGATCATGAACGTATTGTTAAATTTGGATGCAAAGATAGCTTTTTTGGTGGTAAGCAAGAATATCGAATTTTGAATAATGTGCTGGAGGAACCGGATTGCTGATAGATGGTTTATCCTCCTTAACTTTGATATGGTGAATAAGGCGATTTAGGATTTCTCCTTTGCTATCGATAGAAACAAGACCGTTTAGCATCAATTAAACAGCCTACCCTTCAAAGTTCCCCCACCCCTATTCCATCGATACATCTTTGAGCACCTTGCGGTAAGCATTGAAGATGTTGGCGCGCGAAACGAACCCGATATATTTACCATCATCAACCACCGGAAGGTTATAATATGCCGTTCGTTTGAATTTTTCCATAACCTTTTCCATAGGCTCTGAGGTTGATACATGTGCTTTTGCCTGCATCATGTAAAATGAAATTGGTGTATCATACTTTTCAGAATGAAACATATCTTCGCGAACATCATTCATATCGATCAGGCCAAGGTAGGTTCCATCATCTCGTTCCACAACAGGAAAAAGGTTTCTTTTAGATTTCGCAATCAGTTTGGTCAGGTCGCCCAATGTGGCGTCCGGATCAATGGTTGTCAGATCAGTATCAATAACCCTTTTTACGTTCAGCAAGGTAAGCACAGTTTTATCCTTGTCGTGTGTGATGAGATCACCACTTTCGGCCAAACGCCTTGTAAATATAGAATGAGGCTGAAATGTTTTGATAGTAATAAATGCAATGGAGGTTGTGAGCATCAGTGGTACAATCAATTCATAACCATTGGTCATTTCGGCAATGAGGAATATCGCTGTCAATGGTGCGTGCAGCACAGCTCCCAAAACCCCTGCCATCCCGACAAGGGTAAAATTTCCTTCGTGCAGGGGCCTGATAAAATCAAAATTATTGAAGAAACGTGAAAGAAAAAAGCCAGACATGCCGCCCATTACTGCTGCCGGAGCAAAAATCCCACCAATGCCTCCAGCCTCTGTTGTAAATGTGGTGGCTATAATCTTTACTAAAATCAAAATAGCTATAAACATTATTGGTACCCACCAGATTTCACGGAAATCGTAAAGGGCTGTATTGATAAGCAACTGCTCTTCCTGGTTGGTCATCAAAAGTTTTATCGCCGAATATCCTTCACCATAAAGTGGCGGCAGAAGGAATATCAGGATACCCAGTCCAAGCCCACCAATTAGAGTCCGATTATAAGGATGTTTAATCTTTTTGAACTTGTTTTGGATATAATTATGCATCCAGTTAAAGTACAGCGAAACCAATCCGCAAATTATACCCAACAAAATATAAAAATGAACATCTCTTACTTCAAAGGGTTCTGTAACAGAAAAATGAATGAGTATATCTTCGGCAAGAAGCAATTTGGTTGTAATGGCTCCTGTAACTGATGCAATTAGAAGTGGAATGATTGACAAAGTTGTGAGGTCGAGCATCAATACTTCCAGACTAAAAATTACTGCAGCAATGGGTGTAGTAAAAATAGAAGCCATAGCACCGGCAGCACCGCAGCCAATAAGCAGGGTTGTATTTTTATAGTTTAGCCTGAGCGATTGTCCAAGGCCCGAACCCAATGAAGCTCCTGCAGCAATAATCGGTGACTCCAACCCGATTGATCCCCCAAAACCAGCAGTAAATGATCCTCCGATTACGGACGAAAAATATTTATGCCACCTCATCTTTCCATCAAGGCGTGAAATGGCAAACAATATCCTGGGTATACCCTGGTCAGTATGATCTTTAATCACAAACTTGGTAAGAAATACTACGATGGCAATACCCACCGCCGGGTAAAGAACATACCAGATATTTTGTGTCGAAATGTCGAAAAAACCGGTTAAAGTCTCTTTGATATAAAATACAAACGATTTTAAAAAATAGGAGGAGACACCTGCTCCAAGGCCAATCAACACACTGAGGATAATAACAAAATAAGCATCTTCAATTTTTTTGACACGCCAAATTAAAAAGCGAGATATAATTCTACGGCTTTTCACGGGGTAAATATAGGAAAAAGAAAATTGAGCAATTAAAAATATTCATTGGTTGAACTTATGCTTTTTAAAAAGACATCAAACCTGATGTTCAGAATTCGATGTTTAAAGTGTAAATTTCAGAGTTTAATGGTAAGCATCATTTTCAAACATCAACATCAGGTGTCCCACATTTTAAAGCCCACGCTCCCATTCCTGTCGCAGGTTTGCCAAATCAGGTGCTTCCATAGCCGATTGAAGTTGATTCAAGAGTGTCTGTTTGTCCCTGTTTAAAATACCTTTCAAGGCAAGATAATTTGAGGCATGATCACTTCGGAAAATAGTATTCTTCAAGTTAAGATTTGAAATAAAGGCATGCTGTTCTTTTAGTAATTCCAAAAGGTTTAGTTCTTGAAACTCGCCATCAAATCTTTGCTTAAAATGTTCTACTCCATAAGGGAAACTTAAAACCAGGGTTGAAAGAAACTCAGGTTGAATGGCATTGATCACCTTTGCAGAATTCTCTGCATGTTGCCTTGAATTTAGCCTTCCTCCCAATCCATTGATTATCATAACAGAGGATTTTATACCAGCCTTGTTGGCTTTTTGCATAGAACTGATTGTACCTGCCGCAGTTTCTCCTTTGTTAATTTTCTGAAGTAAACCATCATCACCAGTTTCTATCCCAACATAAATCAATTTTAACCCCGCATCCCTTAATAATTTCAACTCATCCACACTTTTATTTTGCAAGTCCTTTGGAATAGCATAAGCTGAAATTCGGGAAAGTGATTTGAATTTATCATTTAGGTGATTTAGGATACGCATCAGTTTATCAACACTTAGCACCATTGCATTTCCATCTGCTAAAAACACCTTTCTTGTTTTGGGGTAATGGTTTGCAGCCATATCAATCTCGGAAAATAACTCCTCCTCATTTTTTACACTGAATTTTTTAGAAGTGTACATTTTACAAAAGGCGCAACGATTCCATGAACACCCTATTGTTGGTTGAAGAATCAGGGAATAGGCTTCACTGGGTGGCCTGAAGACAGGTTCATCGTATGTTAATGTATTGAAGAACATTATTTCAATTTGTTTTAAACAATGCAAAAGAAACAATAATATTTTGCACGGCTTGAACTATATTTGCTAATTATAATCAATTTTTCAACCAATTGGTTTACAAGGTAAGGTTCACAATTTCTAAAATTTCTAAAAATGAAGAAAAAATCATCTGCACTTTTAATCGCATTTTTTTGTGTTTTCTCGTTGTCAACTGCACAAGAGCTAACCATATATGAAATCCAGGGCCAGCAGGAACATTCACCCTACGATGGGCAAACTGTAAGTACCTATGGTATTGTAACAGGTGTTTATAGTTCAAGCTATTTTATACAGGATGGCGAAGGAGAGTGGAATGGCTTGTATATCTATTCCACAGATGCTGTTAATGAAGGTGATGAGGTTGAGTTAACAGGCGTTGTAGATGAGTACTATGACATGACCGAATTAACCAACGTAAGCGCACTGACGATATTATCATCTGGAAATCCACTTCCGGAACCTGCAATTCTGGATTCCTGGGATGTTAATGAAGAAGCATGGGAAAGTGTCCTGGTTCGTGTTGAGGATGCTGTTTGCACCAATGATAACCTGGGATATGGTGAATGGGAACTTGACGATGGTACCGGTCCTTGCCGTGTTAATGATCTTGGAGTAATTTATTCCCCTGTTGCTGGACTCAGCTATTCAGTTACCGGTCCGCTCAATTATTCATTTAGTTTCTATAAAATTGAGCCAAGAGTAGAAGGTGATATTGTAATTGAGGAAAACCTGTATTTTACCAAGGAGCCGGAGCAGGTTAATCCAGAAAAGACCCTTATTACTTTACAGTGGGAAACCAATATTGAGGCCACAACCCAATTATACTGGGGTTATACTCCTGATTTGGAGCAGGGAATGGTAACATTGGAAGGAACTAGAATGGAACACGAATTACAATTACCGGGTGTACCATCTACCATATTTTATATAAACCCATTTTCGGTTGCTGAGGGTGACACGACATCAAACTTTACCAGGCCTTATGCTACAGTTTCTAATTCCTCGGGTGAAGTGAAACTTTATTTTAACCACAATGTGGATCATTCAGTAGCTGGAGAAGAAATGGCTTTATGGACACCGGATATTACCGACACAGTAATTCATTATTTCAACAGGATCCAACAAACACTTGACATCACTATGTATGAGCAGGAATCGGATGAGATAGTACAAGCTATAAATGCTGCTTACGATCGTGGTGTACAAGTAAGATATATTACTGATGACGAAGGTAGAAATCCGGCACTTGAAAATCTAAACGAAAATATACCGGTACTCTACGGAAATACAGGAGCTATCATGCACAATAAGTTTATCGTTATTGATGCTGATAGTGAAATGAACAGTTGGGTAATTACAGGTTCACTTAATCACACACATGCTAACCTGGGTTGGGACTACAATAATATGATATGTATCCAGGATAAAAGCATGGCAATGGGTTTTACTCTCGAGTTTGAGGAGATGTGGGGCAGTGATGGACCCATGTTCGATGAAGAAAATGCTAAGTTCGGGGCGGAAAAGAAAGACAATACCCCACATAAATTCGTGATTGGTGAAATTGCTGTTGATTCTTATTTTTCTCCTTCTGACGGCACTACCTCAAAAATTAAATCTGCAATCGACAATGCTCAAAGTAACCTGGAATTTGGAATTATGGTATTTACGGAAAATTCACTGGGCACTGCCATTGTTGATGCGCAGCAGCGTGGTTTGAATATCCGGGGCATCATCGACTATGTTGAGTATACCGGAAGTGAGTACCAGGACTTAAAGGATAATGGTGTTCCGGTAAGGGATTATGTAAACCCGGATGGTAGCCAATGGCCCGATGGCCCTGTATTTCATCATAAATATGCGATTGTAGACTTCCTGGAAGGCGCAGAAAATCCCATCGCCATAACCGGTTCACACAACTGGTCTGCAGCTGCCGAAGGAGTTAATGATGAGAATACTTTAATTATTTATGATGCCAGTATTGCCAACCAGTTTCACCAGGAATTCCACAAGCGTTTTAATGATTTGCTTACTCCGGTTGCTGTCGATGATGATACGGTGGCACAAACCTATGAATGGACAACCATAAAATATCTCGACAATGACTTTATCCCGGAGGATATTTCTATATCAAAAGAAATTATTCAGTATCCAATTCATGGGGAAGCTGGCTGGGTTCAAGGCGAAATGGCCTATCGTTCGGATGAAAATTTTAATGGAGTCGACAGCATGAGCTACCGACTCTACAATATAGACAATTCTGAGCTAGCCGACACTGCCTGGGTAAGGATTGAAGTAGGCGAAAGTAGTGTTGATGATTTCGGATCCAGTAATTTTTCATTTAGAGCTATCCCTAACTCTAATACACTTTCAGTAATGCTGGAGATTGATTCGGATGTAAGACAGGAGTTGAGAATAAAAATTTTAAACCTTACAGGAAAGCAAATCTATAATGAAAATATTTCTGTTTTACCGGGTATTACAAAATCTCAGATTGGTTTAATATCAAAAACAAGCGGATTATTTTTAATTGATGTTACAGGTCGGAATGGGAAAAGGGTATGTAAGATTATCTTTTAATTGTGAATTTATTTCAACCTTATGATAAATTCTTGAATTATTTTCACACTTGAATCACCACAAAAATACCGAGTTTATCCTTCTGTTTCATCTATAAATTTATGCAATAAAGCATTGTATTTCACAGCATCAATAGAATCTACGGCAACAGTAAATTGAGATAGCCAATCGTTCACTCCTGGAGCATCAATGTCCTGTATTTCCCGAATTATTGGCCAGATAGCTTTTTCCGAATAAACTTCCAACTGCTGTAGCTTTTTGATTGATGGAATGATTTTCGTCAACTCATCAGGTCCGAGATCAATCCTGATTTTATCTTTTTCAGTACTCCTTTGATGAAGTTTGCGTGTAAAAGGATCTTGTTGCTTGTCTAAATAATCCAGCACAATCGAAAAAGTTGATCCTACACCAGGTGCTGAATCTACATCAATTACTCCACCATGGGCCTCTACAGCCAACTTACAAAAGGCAAGACCCAAACCCGTTGAGCCTATATGGCTTGATTTTCTGTTTTTTAAGTGCGAATATTTCTCAAATACATTTTTCAGTTCGCTTGCCTCAATGCCTTCTCCCTGGTCTATTACTTCAATTTTTACTTTTTGTTCATCCTGGTCGGTCACCTGAATTATTATTTCAGTATCAGGCTTTGAGTACTTAATCGCATTGGTGAATAAATTAACAAATATTCTCTTTAAGCATTGAGGATCTGCATAAACCATAAAATCAAAGTGTGAAAGAATTTCAAACCTGTTATTTCTTTCTTTAGCTAACAACAGCACTTCATTAATGCTCAATTTAACAAGCTGCATTAAGCTGATCTGCTCCTGCTTAAGATCCATCGAGCTGTTTTCGTATTTATAAACATCAAGTATATTTTGAATAAGGTAAAGCATTTGTTTTCCAGAGTCCTGAATCAGTTCATCACAGTTGGGAGTCACCCCTCTAATCTTAGATAGATTGATTATCGTATTTAAAGGGTTTTTCAAATCATGTACAATCATATTTGTCAAATCCTCTTTAAATCCTGCCAGGCGCATTAACTCATGATTTTTATTCTCTAATTCATTGGCCTGCCTGTTGATTTTTTCATTCCTTACAAGCAACTCCTGGTTTCTCTTTCGTAATTTTAGCATGGTAACAATAATAATTACCAATACCAGGATTGAAATAACCACTACCCATGTCAGTCTAAGGTTTTGTGCGTTTTTCTGTTTGAGCCAGAATAATTGTTCTTCAATCTGCTTTTCCTTCTTTGCGGATTCATATTTCATATTGAGTTCCGAAATACGTCGGTCCTGTTCCTCATCGAAAAAATTTTGTTCCAGCTTATGATTGATTTTTAAATATTTGATAGCCTCATTTAGATTTCCTAGTCCAGTATGGGTTTCTGCCAGTATCTCGCTGGAACTCTCCATCAATACCTTAATGCTATCATAAGCAGCTAGCTCATAGGATTTTTGGGCATACTCGAGTGCTTTAGCATTGTTATTCAATTCATAATAAGTCCTGGAAATATTGTTTAGCAAGTTTGGTAAGATTCCGGAATCCTGAACCTGATCAACCAAACTCAAGGCTTTTTGAAAACTTGCCAATGCCTTTTCCTGTTCCCCGGTTTCACGATAAACAGCACCCATCAATTCATAATTACTAACAACCAGGTTTGGATAATGATCATTACCAATAAATTTGTTCGATAATTCAACATATTCAATGGTTTCATTATAATCACCCAGTTCAAATTTAACTGCAGCGAGACGATTATAAACCTGGGCATGGAAAGCGCTATCATCGGTGGTTAGTTGTATGGAATTGGCTTCGATTAAATATTCGATAGCAGCCTCGTAGAGCTTTTTAGCCCGGTTTTTTTCAGCAATTAAAACCAGGAGGTTTGCCCTGTATACCTGATCATCCTCTTTCTGAAAATAATCTAAGGCCTCATGAGATAACAGCATACCTTCTTCATAATTACCCTGATCAAATTTGGATTGAATCATAAAAAAATAGGCATAAAACATCAGCCTTGAATCTTCCAAATCGAGGGCAGAATTTATTAATTGTTCCGAATAGAAAAAACAGGAATCATGATCCTTACCATACCAATACTCCGAAATACCGAATAGTACTGTTGCTTTTTGCTCCTCTGAATTGGCACTTCCTAACAAATTCAATAAGCTGTCTGCCGTAGTGCTTTGTGGATAATGGACAGATGGGTATATCAATAAAAATAAAAGAAAAAATCTAATTATCTTCATATGCAGTTTTTTCACTCATTTTTCAATCCTAAGTACATCGGATGAAAACCATACATATGATACCTTTTTGCTGGGAAAAACTAAAGCATCATGAATAAATTTGAAGGTAAAAATAAGGAATTTCACAAAGTAAAATACAAAAAGTAGAAAAAACTTAGGCCTGAGCCAGGAAACTATAGCAACTGAATTGCTTAATGAATTTCAGATAATCTTATCTGCCAATCGGGAACGGGGTTTAATTGATAGGCTAAATGAATATTAAAATCATCCATCATTCTTGAGATATCCATCAATTGAAGTGGGATTGTAAGCCCCGAATCGTTTGGTTTTAGAACTATTTTATCGAAAATATTTATACTCGTAAAAATACCTAAAGAGTTTCCTGAATTTAAGTTTACAGGGATAGTATGCGAAACTTTCGGTAGCAAATCCTGCAATGGAATTGGACCATTGACTCGGACATATTCCTGATTCAATTTTAATAGATTGTAGAGTGTGTGCTGTTGAACAGTTCTGTTGCTATTGTGTTGGTCCATCCCATTACAATCAGTTTCGGGAGGATCATAAAGACATAAATCCAGGTTTATTTCTTCAGGAACCATAAATCCTCCATCAACCAGCTGAGGTGCAAGATGATGAGCAAGCGCAAACTGGGGTTCCGTTTTAAGCGCAAACTGCATGGTTTCGAAAATAATAATATGGGGCCGACTGTTTTCAGGACTCTGGTACTCAAAAGCATCAGCGCACAACACTTCATCAAAAAATGGCCCGATCTCAAACTCCTTAATTATTTTATTTAGTGATACAATCCCATCCTGCTGAATATCTATGGCTGTACAGATTATCTCACCGGGTTTAAATAAAAAGGTAAGTGGTGTAAACAAAGTGGCATAAGGGCCTGTTCCTGCATATAAAATTCGTATTGTTTCATTGGGGAATTTTTGCATTGCGACATTTATAGCCTGATTTAGGCCGAGAAGAAACGTCGTCGTCCTTTTGAAGTCCATCATGCAATCAGCTGCCCATTGGGTAGAAATGGCCACACCATATTTAGTGGAAACATCCGTATGCTGAATATCATGTGCAGCGTAGGCTTTAACCCCTGAGATTTTTGCAAAAAGATCCTGGATATGAGATATGGAAGAATACAGTTCCGCAGGAACTGATTCACCATTTAATATAGTGTGAACTGCCTCTTCAATTGGATGCATGAATGGAATGTCGGTAATTTCCCTAAAGGAAAATGATTTATTTTATTCTGTAAGATATGGATTCTGCCATCCTGAGATCAATCCACTAAAATCTTTTCTAACCCCGTCATCATCTTCGCTTACATAGGCCAACTGATCCGCTATCGGTTTGTTTACAAAATTAAATCCATCTTTTGTCATACTGCGCAGGCAAATATCTGCATTGGTAAAGTGGCTTTGCCTGTCCATTTTAACAATGCCCCGAGGTCCATTGATTTTAACATCGGCCATGGCCTTAGAAAAGTCCTCCTTGTTAGCGTTGTTTCCATTGTGTTTAATCGCAGAATCCAAAATCATAGCGCATTCATATCCCAATAATTCAAATACACCCGGTTCTTTACCGTACTTTGCTGTTGCATCCTTTATGAATTCCTTATTGGCGGCATGATTCATTTCCGGCGTCCAGCTAAATGCACTCTTTACTCCATCCATATTGCCATTGATCCGGTGTTGCAGCTGTTCATCCAACATAAATGGGTTAGCAACCATAGGTATTTTTCCATTAAGGTGAGAATTCAAAAAAGCATTTGCAAAAATTACAGCATCGCTGCCCGAGAAATTTGCGAATATTAGTTCCGGATTTATGGTTTCAATTTGATTAATTAGTGCTTTTGGATTGACACTTGCATTGGGTGGGTCGAGCATAAGAAATCCCTTATTTTCGCCTCCTGCCTCTTCGAAACCTTTGTAAAACATCCCTGTGTTATCAAAACCGCTGTCGTAAAATGATGATACAATCACAGATGTTTTCCCTAAGTTTTTTCCAGCCCAATTGCCCATAGCATAGCTTGATTGCCAGAGGTTGAGGGAGTTGGTATAAATAAACGGGCTAGTTGGAATGTAGTTACCCACTTTTGCACCGATGTCACTTACAAGAAGAAACTTTTCGTTGTCGTGATATAAATCACGGATCGTAGAAAGAAACAGAGTACTGGTATGGGCAACAACCATATCCACCATGTTCTCAAAGATCAATTTCTGTGATTTACCGATAATCGAACTCGAACTGAGTGTATACGACTCAACGATGAATTCAACATCCTCTGTCCATTTTTCCTTGTGTTTCTCCTGGAACAGCCTTAATCCATTAACAAAGCTATCTCCCAGGCCTATCACTGATTTATTTTGGGGAACTAAAACCCCTATTTTCATTGGCATCTTTTTACCTTCTTTGTGGATTGCTGATAAAGCAGGTACTGTTGTAGCTGCACCTGCCAGAACCCCTATTTGTTTTAAAAATTTTCTTCTACTCATGAACTTTCATTTTGTATTAATTCCGTGATGGAAATACACCAATTAACGCAATTTCATAATACATTGCAAGGTAAGGCTGCATATTATTAAATGCCTGG
>Ga0070729_10006093_pt1 | contig 12057 bp, 8 predicted proteins | sample tdDd472_FD_66725 | JGI IMG/M metagenome (GOLD analysis project Ga0070729, IMG submission 66725) | Marine sediment microbial communities from the Atlantic coast under amendment with organic carbon and nitrate - tdDd47.2 | ecosystem: Environmental > Aquatic > Marine > Coastal > Sediment | place...
GTTAATGGCGTAATCCGTGGGATTTTTGGTGTACTCGCGCTCGGTGTGCAGCTGGGCGATAACGATATGTTCCGCGTCCCGCTCTTTTGCAATGGCAGCGGTTACGGCGTCGCTGTCCCGCAGATCCGCGCTGCCGCCCTTGTCCTCGTAAGCGGTGAAATCAACGCTGTACTGACTGCCGGACACGGAACTCATGGACAGAAAACTGTAGCTGTGGTTCTTCAGGGTGGTGCGGAAGGGCTTGAATGCCTCGGTGCTGTTGATGCCAAAGCCGGTGTAGTCAAAGCCCTGATCCTTCACATTGGCAATGGTGTCCAGCAGTCCCTGTTCCAGATAATCGTAAATGTGATTGTTGCCCATGGAAAGATAGGACACGCCCATCCAGCGCAGGGCCTCCAGGGTTTCGGGCAGGGAGAAAAACACATAGGGTTTGGTGGTGTGGGGAGTTGCGGGGTTGTCCAGAATGGGGCACTCGAAATTCACCACGGGAAAATCCGCGCGAACAAATTCCGGTTGAATAAAGTGCCCCACATCCATGGCGCCGGGAACCGGGTCCGATGCCTTGATAATGCCCTCGGGATGATCCGCCGGAATTTTGTTAAAGGGCGTGGATTCGTAGGGGTCCATGTAGCGGCGGCCAAAGGACACATCGCCGCCAAAGAGGAAACGCACCACATCGTTGCTGCTCCGGGAGAGAATCACCGGCTCCATGGTTACAGAAAGTTCGGTAAAGGGACGGAACAGCATCACGGGACGGATTTCGTCCCGGAATCCCGGGGCGGACACGATAATCAGGCGGTTGTGACGGCTCAGGCCGGTAAATTCCCAGCTCCCGTTTTGACCGGTGATGGCTTCCGGGTCCTGGGGCGCGTCTTCGGCCACATCATCAAGGATTACTTTTGCACCGGCAACGGGGTCGCCGTTGCGGTCAACAACCCGCCCCTGCACAGTGATGGTGGTGGCGTAAAACTGCTCCCGGACCTGCATTTCTTCGGGGAACAGCTTGTCTTTATCGGCTTTGGGGAATTCCTGAGTGCAACCAAAAAACACTACAGCCATGAACAGCATGGTGCTTACTATTGCCCGTGATGATTGTGCTCGTGCCGTCGAAGTTCCTGTCATGCGTGTCTGTCCGGTTGATGATACTCGTTATGAAATATTCACAGGTGCGAACCAAAGGTCGCGGTGATTGTGTACTGCTTCTGTTATATTAATGCGTCATTTTAGCTAAAATGCAAGTGTCGGGGTTTTAGGCACTGTTCGTTACCACCGGGCGTGGTGTTCTTCGGCCCAGCCGATAAGGTTTTCAATGGGCAGAACCTCACCGTTGTCCAGGGTAAAGTTGCCGCTGTAGCGACCAAACATCTGATGCACTTCCGTGGACAGCAGCACCAGTTTGGTGGTGGCGATACGCTCGAAAAAAGGCTCAAAGCGGAGGTTTAGCCGTCCTTCGCTGGTGGTCATGGTCCATGGTTCCATATAGGAGCCGCTGGTGTAGCGAAGATCAAGGTCATCCAGCTTATGCATACGCCCGTCGATATACACGGCGTTTTCCGTGGCATGGCTCAGATCGCCAAAACCCTTGCCAAGGTTAAGGCCAATACTGCGGCCATCGGGCAAAAATCCCGAGGCGCTGGCCCAGTTCCAGAAACTTTTGTATTCCCAGATACCCCGGCCCCAGTCCAGGCTGCCCATGGCGCTGTCCGGTGCAACGTCGTGGCGGATATTTCCCAGGGTAATGGTTCCCGAGGCGGGCATGCAGTTGATTTTATGGTTGTAGTAAAACCGCTTTTTGCCGATGGGGGTGCTCATGGTGATGGAGTCAAGATCTTTTGGTTGCTGCAACAGCAGATCCGCCTGCAATGTTTCGCCATTGCGGAAATCCGGCCAGCGGACCCGCAGCCGTCGGGAAAGATTCAGATGCCCGAAGCTCATGGTTACGCCGCTGCCGGAAAAATGAATATCTCCCTGCATACTGCTGTGGGGCAGGGTACAGCCCCTACCAAGCGGGGTGACCACGGTGCGTTCGGTAATTTCACCGCTGGCAAAATCGATGTAATAGGCGAATGCCAGTCCTGCATAGCCAATGTTGGACACGCAGAGGGCTAAAAAATACTCCGGGGTGGTAAGGCCGTAGTAATCCCATTCCTTCAGGCGCAGCCGGTTGAGGGCTTTTAGGGGATACAGTGAAACGGCTTCGGGATTGTAGGTCTGCTGCGGGGTGATGGCCCAGCCGGGCTGTGTCAGTTCGCCCCGGTCATTGAGCAGGGGGCCGGGCGTGGTGATCTGCGTTTGCATGGGCGACTCCTGATATACGTCGGTTACTTGTCAGCCAGTACCTTCCAGCGTTTCCATTTGTTGGGAGGCGGCAGCTGTTTTTCATTAATAGCCCAGGTAAGAACATCGTAGAGGGTGACGCCGGTATCGTATCCCCCTGCGCGGCTTAGCACGAAATAGCCGTCACCGCCTCCCGCAAGAAAACTGATGGTTGCGGCGGTGTAGGTGGCTTTGCTGTCAACGGCTTTTCCGTTAATGGTCACCCGGTTGATACGTCCGTGAAATACTTCCACCTCCACACCCGCCAGATGCAAAAAACCGCCAAAGGCGTGATGCTTGTCGTTGGCCAATCGCCAACTGCGGGAGATCATGCCCAGCAGTTGCTCGCCGGTAAGTTTGAAGGTGAAAATATTGTTGGGAAAGGGAAAGGCGTTCAGCAGATGCCGGTAGGTGATATCCCCCTTGGGCAGATCCGCCCGGATGGCTCCGGCGTTGAGAAACGCGATTTGGGTTCCTGCCCGGCGGCGGAGAGCCTCGGTGGTCCATGAACCCAAAAGAGAACTGCGGGCCCGGCCTTCGGCGCTGTGCCGGGGTAATGCTTTTGGCAATGTGCCAAGGGGTTGCGAAAGCCGCTTTTCCACTGTCTTGTGAAACCGTTTCACCAGTCGCTGCATGGCAGGGTCTTCGGGTATTTCATCGGTGACCAGCAAAGGTTTGCTGTCAGTGACCCGCACCTCTCCGTTATGCAGTTCCATGGTCATCATGCCGATGATTTTGCCGTGTTCAAATGCCTGGGTGACGTATACACCGCCCACGGTTTTGGGTGGCACCAGCATGGTGTGGGTATGACCGCCCACAATGCCGTGGATGCCCGCCACCTGTGCAGCAAGCTGCTCGTCCACACCGGCGCCCACATGACTCAGCACCAGCCGGATATCGCTTTTTTCCTCCAGCAGGGGCAGGTAATGCTTCAGGGTTTCATCCGGGGGCAGGAACCTGACACTGGTGACGTTTTTGGGGTCTGTGGTGACCGGGGTGTCCTCGGCGGTAAGTCCCACCACGCCAACGCGCAGCCCCTCGTCGGTCCACAGGGTGGTGTAGGGGGCAAACATGGGCTCGCCGTCGGATGCCAGAATATTGGCGCTGATGATTTTAAAGGAAGCCATGTGGGAAAGATCCCGCAGGCGCTTGAGGCCAAAATCAAACTCATGGTTGCCGATGACCATGGCGTCCACACCCAGCAGGTTCATGGCGGAAATTTCCGCGTGGCCGGTGAGCAACTGGCTCATGGCGGTGCCCTGCACCATGTCTCCGGCGGCTAAAAGAATGCTGCCGCAACCCTTGCGCTTTGCTTCCTGCCGTTGGGAATCCACCAGGGTTTTTATCCGGGCCATACCGCCAAGCATGGTGTCGTTGCTTCCCTGAAACGGTTCCAGATGTCCGTGGAAATCGTTGAAGTACAGCACAACCACACAGCGGTCCGGCGGTTCCACCGGTGCGGGACGGCTGCATGCACCAATGCAAGCCGCTAAAAGCAGTGTCAGCAAAACCCGCCACAGGGGATGTATACGGTAACCAGCCGCTTTCAACGCTGAATACCTCCTTTACAGTTTATCCGAAGCGCTTAAACGTTTCTACCGTGAAATCTCCGGCGGGTCAATGGGAGCAGGGAATGTTGGTCAGGCACGCAGACGCTGCACAACGGAGTATACGCCCCATAGCAGGAAACACAGGATGGTCAGGTGCAGCAGCCAGTTGCCGGAACTGCTGTAGGGGGATGCCATGGTATACAGAGGCAGCGTTCCCACGATGTGTACCCACCCGTCATACAGCTGGATTTTTTCCGCCTGGACAATACCCCGGGCATCCACAATGCCGCACATGCCTCCTCTGGCAGCCAGAATAACGGGATACCGGTTTTTTACCGCATTGAAGATGTGGTCCTCGTAATGGTAGAACCCCACTCCAAGTCCGGCATCGGTGGCGGAAAGCAGCATGTTTGTGCCGTTGCGCCGGTGGTCTCTGGCAATGTCGTCAAGATGGAGCATGGGCAGTTGTACGGTTTCCGCCAAAGGGGAAGGGTTGGGGGTGACGTGCAGGTCTCCATCCTCTGAAACGTCTATCTTCAGGCCAAACATGAAGGGCGGCTGCCTGCTGTGATCGTTGACATATCCGTCGGGGTCCACAAGCAAAAGACTGCGTTCATTCCGCTCTTCATTAAAATAGCCTACCGCCAAATGCACGCCATGTGTCTTGGCCAGATGACCCAGCTTCTTGTACAGGGACGCGCCGGAGTGCCGGTTCAGGAAAAATCCCATGTCCCGGGATACCACCAGTTGCGCTCCCTGATTGATGGCTTTTTCCGCCAGGGGACGGTACAGATGCCTGAAAACATATGATGCCGGGGTATTGAGATCCCGGTTGCGGCCCGGTACTTTCCAGCTGACGGAAGCAACTTTGATGCTGCTGTGGGGTTGTGCTGCCAGCACCGGCAATGCGGAGCCGCCCCACAACAGCAGCATGGCGACCACCGCCGCCATGGATTGTTTCCAGAATTCCGGCTGCGCGATGGCCAGAGCAATGGCGGCGTTGATGGCGGTTATCACAAATACCAGACCAAGGTCACCGGTCCAGGCAGTGATTTGCAGGGCGGCGGGCAGGCTGCTCCAGAGATGAATCGGCAGCAGAGCCGAGCCAAAGAAGGGTTGCAGGGTCATGTCCAGCGCTCCAATGAGCACGGCTGCACCGGCAACACCGGCAATGCGCCGAAACGGCGACACCTTTGCAAAGCCTCCGGCAGCGGTGAAAAACAGGGCCCACAGCATGATTTCGTATCCCCTGAATGCCGTGGTCATTCCCGTGGTCAATGGCAGTGCCCAGCATGTTGGGATGGCATAAAATAAACCGAAAAGGCCCCCGGCCAGCACCGTGGCAGGCCATGCAGGCCGTTTGTCAAAAATGGCCCACAACAGGGGGACCATGGCTGCAAGCTGTATCCACCACAGGCCGTCAAGCAGGCTGGAAATAAACATCAACACACCGCCAAACATGCCAATGCCGCCCAAACCAAGGGTCTGCCGGAGATTCCAGGGTTTTATTGGTACAGAACCGGATGGTGGGGGTTCTTCATTGCCGGGGCCACGGCGTTCAGATGTATGGGGTGTGCGGGCAGGTTGTGCGGGGTGATGCGGTGCCGGGTGACGTTGTGCACTGCGGATCCCGGCGGGGGCCTGTGTTCTGCGGCTGGTGGAGCGGATGCCGGAATGAACCGGTGTACCCGGGGCGTGAGGTTTTTGTTCCGACATTACTGCTACCTCCGGGGGTCAGCGGGGCTGGTGGGTGTGGGCCTGTGGCGGCGTACCAGAACAGTGCGCAGGCCCCATATGCCAAATATGAAAAACGCCAGCAGCGCGGGCCAGTTGCCAATGTGCCGGTAGGGCGCTCCCATGTTGTACAGGGGCAGATGCTCCAGAATGTACATGGCCTGATCAAAGGTCCGCATCATATGTTTTTCCTGAACCACGCCACGGGCATCCACAATGGTGTTGTATCCAATATCGGATGCCAGGATAAACGCCATGCGGTTTTCCACGGTAATATATTTTCCGTGTTCATAATGGAACAACCCTGCCTCGCGGTTGCCGGGTATGGATGATATGACCAGATTTGCTCCGTTGCGCCGCAGTATACGGGCCAGCTGCGAGGCATTGCTGTAGCTTCCTTCCGGTGGGCTTTCCAGCAGATACATATGCACTGTGCCGTCGTCGTTGCGGCTGACGTGCAGGCCCTGCAGCAAAGGTGCATTGCCGTCAGTGTCAAATATTTCACCCTCTGGATTTATAAACAGCAGCCCGTTTTTTTGCGTTGCCTCATCCCGGTATCCCACTGCCAGATACACACCGTGTCGCTGGCCGATCTCCAGAAGCCGGGTCTGGACCAGTTCCCGGGTTTCTTTGGTAAGCCGGAAACCGCCTCCCCTGAACACAATCAGGTCGGCATTCATCTGTATCATGGGTGCGATCAAATAGCTGCGTACCTTTTCCAGCATATCTTCGGTGCGTTTTTTTGTGGCGGGTTTGGCGTATGATACCCGCCAGCTAATGGCTGAGGCCGTTATGGTGTCCGTGGGCTGAGCCAGCCCTGCGGGTATGGCGGAGATGCCCAGTACAAGCAGTATGCCTGCTATGGTCCCCAGCGCCTGTTTCCAATACATAATGTCGGTGAGCAGCAGCGCCAGCGCAACGTTGAAGGCGGTGACCACAAAAACCACTCCCAACGGTCCGGCCCAGGCGCATATCTGCATGACAAAAGGCACTGCGGTCATGGGCCTGACAAAGAGTTGAGCCGAACCCCAGGCGGGCATCAGAGTCATGTCCAGCCATCCCAAAAGCACTGCCGCCCCTGCGATGGCGGCGATGCGACGCAGGGGAGGAAGAGCGGCGCATTGTCCGGCGGCGGTGAAAAACAACGCCCACAGCAGGCCTTCGTATATCCACAACGGCCCGGCAGGATTTGATTCCTCCGGCGCGATCCACAATGTCAGGGTGATATACACCATGCCAAAAAGACCACCGGCCAAAACACTGACGTGCCATGTGGGTTGTTTGGAAAATATGATCCACAGCAGCGGAACCATGGCGCACAGTTGCAGCCACCATGTTACTTCAAACAGGATAAACAGGGAGGAGATAAACAGCATTACGCCTCCCACAATGCCAAGCCCGCATATTACCAGGCCCAGCTTGATGTTTTGGATATCCAGCAGTGGTGCCCCGGATGCACTGTCTTCTTCCGGCTCCGGGGAGCGAAGGCCGATTTCAAAGCCGGATTCGAGGGAAGGATCGGTGGGGGGCTGAGGATCTGATTGATTCCTGCACATTACTGCAACACCTTATGCTTAGTGGGCCTGGGGGAAGTTGGTCAGGCTGCGGCGATGCGTGGCAATGGTATGTACCGCCCACAGACCAAATACAATCATAGACAGCCATGCAGGCCAGTTGCCCAGATAACTGTAGGGGCTCCATATGCGGTACAGGGGCAGGTTTGCCACCACAACGCCGGGACCGTTTTTCAGGTGGTCGTATTCCGCATGGACAATGCCCCGGGCATCCACAATGGCGCTGGTGCCTTCCCATGCGGCGCGGATAACCCCGTAGCGGCTTTCCACCGCACGGAAACGGCTGTTTTCAAAGTGATAGGGCGCAACCTGTTTCCAGTCGTAGGTGGGCACCGCAACGATATCTGCTCCGTGCAGGTACAGGGCACGGGAAAGATCCGTAAAGTTGTCGTCCTGACAGATCATGCCGCCAAGCAGATGATTGCCCGCCTTGTGCAATTGCAGACTGCCGTCCCCGGGCTGATAGGTTTCCAGTCCGTAAATCAGATGGGTTTTGACGTACTCGCCCAAAAAGGAGCCATCGGGTCCGATGAACAGCAGGCGGTTGTCGTCGCGGTCCCGGTCAAAGTAGCCTACCCCCAGCGTCACATGATACCGCTGGGCTAAAAAAGCCAGCTGCTGCTTGATGGGTCCCTTGGTGTCGTGCTTTAAATTAAAACCCATTTCCGGTGACACAATAATGGTGGCTCCCTGCTTCACCGCTTTTTTGAGATGGGGCAGGTACAGGTCTTTCATGATCCGGTCGGGATGGGTGGTGCGTACCGCATAGGTGTCGTCCCGGGTCCAGCCCATGGCCGCCACGGTGACGGTATCGTGGGGTTGCACCCATGTGGTTTGCAGCAGGGGAGCCGCCCACACCAGCAGCACCACCGCAAGCGACAACAGCGCCTGTTTCCAGTGGTGGGATTCCGCTGCATACAGGGCCAGCGATGCGTTGATGGCCATGACCACAAAGACCAGTCCCAGGGGGCCGGTCCATGCGCCAAGCTGCATGGCGGCGGGAATGTCGCTCCAGATGCGGGTGAAAAGCTGGGCCGTGCCCCAGGCGGGCATGACGGTGATGTCAAACCATTCCACCAGCACTGCGGCGGCGGCAATGGCGGCAATGCGCCGCAGGGGTGGCAGGGAGGTAAAGATGGCGACAGCCGCAAAGAAGGCCACCCACAGCAGGCTTTGATAGATTTCCAGAATAATGGCCGGGGCAAAGGGAAATTGCAGCATGTGCATCAGGGGCGCGGTGTAGCCCGCACCAAAGCAGGCACCGGCCACAACCGCCATGGACCATGAAGGTTTGAGGCGGAAGATTCCCCACAACAGGGGAATGAAGGCTACCAGTTGCAGCCACCACAGCCCCAGGGGTTTGTCTGATGCAAAGAGCATAAGACCCCCCAAAAGGCCAAGGCCACACAGCGCCAGGGTCTGCATATTGCGGGTTTTGCGGTAGGCCGCCCGAATGGCAAAAGCGTCCGGTGCTGGGGTCGTCATGCATAAACTCCCGTGTTTGTCTGTGGTTACGACATATATATGTATCACAGCCCGTCCGGTCGGGTCAAGTAGGGAGAATGGGACAGAATATTGTCGTATTCCCCTCTTCCCTATGGATTATTAAATGTCAGGTGGCCTGACCCCGGAGGATGGCTTCGATGGGGGGCAGATACTTGTCCCGTCCCTGCTGGGGGTGCAGAATCAGGGGTGCGGCAATGTCCAGTTCACGGGGCTTTTTACTCATCAGCAGAATAAAGCGCCCGGCGGGTTTGCAGGCCTGGGGATGTAAGAAATACAACAGGAAGGGATGGAGCCGTGCCGTAGCGGCCTGTTGCAATACCTCTGTAAGACGATAGGCAGGATAAATTACCGCTGCTACCCCGGTGTCGGGTTTCAGCAGGCGGTGCATGGCTTTGAAGACTTCCGGGGCTTCGCAGTTAACCTCGTGCCGTGCCGAGGCTTTCAGCGGGTCCGGTGACAGATGCCCCCGACCCAAAGGATGATAGGGGGGATTGCTCACCACCAGATCGTATTGATGTTTTTCACCGGCCAGAACAGACCAGCGACGGAAATCGTCGTTAATAACGCTGATACGATCCTGTAGATTGTTCTGTTCCACGGTGGTGGCGGCGCAGCGGGCCATGTCCGGCATGATTTCAACCGCAGCAGCGGCGGCGGCCCGGCCGGTATGCACCATCAGTGTAGCGATGATGCCGGTACCGGTTCCAAGGTCCGCCGCCCTGCCGTGGGGAAATGCAGGAAGTACATGGTTCAGCAAAATGGGATCAATGCCCACCCGTTCGCCTTTGGCGGGCTGGGCAATGGTCACCTGACCGCCGAACACGGTCTCAATGCTGATATCCATGGTGTCGCACATATAGTACAGCTGTCTTTTGGCTTAGTATTTTTCGTTGCCCAGAGCCTCGGGGCCGTCCTTGTATTTTTTCCAGGCAGCGGCCACGGCTTTGCCCACGGCATCGCCCACTTCCATGCTTAACACCGGCGGCAACAGCCGGGTGCAGGTGGGTTTTTTCACGAAGTCCGCCAGTGCGTGGGCTGCGGCCCAGCGCATGGCCGGGGTGATTTTGGTGGCCCGGGCGTCAAAGGCTCCGCGGAAAATACCAGGGAAGCCCACGGCGTTGTTGATCTGGTTGGGATAATCGCTGCGTCCGGTGCCGATAAAGCGGGCTCCGGCTTCCCGGGCGTCTTCGGGCATGATTTCCGGCACCGGGTTGGCCATGGCAAAAATGATGGGGTCATCGTTCATGGACCGCACCATGTCTTTGCTGACCAGACCGGGCTGGGACACGCCAATAAACACGTCGGCGCCCTTGAGGGCCTTGGCCAGGTCGCCTTTGATTTTGTCCGGGTTTACCTGGGCGGCGAATTCTTCTTTAATGGCGTTGTTCCGGCGGTTGCCGGGGTACACAATGCCTTTGGAATCCAGCAGGTGGATGCGCTTGGGGGTTACCTTCTGGTTGCGCAGCATGCGGCCAATGGCGATACCCGCAGCACCGGCGCCATTAATGACTACCGTGAGTTCGTCCATTTTTTTGCCGGAGCAGCGCAGGGCGTTGATCAGCGCGCCACACACCACCACGGCGGTGCCGGACTGGTCGTCGTGAAACACGGGAATGCCCAGATCTGCGGTTTTTTCCATAATCTCGAAGCAGCGGGGCGCCGAGATATCTTCCAGGTTGATGCCGCCGAAGGTGGGGGCGATCTGACGGCAGAAGGTGGCGATTTCGTCGGGGTCTTTGGTGCCGACACACAGGGGGAAAGCGTCCACGCCGCCGAATTTCTTAAAGAGGATGGCCTTGCCTTCCATGACGGGCAGGGCTGCTTCCGGGCCAAGATCACCCAGACCCAAAATGGCGGTGCCATCGCTGACAATAGCCACCATGTTGCCTTTAAAGGTATACTTGTAGGCGTCTTCCACGTTTTTACCGATCAGCTCGCTGACCCGGGCAACGCCGGGGGTATACAGCAGGGAAAGATCCCGCCGGGTGCGCATGGGGGTTTTGGAGAGAATGGCAACCTTGCCTTTATTGTCTTTGTGAACTTTTACCGCTGCTTTGTAGTCGCTCTCTGTCCATTTTTTCTGTTTTGACATGCTACACTCCTTAGTGCTGATCGTTTTGATGTCTGCCTTAGGTATTGTTATTAAATGTACGCCACTTTCGCAAGGGAAATCAGGCCTGCCGGGTGTAAAAATGACGCAATGCAAAATAAATGACAACTGCGGCATAAAGGGGCCCGCAGGACGATAAAATGCCGCACAGCTTTAAATATGGATTCTCACATACGATTCTGATATTTTTTTTTGACCTTGACACACTGTTGTGATAGTAAAGTTAGGCTCTATTTTTGGGGGCAATACTATTGTTATGATCCGTATGGAGGAATAATGAGCGTTTTTCAGAACATACACAGCGCCCTGGGAAGCATTATGATGGAAGGCGGCGGCGGTGGCCAGGCGGCCAACGAACTGACCAGCACCCTCATAATGTTCGGTTTGATTTTCGCTGTCTTTTATTTCCTTTTGATTCGTCCGCAGCAAAAGCGGCAAAAGGAACATCAGGGCATGCTGGAAGCCCTGAAGCGCGGTGACGAAGTTGTCACCACCGGCGGCTTGCACGGCACCATCAAGGCAGTGACTCCTCAAACCATGCGGGTGGAAATCGCGCAGGGTGTGACAGTAACCATAGAAAAAAGTCAGATTGCAGCGACAGCGTCGCAGGGCGAAAGCTCCGGCAAATCGGAACAGAAGGAGAAGTAATAATGGACGCCAAGTGGTGGTGGAAAATTTTATTCGTGTTGTTCCTGACGGTCTTCTCGGGCATGTATCTGGTGCCCTCTTTGGCCGACAAGAACGAAGCAGGCGACCCGGTTGTGCCCTCCTGGTATCCGTTCCAGAAAACCCTGCGTCCCGGTCTTGATCTTAAGGGCGGTATTCACATGGTGCTGGGCGTCGAATGGCAGAAAGCCCTGGTGGATGATGCGGTACGCAAGGCCGACAACCTGAAGGACTGGTGCGACGACGACGAGCGGAAGATCCCCTACGAGAGCATCGCCTCCATTCAGGATACCCACGATATTCAGGTGGTGTTCAAAACCACCGACGATCTGGACAAGTACGGTCCGCAGATCATGGATACCTGGCAGATTCTGAAACCCTCGGAACGGGTGGTTGAAGATGAGCGGGCCCTGGTGCTGACTTATGATGAGACCGAAGTCACCAACCTGAAGGAAGGCGCCATCAAGCAGGCGCTGGACACCATCCGCCGTCGTATCGACCCCACGGGTACCGGCGAAATGGTTATCGCCCGTCAGGGTGAGGATTCCATCCTGGTTCAGATGCCTGGTTTCACCAATGTGGACCGCGCCCGTAACCTGCT
>Ga0070729_10006097_pt1 | contig 12052 bp, 10 predicted proteins | sample tdDd472_FD_66725 | JGI IMG/M metagenome (GOLD analysis project Ga0070729, IMG submission 66725) | Marine sediment microbial communities from the Atlantic coast under amendment with organic carbon and nitrate - tdDd47.2 | ecosystem: Environmental > Aquatic > Marine > Coastal > Sediment | place...
ATACGATCCAGCGTCATATCTTCAGCATAATGACTTTCAATAAACCAGATGGCTCTGTTTACAAGACTCATATTAAAATCCTCACATTAGCAACCTTAATATATAGGTTTGGCTTGATGTCCATTTGATCAAAATTGCTCACTTATTCTTTTACCGAAAGACCATTTTTTATACCGTTCTTATAACCTACATCTATTCTTCATCATGTCTTGTGTATAATAAGATAACGCATGGATAAGGATATATTGAAATGCAAGACGAAAATTTAATTCTAGTAGATTCTCGCCCTAAGCGTGCTGATGCCATCAAAAATCAACAATTGCTTTTGGATACAGCCCGCCAATTATTTGAGGCTGAAGGTGTAGAATCTGTCTCGATGTCGGCGATTGCCCAAAAAGCCAATGTTGGCAAAGGTACACTCTATCGTCATTTTAGCGATAAGGGCGAATTACTTCATGCCTTACTCGATGAAGATATGCGTCAACTACAAGAGAGAACCCTCAACCATATGCGCGAGGGACATAACCCTATTGATAATCTGAATTGGTTCATCGAGCAAGCCGTTACCTTTGTTATTCATAACAGCGATTCACTCTGTGAAGCCTCGATGAATACATCACAACCTCAACTTCAGCATCCTGCCCAATTATGGTGGAGACAAACCATCATGAGCTTATTAACGCAGTGTCATGCAAAAGGCGATCTGAGTTACATGACCGACGTGATTTATATTATGCTGGATGTATCCACGATTCGCTTTCAACGGCGCGCACTTGGTTATGATAAAGACCGTATCTTAAACGGTTTGTATGATATGCTAGAACGATTCACTCGATAAATATAGACTTCAAGGTACGGGAATTTGAATATGAAAAAAATCATGGCAATCTTTGCACACCCCGATGATGAAAATGCTGCTGGTGGTATACTCGCTCACCATATCGATCAAGGTGATGATGTGGTTCTCGTCTGTGCAACACGGGGCGAAGTCGGCGAAATCAGTGATCCAGCTCTCGCTACGCCAGAAACACTTGGTGAAGTACGACAACAAGAATTAGAAAATGCATGCGCCATACTTGGTATTCAACATCTGGAATTTTTAGATCGACGCGATTCCGGTATGGATGGCACAGAAGAAAACAAAGACCCTCGCGCCCTCATTCAGAGTGATCCTGATGAGATCAAAGGGCAAATTGTCGGACTTATCCGACAGTATCAGCCCGATATTGTCATTACATTTGAACCGTTTGGTTGGTATGGACATCCTGATCACATCTTCACCAGCAAATGGGTGACAGAAGCCTATCCTCTAGCTGGTGATTCAAGTGCCTATCCAGATAAAGGGTCTGTTTGGCAACCCCAACGCTTATATCATGCGGCAATGAAGTTCAGTAACTTCCGCGCGATAATGCAAGAAGCCATTGACGCAGGTTATATCTCAGAAGATGGCTTTGGAATTGACATACCTGAAGAAGAGATTTTAAAGTCCGAAGCACAAATCACACACACGATCAACATCGATGCCTATTATGACCGCAAACAAGAAGCCATGCGCTCCCATAAAACCCAATTTGGCGAAGATAGTCCCTTTTCCAAAATCCCCGAAGAGATGATGAGAAAAGGCTGGGATGGTGAACATTATATCCAGGTGTATCCAACCCCTGACCCCGCATTACGTGACAATCCAGCAACGGATTTATTCGCGTAAGTCCATGGTAACAGATTGTCTTTTTATCTGAAAAACCGATTCATCAAATCATTTCCAACTCAGAGATAGGGGCAATTTACGAAGTCCCTAATACTTTGCACTGGTTCTGCTAATTATGTAGTATGAAAATGTATTCTACCAAAATTTTGAATGTCCCTTACGTGGCGAATAAACTCAAAATCGTTCATACTAGGGGCATATCGTCAAAAGGTATGGGGATACAAATCATATGAAACGCCAGCTTGTTGTGATACTCATTAGTATGTGTCTATTATCAATCAGCACATCAGCACAAGACGCGCTTAACTTGCCAACAGAACTTTATATTTTGCTCAACGATGGACAAGTAGAACGCTATGGATTAGGCGCAGATGGCGTGCAGACCGTCACACCAGAGAATGAATTTATCATTGATTTTGGGATAGCCTCCGATGATAACTGGCTGGCATATCGTACCACTACAGGACTTTATATCAGCAGTGTCTATGAGCCTGATTCCTTACAATTGATGGATGAAAGCGCAGATGTTCCCCCCATACGAGGCAATGGCGATACATTAGCATGGTCACCCGATGACTCTGCACTGGCTTATGTAACCCTAAATGGAATTCGAGTCTATTTTCGCGATGGAAGTACAACCGATATTCCAGTCAATCAAGTCCAACACCTGCAATGGTCACCCGACGGTGCATTTTTATTAGCCGAAACCGCCGAAAATATCTGGTGGATTTATCGACGTGTCGGGATAAACATGCCTTTATCGAGCGTTATTCCATCCTCACGCGGGATTACATGGTTAACCGATGGGATATTAATTTTTGCCCCTGCCGAGGGCGGTCTATTGACGATGGACTTAAATGACAATAATGCACAAACGACGATCATGGCAACATCACAAACATATAGCTTGCCCTATCTTATCGGAGATGGGGTATATCGGGTATTTGTTCAAGGTGATGATAGCAATTTTGGACGATTGATGATCTTGCAAATTGATGAGAATGGCAGTGTCATTACAGAAGAAATTGGTGAAGGCGATGTTGAATTAGCCAGAATCCGATGGGCACCGGGGGGGAATCTGCTGATTGCATTTCAAGGTGGTGTGATGGCATTGGTTGACCCCATTAGTGGGCAAGGCTTTACGCTACCGATTACCAGTGCAGTTTCCTATGATTGGGGTGAAGTGCAATCGAATAGTGTGGATGTTATTGTGGCAGATGAAGATATTTACTTTTTAGGTGAAGATATCATGTCCATACGGCAAATCTGGACATTTGCAGAAGATGGTGCCCCCTTTAGTATTACCCCCGCAACAGGTGACATCACCGCCTATGACATTACATCGAATGGTCAAAAAATTGCCTATATCAGCCAAGATCAACTATGGCTGTATAACCGTGCTGATGATGAGCTTACTTCATTGGTTGAATCAGGTGATCCGATGCGATCCCCACGTTTTAGCCGTGATGAAACACGTATTGCGTACGCGGTAGATTCTGTTGAAAATAATGGTAATGGTGGGATTTGGTTATTGTCGATTGACGATAGTGAGAATACTCTCATATTAGCCAATGGCGCGGCAGGAAGTGATAATGCATCACCACCATTTTATAGAGAGCCAAAATGGGCACCCAATATCAATGCCTTGTTGGTCAAAGCCAGTGGTAGTGAAACCACCAGTTTGAGCATCCTTGATGTCAACACATTGGAAGTTGTACCACTAGGGCAATATGATGACGGCTTCTGGTTGAATGATGGGCGTGTTGTCGCATGGGGAACAGGGATAGGCATCGGTACGCCGCAAGCCAGCGAAATCGTGATACTCGATCCCAATACCCAACAAGAGCCTATTCCCTTGTTTACATTACCAGCCGATATACTTGTGGAACGCTTAGTTCAAGTGAATAATAATGAGTTACAGCTTATCACGCGCCAAAATACATTTGGTCCGTCATCTTTACTGGTGGTCAGCGTTCCAATTCAAGGCACGCCTGAACGATTGTTTGCCATGCCACCCTTGATTGACCCTGTATTTTCAGCAGACGGTAACTCTGTAGCGGGTTTAACACATCCTAACGGCAATTTTGTATGGTATGAATCCGAAGCACAATCACAACAGATTCTTACATTCCCAAGGCGTATTGGAGATATTATCTGGCGATAAGGTTACATAACTTATCAATTATAGAGGCATTGCTTACCTTATATTAATGCAATGACGTTAAGATAACGTATAAAGTAGTCATGGGGGGAAATCATGGCAAGAGAACGTATTCTAATTATTGAGGATGAAGCGAGAATTGCACAATTTGTAGAACGTGGTTTGATTTATGAAGGTTACCGCGTTAATGTTGCGCGTGATGGACAAACGGGGCTGACCGTTGCACGCGATAATCCACCAGATTTAGTGATCCTCGACTGGATGTTACCGGGCTTGGACGGGCTAGAGGTATGTAAGCGACTCCGTGCTGCGAGTGATGTACCGATATTAATGTTGACGGCACGAGACGACATCAAAGATCGTGTTGCTGGTTTAGATGCCGGTGCTGACGATTATCTCGTGAAGCCATTTTCAATTGATGAACTGATGGCGCGGGTTCGGGCATTATTCCGCCGATCAACACCATCATCTCGTCCAGAGGTCTTACGCTTCGCCGATTTGTCACTTGATACAGGGACACATCGCGCCTTTCGTAATGACCGTGCGATTGATCTGACAGCTAAAGAATATGAGTTGTTAGAACTATTTATGAGAAACTCGCGTCAAGTCTTGACCCGCGATGTGATATTTGATCGGGTGTGGGGATATGACTTCGGAGGCGAAAGTAACATCATTGAAGTCTATGTACGTTACTTACGCCAAAAAACGGAACAAGACGAAGAAAGCCGGCTCATACATACTGTGCGAGGGGTTGGCTACGTCCTAAGAGAGGAATAGCAATACAAAATGAAGTTTCACACCAAGATTTTTTTATGGTACGCCGGATTGCTAACCTTGATTATTATCGGTTTTAGTATAGCCGTCTTTGGTGTGATACAAACAACCATCGTCAATTCAATTGATAGCAGGCTTGCTAGTAAATCTGCACACTTAATCCGACACATGGGCATCCGATCAAGCCATTTTTCTGATGCCCCAGAATTAACAATATTCTTTCGGGATGATGAGATATTTCGAGTCGCGGGTTTATCCATACAAGTTTGGCAAACACATGATGGCGATAAAGAGATACCGCCAATATTGATTCAATCCTCGTATGATTTAAGAGGGATGGAATCCGCGCTCGATGCGTCTAAACTCGCGACTGATACATCGACGTTTACCAATGTCACATTCCATACAGAGCGACAACGTGTCATGTCTCGCCCATTTTCAACTGTAGATGGGCAGCAAATTGGTGTCATTCAAACGGCTTCCTCTATCATGATCGTTGACCAAATAACCGATGGTCTCTTCAAAGCGATGGTTGTAACAACCATTATCGGATGGATTATTTCGATAGGCTTAGATATGTTACTGTCATATCATGCCCTCCAACCGATTCAAAAGATTACAAGTGCGGTTGCACGTATTTCAACCAGCAATGATCTAACAACACGCCTGACAGATACGAGTATGGATAATGAAATCGGACGGCTCACACAGGCATTTAATCACATGATGGCACGAATAGAACATGTCTTTGGTGTACAACAACGGTTTATCACAGATTTATCGCACGAGTTACGCACCCCACTCACGACGATACAAGGTAATCTAGACATCATCCAACGCTATGGTGCAGATGAAAGTTCGATGCAAGCGATTCAATTTGAAACAAAGCGGATGACACGGATGGTTAATGAGGTCTTGACATTGGCACGGGCTGATTTAGGCGATATGAAAATCCCCCTTCATCCACTGGACATCAACGATAAACTTGCGTCAGATAGTGTGAATCGCATCTCAACAATCACTCATCGACAAGATCATGGTTTCTATTTTAGGGTCAATAATCATAATGAACCAGTTATGGTTAACGGCAGTTATGAACACCTGCAACAAGTTATCCATAATTTAATGATGAACGCAATTCGGTTTACACAGGACGGCGGAGCAATTCGAGTTTCGATCTATATCGAAGAAAAACATGGCGTTATCGAAGTATCAGATACAGGCATCGGTATCGCTCAAGAGAATCTTAACCGCATATTTGACCGCTTCTATCAAGTAGATGATTCACGGGTTCATACAAGCGATCATGATGGCGCAGGATTAGGTTTACCGATTGTTAAATGGATTGTCGAAGCCCATCGTGGTCACGTCGAAGTTGAAAGTGAAATCAATGTTGGAACAACTGTCCGTGTCAAATTACCTTTACTAAAAGACAAAACATCATCTAATAGCATTCGATAAAATTACTGAGATAAACTAAAGTGTTCCAGATCAATCGCTTGTATATTTGATTCCGTTAAAAAGCACTTCTCGGAGTTGTTCATCATCTAACGTATAGTAGACATGTCGCCCTTTTTTGCGGTAGCTGACAACACCTAATGTCCGCAGATATTTGAGCTGATGTGATATGGCAGGTTGATCCATCTTGAGGGCATCCACCAGATCAGTAACGCACCATTCACCTTCGGCAAGGGCTTTAACAATCCGCACACGCGTTGGATCAGATAACACCTGAAAGAACTCAGCAATAGATCGGGCTATATCGACCGAAAGTACATCAATTTTAGTGGGTGATACAATACTTGCATTCATCGTTCATCCTACAGGCTATCTCCATTTACGGTATCAGAATTTGCCTTCGGATGTCAAGCAAAGTAACCGATATATATGTGGATTGTCGTACAAAAACGATTTTATAATACACATAAGTCACTTTGTTTCGTATGTAATCTCTCGCCTTGCTAAATCGAACCCAATAATATTCGTCTGTGTTATTGTAATATATGCTTCAATGCGCCATAAGAAATCACATCGCCGAGGCTCTCTACAAATTGGATATTGTCTGGGTTGGCACTCGCAATCCCACCCCGAAGCATAATCGGCTTAAGATCAAGGTCTTGTGCGCCACGATACGTCGATAAGACACAATGTTCGGCAGCAAACCCTGACACAATCACTGTATCCACATCAAGTTCTTGTAACTTTTCCATAAGCGGTGTCTTATTGAATGAGTTTTCATAAGTCTTATGAATTCGCTCATCCGATGAAAGAACTGCCATATAATCAGGTACATCAAAACCCGGTTCACCCGGCTTGAGGTTATTCTCTGGGTGTAGATGTTGGATACAGAAAACAGGGAATTCTTTCTCTCTGAAGAAGGTAATTGTATCGTTGATACTTTCAATAGCTTTGTTGAGCGATTGTGCAGTAGTTGGGCTAATTTCAAACATTCTATTTTGAACATCTATAATCAAAAGTGCTGGCTTCATTGAACTCCCTAAAAATATCATGTTGCTATCTTAATCTTCACTGTCCCCATATTTGACACTTATTCAGCTCAGCGTTTGAACTGAGTATTTGTAATTGCAATCTATCGCTAAATGAGCACAACACGATACAATCTATGCAGAATACTCATGAATGAAGGATAACCCAATGGCAACAGCAACGCCAACGCTTGATGAAGTGACCTATAAAAAGCGGATTAACGCTTGGGCAATGTACGATTGGGCAAATTCTGCCTTTGCCACAACCATTTTAGCCGCATTGTTACCTGTTTATTATAGTACCATCGCAGGCAGTACCCTCCCTAGTGAAGCAACAGCCACCGCTTATTGGTCAATTACGTTGAGTTTATCACTGTTTGTCATTGCGATTATGTCACCCATTTTAGGTACGATCTCTGATGTGATGCGTGGGAAAAAACGTTTCCTCGCTATTTTTATCGGAATTGGGGTCGTCGGTACAGGGTTACTCATCTTTGTGAATACAGGGGACTGGTTGCTTGCCTCGCTATTTTTTGTATTGGGGCGTATCGGCTTTGGAGGCGCAAATGTCTTTTATGATGCCTTATTACCACATGTTGCAAAAGAAGAAGATCAAGATTGGGTATCCACGCGGGGTTATGCCTTTGGTTATCTCGGCGGTGGGATTCTGTTGGCGATTAATGTCGTCATGTTCCTGTATATCCCTGATACGATATTTGAGAATGCAGGGATTCGTCTATCGTTTTTGAGTGTCGCTATCTGGTGGGCAATATTTTCATTGCCAATCTTGCGTCAAATCCCTGAACCGCCGTCGGCTACCGCAACCCTTCAAGCAGGGCAAACTGTCATCGGTGTGAGTATTGGTAGACTCCGTGATACATTCAGCAATATGCGGAAATATAGCGAACTCTTCAAGTATTTATTAGCATTCCTGATTTACAACGATGCCATCGGTACAATTATTGGTGTTGCGGCAATTTATGGTGCAGAATTAGGATTCGGCTTAGTCGAGTTGGTGCTGGCATTGTTAATGGTGCAATTTGTTGGGATTCCATTTAGTATCATCTTCGGCAATTTACCCGCCACCGATAACAAGCGCGCCCCACTCTATCTCGCATTTATTCTATTTAATGTCATTGCTCTACCTATCGCAGGTGTTGCACTCGCCAATATTTTGCCACTTGAGGTATCAGGCGCACAACCTACTCCCTATATTACCGAGGCTGAATTCGTCGGTGAAGGGATTTATCGCTATGATGATGAGGCATTAACTGCAACAGGAGCATGGGATGAACTTCTGATTTCGGGAGATGATTTAGTTGGCGAGGGAGTCATGGGGAGTTTAACAACATTGCTGACAGGTCGTCCCGATGATGTCATGTATGTCGCCACAGAGGAAGCTAACGCAAATTATCGCTTCACATTTAATGGACAAAACTTGATTCTGACCTACCGCATCAGCCCTGACGGTGGTGTGATTGGGGTCAATGTTGACGATGTACCTTTAACGATAACAGAAGCCGATGCTGACGGAAACGACATCACCATACCCTTAACAATTGATACCTATAACCTCACCACGCGCTATGATGAAAGGGTCACACTAGAATTACCCTCAGCTGGGAATCAAACTGTTGAAATCATCAATATTTCGGATCAAGTAGATACTGCACAAGGTAACCTCATCGCTTTTACAACACTTGAAGTCCAAGTCCCTATTCGTCAAAGTAGCCTCCCAACAATTATCGGCATACTGATTGGCATTCAAATTGTAGGGTTGATCTTTGCGATGGTCTTCCAACGATACTTTATCGGATTAGCAAATTGGCTTGATACACGGCGCAGTATTTTGTTCGCACTAGCTGTTTATTCAATTGTTGCGGGTTGGGGATTTATTCTTAACACAACTGTGGAATTCTGGTTATTGGCATGGATGGTGGCGATGGTTCAAGGCGGGAGTCAAGCACTTAGTCGAAGTCTCTATTCCAGCATGTGTCCATTAGCAGAAAGTGGTGAATTCTTCGGTTTCTATAGCATTATGGAAAAATTCGCATCCATCATCGGACCGCTGTTGTTTGCCTTTGCGGGGATTGTACTCGGTAGCAGTCGTCCCGCTATCCTCAGCCTGATCGCATTATTCCTGATCGGTGGCTATTTGTTAACTCGTGTTGACATCGAAAAAGGTCAACGGACTGCCCGTGAAGAAGATGCAAAACACGGGATAGAGCACACTAGCTAACGCCATTCCCATAATGTGCCAGAAAGTGATAAGTTCGTCACTTTCTGGCAATCACAATCGGTTGATAGTAGCCACTTTCATCAGGCATCAGCCACTGGATATCCTGTAAGCCAACTTGAACGAGTGCATCTGATAACTGGTCACGACGAAGCGCGCGATACTCGGAGGGGAAACATTGGGTTGTTATCGACTCACCGACATGATGTGTGATATACATATTGAGCCGATACGACGACAAATCCCCTGCCCAATCCCATGTTTGGAAGATGATACGCCGTCCATCATTGGTATCATTCACATTCGGAGGGGTTGATTTGGGCGGATTTTTAATCAGCGCATCATAATCGCGAATGCTAATCATCAGCAGACCCTTGTCTTTTAGGTGCGTTGTCATTGTGCGGAGTGCCGTCAATAAATCGGTATCCGTCATAAAATGTGGTATAGCATTATCAAATGACACGACAACATCATATTGTGTTGGATGATCAGGTGATTTCAGCAAATCAGCAACCGCAAATGTAGGTGTAACCATCATATCGAATTCAGGACGATATTCTTCCGCTTTAGCAATCGCTTGTGAACTGATGTCTGTACCATGTATCGTCCACCCCTGTTCGGCTAATCCAAAAACTTGTGTACCAATGCCACAGGTACAATCATATAGCGTGTGATTATCAGGCAAAAATCCACGCGCTTTTAATATCCTATTGATGTTTTTTCCTTGCCGGCGAACTGACACATGCCAATCCGCGAAGATATACCGATAAGCATCAGCTAAATTATCATAAAATGTAGTGACAGAATCCCTCATCTTTAATCCTCACATGATAAAAATGATGATAAGTGTTATACAAAATTTTGCTAGAGACCAAAACAACTTATGCTTAAAGGGTTTTGATACATCAAGAAGCGTAACATATGCCCACTATACTACGTCAAGTATAAGAGAATTTATCTCATGTGAATTTCATTGTCTAATCACAATGTACCTACATAAACTCATTATGTTATAAGAAAATCTGAATCAATTTATCAATATAAAGGAAAATTTCTATGCTAACCGTCGGTCAACCTGCTCCTGATTTTGAACTCCAAAATCAAGATGGAAACACTGTCAAACTCAGTGATTATCGTGGCAAAAATGTGATTATGTTCGCCTTCCCCAAAGCCGATACAGGAGGATGCAATATCCAAGCATGTGCATTTCGCGATACCTTCCCACAAATCGAATCTCATAATGCCGTGATACTTGGGATTAGTTCTGATACGGAAGAAGATTTAGCATCTTGGAAAGTGCTGAAGAATCTGAATTATGACCTGTTGTCGGATGTTCATCACGAAGTCCTTGAACCATGGGGTGCGTGGGGAATCGATCTCAAAGTGATAAAAGTTGGGATAATGGCAACCCGCTCCTATTGGGTCATTGATGAGAATGGAATACTCGTTGATCAGCAAATTGGGGTCAAGCCCGAAGAAAGTGTCGAGAAAGCTCTTGCGGCAGTCGAAAATTTATCTTAAAGCTACAAGATGAAGAAATGCTCTAGCAAATAATTACATCTCATAACAAGTGCGGAAAAGCTAGTTAGCAACTTAGCCTATTAGCTTAACATTGTTTTAGAGCTAAAAAGCTAACTGGCTAATCGGCTTTCTTTCGGTATTAGAGATGATATTAATATATTTCTCTAATTGATGTAAACGTAAGTAAGTTGAATAAATTAGGGTTACATGTGTCGTAAGAGTCAATGTATCATACAACGATATATTGGCTCTTTTTGATTTGAAAGGTGTTTCATGAAATTGATACTGGTTGGTTTTGGGGTAGTCGGACAAGGTTTTGCTGAAATCATGCTCAATAAAGCAGATGAGCTACAACAAAAACGCGACTTTTCGGCTCAAGTTGTCGGTATTATTACTGGTTCAAAAGGGACATTGTATCATCCCGCAGGATTGGATTTATCAGCCTTACTCGATGCAACAAAAGCAGGCTCATTTGAGGGCTATCCTGATAGTGACGATCTTAAACGCAATTGGGATGCTATCGAAATGATTGCCAATGGCGATGCTGATGTCGTGGTTGAAATGAGTCCGACTAATTTAGACACAGCACAACCCGCACTCACCTATTGTCATACCGCGCTCGATAACGATAAACACCTTATATTGGCGAACAAAGGACCTGTCGCACTGGCTTATAACGAGCTCAATACCAAAGCAACTGAAAACAATTTGCATATGCGCTATGAAGCCACTGTCATGGCAGGCACACCGACAATGCAACTAGCAGAAGATGCACTTGGTGGTTGTACCATTAGTGAGGCGCGTGGGATTCTTAATGGCACAACTAATTATATCCTGACGCAAATGGAAAACGGCATGGAATATAGTGATGCACTCGCAAAAGCTCAGGAATTGGGCTATGCCGAAACGGATCCATCAGGTGATGTCGAAGGTTGGGATGCGGCAGGTAAAGTCCTGATTCTATCCAATGCCCTATTTGGTACGTCGCCGACCATGCAAGATTTAGATGTGGTAGGCATTACACAAATCACCGCCGATGACATCAAAGACGCACAAGCCAACCAACAACGCTATAAACTAATCGCATCAGCAACCCCTAACGGCGGAAGTGTAAAACCGATGCGTCTACCCATTACCGATCCGCTTGCGAGTGTGGGAGGTGCAAC
>Ga0070729_10006099_pt1 | contig 12049 bp, 6 predicted proteins | sample tdDd472_FD_66725 | JGI IMG/M metagenome (GOLD analysis project Ga0070729, IMG submission 66725) | Marine sediment microbial communities from the Atlantic coast under amendment with organic carbon and nitrate - tdDd47.2 | ecosystem: Environmental > Aquatic > Marine > Coastal > Sediment | place...
CGACATTCAGGAGACTCAGGTATTAACCGGAAACGTCAGTGCAGAATTCGGGAACTTCACCGGCGGTATCGTTAACACGATCACCAAATCTGGTGGTAACGACTTCCACGGTACCTTCCGTGTAGAATTCCGTCAGGACGACTGGACCGCGCGTACACCTCTTCAACTCGAAGGTGACACGGAACTTCAGGACGAGCTGAATCAAATCTACACCATGACCTTTAACGGTCCCATCATCAAGGACCGTCTGTGGTTCGCAATCTCTGCTCGCCAGAGGGAACTGGATGGAACGGCCAACACACTCGCCATGACCCCTATGCCCGACAGCATTGCTACAGCTCTCGGCTATCCCACAGGTCAGCAAGGCATTCCTTCCATTGCGCTGCCTCAGACTACCGAACAGGATCGTATTCAGTTGAAATTGACCGGTCAGATTTACGAAGGACATACCGTCATCGTATCTTACCTGGACGATAACAACGAAACCCTGAACATTGCGAACCCCGGCCCAGGTCTTTCACCCAGTGGCTTCGCTGATGCGAACTCTTTCCCAGAAGAGCTTCTCACCGTTGCTTATAACGGTCTGATTACTTCTTCCTTCTCCGTAGACTTCAACTATGCAGAACGTAAAGGTTCTATCCAGTCTCTCGGTGGCGAAAGTGATCTTCTCGGCGGTACGGTTGTACGTGTTATGGGGCAAGGTAGCTTCTACGGTGGTTACACCAACGCACCTTTTGGCAACTCAAACGACCCCGCACAGCGTGACAGTGAAAACTGGAACCTGAAATTCTCCTACTTCCATGTCAACGATACAGCCGGTTCTCACGACATCACATTTGGTGTTCAAAGCCAAAGCCTTCTGTTGCAGGAAAACAACTCCCAGTCCACATCGAACTGGACTGTATTTGCTCCTTGGGCCCGTGCAGGCGCCAACAATGAGTACATTCCTATATACGCACCAGGTGGAAACGTATCACCAGTTGGTCAACCGATGTTCGCCATCTATTGGCCCGTGTTGAATCCCTCACAGGGTAGTGACTTCACGACAGAAGCTCTTTATGTCAACGACATTTGGATGCTGAACGATAAGTGGTCTTTCAACGTTGGTCTGCGTTTTGATCGCAACGACACCAAAGCACAAGACGGACAGCAACTTTCTGAAACCGATAACATCAGTCCTCGCCTGCAGGTGAACTACGACGTGAACGGCGACGGTGTTCATCAGCTCAGCGCTGGTTACAACCAATATGTTGGTGCCCTGAACGCTCAGGCAGCCGACGGTGAAGTTGCCGGTAACGTTTCCTACTTCGCATACTTCTATGGCGGCCCCGTCACAGAAAGTCTGCAGGAAGTATTCGACTGGTACGACTCCAATATCCCAGGTGGATTGGCCAATATCGGTCCTGAAAACGCTGATTCCTACGATCCCAACCAGGTTCCTTTCCTCTGGTTCGCCGACTTTGCCCTGGCGGCAACTCCCGACCAGCTGACGACGGTTCCCGATCCTGACGGATTGGATTCACAGTCTGTTGTGGAATACACGTTGGGCTATCGCTATCGCTTCAACGACGGTCGCGGTTATATTCGCGGTGACCTCGTTATGCGCGACTACCAGGACTTCCTGGTTACCAAAACGAACCTGTCCACCGGCCAAAACGCCAACGGTCTGGATAGAAGTATCCTGACAAATGACAGCTCCGGCATGGAACGAACCTATGAAGCCTTGATGATTCAAGGTCAATACGACATCAACCAGGCTTTCGGTTTTGGTGGTAACTACACACTTTCCAAAAACGAAGGCAACTACCTCGGTTATGGCGCTGGTGGCGGTGCATTTGTTCCCGCTACTCAGTTCGACTATCCCGAATACACACACCCCCAGACTAACGTTGTTGGTCGTATGGGCGATGACTCTCGTCATTCTCTGCGACTCTGGGCGAACTACGACCTGGATACGGTCATCGGCGGATTCGCATTCAGCCTGATGCAGACCTATATCTCTGGTACGCCTTATGGTATCGCTCCTTCGTTCAATATCTCTGGCGATCCTACCGCTTGGGGCTTCCCCGCATACGACTCCCTGCCTTACAACTCACCTCCTCAGACCGTTACCTACACCGTTGGTGAAGGTGATCAGTTTGAGTGGGATGATGTAATTGCTACGGATCTCGCGGTCAACTACAGCTTTGACTTCAAGCGATTCCAACTCTTCGCTAAAGCAATGGTTCAAAACGTGTTCAACAACGATGCCGTTATTGGTGGTAACGCCAATATTAGTGCAACAGGTGTACCGTTCAACATGCAGACTGAAACACCTCAAGAGGGTGTTCACTACAATCTGGATCCGAACTTCGGTCAGCCTCAGGCAGCCGTTGGAGATTTCCAGCTTGCTCGTCGTCTGCGCATCGACGTTGGTATCCGTTTCTAAGACTCATTCTTAAAACGATGAATGAAGGCCTGCCCTAATGGGCGGGCCTTTTTCATTTTGGCAATAAAGGAATGCTCCGAAGATTGAGCCAATGTTAGAATGTTGACCATCATGAAATTAAATACTAGCTATCCAACCTGCATCCTATTTATTCTCGCTCTTTTTTCCATCACAATTCTCTGGAGTTGCGGTCCAAACACCATTCGACTTGATTCGAATCCGCCCATTATTCTCATCTCAATCGATACGCTGAGATCCGATCGCTTGCCCTACTATGGCTACACTGCAGGGCACACGCCTCACCTAGATCAGTTTGGAACAGAATCCATTGGTTTTGAGAATGCGTTTGCTCATATTCCGCTGACCTTGCCTTCGCATGCCAGTCTTTTCACCGGGCTTCTTCCGCCCGAACACGGTATCCGCGACAATATTGGTTATCAACTCGAACCCAATCACCAAACTATGGCCGAGTATTTGTCAGCAAAAGGATACCATACAGCGGGATTTGTTTCAGCGATGGTCCTACGCCAGGAAACGGGGATCAGCCAGGGCTTTCAACATTATGATGATCGCATGGCGTTTCGTGGAATGGAGGGCATCCACAGCCTATCCGAACGTTCGGGTGGTATAACTCTGCAGCGTTGTCTCTCCTACCTCGATTCCGGGAAGAACCTGGACCTGCCTTTCCTCTTCCTACACCTATTCGATCCACATGCCCCCTACCAGGTGCCCGACTACTTTAAACCAACGGTACAGGATCCATACGATCAAGAAATTGAATATGTCGATTCTCTGCTGGGTTCCTTCTTTGCGAAATTAAAGGAAAAAGGTCTTTACGATCGAGCCTTAATCATCGTTCTTTCAGATCACGGTGAAGGCCTGGGTGATCACGGTGAAATGCAACACGGTCTGACACTTTACCGCGAGACACTTCAAGTCCCACTTTTAATAAAATTGCCAAATGGCCATAAGGCTGGAACCCGAATTACCGAGAATGTAGGTCTTGTTGATTTGTTCAATACGGTCAAAGCTCTTCTTGGAGACGAGTTGGCCGGACCGGGTCGTCCTATGTTGCTTCAGGAGCCTCTGGATTCAGGGCACATGGTAACGGCCGAAACTTTGAGCCCGGCACTGAACTATGGAGCCGTAGAGGCGCGAAGCTTGATCGTTGAAGATCTTCACGCGATCTCCAGTTTTGAGAATCACGTTTACCGCTTCAGACAGGATTCCAAAGAAACCGAGAACCTTTTCAGTCATAACGGATTTCCCAAAGAAGCGCGATCCTATCTTTTGTCTGCAGAACCCGAGTTGACAAGGACCAACAGTATGTCCCAGGAAGATCTGGAACAGCTGCGATCTTTGGGATACACTTCGGGTTCCGACTTAAATGCCGATTCCGCAGAAATGACAGAGGCTGATTTTCTCAGTATTATTCGGATGTTGGCTGAAAGCAATCACCAAATTGAAGTAGGCATCCACAACGGGATCGTTGAACATATGACCGGCCTCATTGAAAAGCACCCTGGCCTTTTGGATGCCTATTTGATCCTGGGAAAATCATTGATCGGACAAAACCGTTTCGAAGAGGCCCGCAACGTGTTGGTGCGAGGACTTGAGCGTTCGGCATCCAATCTTTCCATGCATCTCGCCTTGGCCGATTTGGAGTTCAGGGCGCAACAACGCGAACGCGGGGAAGGGCTTTGCCAGCGTATCCTGGATTTGGCACCCGACATTGGGCCAGGAACGCTTTTACCGCTGCTCTATCGTCGTGATATTTATCCACTGGCCGAAACCATGGCCACCAAGGTTCTTGAATCCTATCCAGAGAGCGGTCTTGGGCTTGTTGCCTTGGCACGTGGTCAGACGGTGACAGGGAAGTTCGCAGAGGCTGAGAAAACCATTGCACAGGCCATGACTCTGGCAGAAATGGGATCGGAAACGAATTTACTTGCCGAACTCCATTTCCTTCATGCCGACCTGATGGCCCAACAAAACCAGGCCCAGGCCTCGATTCAATCCTTCCGTTCAGCACTTCAGGTAGATCCAGGGCATCTCAAGGCCAATACACGATTTGCCCTACTCCTTGCAGCAATCGGTCGCAAGGATGAGGCTATTTCCCAATTGGAAACATGGACGCGTGGCTTCCCACGCCCCGATTATCTCGAACATGCCGCAAATATTGCGAAACTGATCGGTCGTCCCGCAGATGCCGAACGGTTCAAACCCTCTAATTAGAACCCAGGAGACCTCAGGATTTAAGCCTGGCTAAATCGCGTTTCAATTGCCGAAGGTCGCTTCGCAATTGGGACAATTTCTGGCTTTGGCTTGACGAAGTAGGCGGAGCAAAAAACGTAGCAAAGTAATGCTTAATCCAGCTTTCCAATCGAACTTTGATGGGCTCATCAACCGGCAAGGAATTCACATAGTGCCGCCAGCTCACATGGCTGGGGCGCTCTGGAAACTGCTGTGCGAGAGCTTGTTCAAAACCCTGAAACAAGTTTGTTTTTCGCCCATTTCTGAGTCTTGTCCATACGACAGATCCGACCAGAAAAACCAACACCAAAAAAACCAAAACGATGACAGGCCGTTCTGGATTTTGTATGAGTGATTTCAATTTGTCCATCAGGTCACGCTGCGTAGCGAAGTCCCATTGAAGAATGAGATCTTCCCAGGTTCGATTTAATTTTGCCAACTGCATTTGAACCCAACTGGTCGATGCGAGACCCACGGCACCTGTTGGATCATAGGTCAACCAGGAATCGCCATCCCACACCTCTACCCAGGCATGGGCCGAAGCCTCCGTGACGTGGTAAAAGGTGTTGTCTGTCATTTGGGGAAGAAGGAATCCGGTCACTAGACGCGTGGGGATTCCCAGGGCGCGAAGCAACATCGCCGCACTGCTGGCAAAGAGCTCACAATGGCCTTGCTTGGCAGTTTCTAAAAAATAGATGAGTGGTTCTTTTTGCCCAAAGTTGTTGATCTCTAACGTGTAGAGGTAGTTCTGCTGATAATAGGAGTAGAGTCGGCTCATCGCATCCTGAACCGACCCAGGCGTCATCTCACCAAAAATTTCTTGCGCCTTCTGTTCGAAATACGTGGCCTGATGTTCCACTTCCAGATAGACGTCAAGCTCCCAAGGATTGATCGGTGGATCCCAACGTTCTTCCTGGCAGTGAAGAATATAGCGCAGGATGTGTGGGTAGTTCGAGGGATGATAGTAGTGACGCATTTTTCGTTCACTGACGATGGGATCATCGATCTCAATGCCTGTGGTCTGGGGAAAGAAGAAAAATGGATTTCCATGAAGCGGTTTCATGGAAATCTCGAATTGCTGACTGGTGATCTTGAAATCGGGCTTCAGTTCAACGATACCCTCGGGGTTCGGCGCGATCGGTCGTCGACCACTTTTACTCGAGGAGGTCCATAAGGACCCATCAAATTGATCCAGGACTCGGCCCGTTAAGTAAGTAGTGGGTACTGGATAGTCGCCCTTTGGAATAAGGTCGAGAACATGTCGATTGGACTGGTTGATGGTTCCTATATCGCTCAAACTGACACGGTCGGAAAAGGCGGATATAAAATTTCCATCTCTAAGCGAGTAGGGACGCATTGACGTTGAACGGACACGGGGGATCAACCAGAAAATCAGAAGGGAGATGGGGACGAGGAAAATAAAAAGTCCCACCATAGATATAGCCGCTTTTTTCCACGCAAGCACACTATCCCCAAGAGGTTCCACCAGACGAATTTGTCTGAAACGCAGAAGGGTGAGACCCGCCCCAAAAAAGAAAACCAGAATCCCTATGAAAAGCGAGAAGCCGTGATCGAATCGAAACTGTGCAACCACGATAAAAAAAGAAAGAATACTCAGAATGCGAATATGGGCACGTTTTCGACGCTCACCATAAACTTCATAAATAATCGAAAAGCCAATTAATATGACAATGGAATGAAACCAACTGAATTCGAGCAGTCGACTCAGAACAAACAGCGAAAACGAAACGAATGTGAACCCTTTCCAGAGCTTGTGGTCGCGGAAGGATTCAAAGGGAAGGTCCATCCAAATCGGAAAGAGCACCAAAAAACAGATAACCGCCAGGATCGGTGGTATTTTCCCGAGTATTAGAGGTGTCAAACAGGATGCGCCAACTAATAGAGTAAGCGCACGCAGTTCTAAAGTCCGAACCAAATTGTCACTCCTGGAAGATGCCCGGAACGTATCTAAAGATGCTGGCTGGGCGATTCCGGCTTTTATCCTCCGCGTTTTACGACGCGTGTGCCAGCCAGTTTATCATGGAAACCACGACCTTCCGAGTCGGTGATCACCGTGATGAACGGCAAGTACAGGAGAACTCCAGATATAAAATAACCCAAGACACGCATGATAAACGGCTTGAAGGCAAGACCTTTCCTCTGAGGATCATCTTCCATAATGATCTGAAGACCCAGGAAGTGTTTGCCGATCGTTTTACCGAACATCAACCAACCTAGGATCGGGTGAAGTAAGAGTACGAGCGCAATGAGGAGCGACAGAATTGAGGCAATGGTCGGGCTTAATACCCCCATAATGCTCAACCCAGTGATGGGACCCATGAGCAGAATACCGAGGAACCCATCAATAAGGACGGCAAGAAGCCTGTGAATTGGGCTGGCAAAGCCGTCTTCTTCCATCATTCCGGAATAATCGGGTGAGGCAGAAGGCGCGATAGGCGGTGGAGCGCTGCCCGGAATGGCTGGTGCTATGGGAGGTGCCGGTTGCGGAGGTACCGGTTGCGGTGGTGCCCCTTGCGGAGGTGCTGCCATCGGAGGAGGTGTTACCGGAGGTGCCGGTTGCGGAGGGGCCGGTTGCGGAGGGGCCGGTTGCGGGGGTGCCGGTTGCGGGGGTGCTGCCATGGGAGGAGGCTCTGGAGCAGAAGCTTGCACCGTACCAAATGTTCCAGGTGGCTGTGGAGGGAGCGGCATACCATCTGGAGGCGTCGGTGCCTCTAGATTCTTGGGCGGAGCCGGTTCCGTGATGGCAGGAAATTCTGCTGTTTCACCATAATTATTAACGTGCAGGTCGACTGTTTCCAGGCCTTGGTCAACTTGTTGGCCCGCAGAGGCTTTATTGCTGAAATATATATGAACCCGTCCAGCGAAGATATCATCTCCATCTTGAAGCACTTCTTGACGAACCTTGCGCTTTCGAAGGTAAGTTCCATTGCTCGACTGGTTATCCACGATCAGATAGTCGGTATCCTGGCGTACCAATTTGAAATGGATCCGGGACACCGAAGAATCGTCAATCATAATGTCCGCTTTGACACTGCGACCGACAGTTATTTCATCCTTATTCAGCGGGTATTCAACATACCGTCCCGCTTTGGTCTTAATGCGTATGATAGGGTGCTCACTCATAGGCCAACTCGCATGGGATTTTTTGATAAGTCAATCATAAAAGCTTCCCTTAAAATGTCAAAACGTTTCTCTAAAAATCTGTAATACATCACGAAGCTGTTCAACCATTTCCGTGAATTCGAATTCAATAAGATCCCCAACCATGGAAGGATCTCCCGCTTCCTGGGATTCATTGGACTCCTGGAGGATCTCTAAGAATTCATTAACCAGGCTTTCAATTTGTTCCTGCATGTCCGCCGTGCACTTCGGGTGACCCTGGATCAACTTGACTAAATCCAGGATGGTAGCCAGTCCTTCCAACGTATTCTTGAAGTCTGTCTGAGCCACAGCAGCATGTTCTGGATTTCGAATTCGCTCTGCAAGTTCCTCCAGGTTTTCCAGCAGAAGACTCAAATAGGCAATTCCTTCATCGATTGTTTTTTCGAGGGTAGGCTCTTCCCCGGGTTCGGAAAGTTCCAGGTGAATGTCTTTATCTTCAACGAGCACCGTTTTTAGATGCTCTTCAGTTAGTGGGTCTACCTCTTCATCTGCTACTTTGATAGACAGTATACTTCGATTCGCCCCCCAAACCTTATCTTGGCCAAGAAGCAACACATCGAGCAGGGTATCTCCCTTTTCAATCTGGAATTCGACTTTCTCCCCATCAAAATGAATGAATGTCATAGACGCCTCCGAGTTTAAGTCATTCTATCACAGGAAAAAATAACTGGGCAAAGATTACCCATCCAGACCCAGGCCAAGATGGGAAAGAAAGTAGACATTAATTAAATCAGTTATTTACAGAATGTGATTCTCGTTTCTCATTAGGCATAGCTTTTGCTCTCAGCAGGAGAGGAGGCATTATGAGCGTTAATCTTTCACCCAACCTGCACTATTCAAATACCCAATTGGCTCGAGCCCGTCAACAAGTTGAACAGGAATTATCGAGGTTGTCCTCGGGTGTTAAGCTTCAGAAAGCAGCTGATGACCCATCGGATTACGCCCTTTCAAATCACCTCAGAGCCGACGCGAAAATGCTTCGAATGGCCCGCCAGAACGCATTTGACGGGTTGAGCTTCATTCAAGTAACTGAAGGAATAATGGACGAAACGACCAATATGCTGACACGAGCGGCTCAATTGGCAACCCAGGCAGCATCGGGTACCACCTCTGCCAATGGAAAACAGGCGATTGATGAAGAATACCAGGAAATTCTTGCCGAGCTCGACCGCATTCAGCAGCAAAGTGAGTACAATGATCTCCCCATTTTCGGTAATTCGATCGTGGTTCAGTTTGGTGACACGGGCAATGAATCCATAACCGTAACGAATCAAACCATTGACGCAACATCATTTGCCTTAAATGGGACCGATATGACCACTTCGGCGAATGCTGAGCTGGTGCTTGAGCGTGTCTCGGAAGCCATTAACACGCTTTCTGATCGTCGCAGTATACTGGGCGCACAATTCAATCGCCTTCGAAACACTTTGGATGTACTAGATCAGAAAATTCTGGACACAACAGCTGCGGAGTCGGCCATGCGCGATGCGGATATTGCGACGGAAGTTTCAAATTTAACCATGTTTCAAATGCAACAACAAAGCGCACAAGCCGCTTTGGCCCAGGGCCAGGTTTCTGCTGAACGCGTGCTGCGGTTATTCGCCTGATCCTTCCTACAATCTAAGGGCCCCACTTGCAAATAGCTTTGTCTTTGGAGAAGATCTCCTTCCCTCGAGTTCACACTGAGCGTTTGCCCAAGAAGCACAGGAAGAGCGCAATGAAAAAAGGAACTAGGCGTTCAAGGAAATCACCCTGAGAATTGGGCAGAAGGTGAAGAAAAACGGTGCCTAGAAACCCACTCCACATCGCAGCTCCCAGGAATTTGGGCTGGATATCGTGTCCAAAAACCCTGAAGAGCACAATGGGCCCGAATGCACTTCCGAGCGCGTGCCACGCGAACAAAACTCTGCTGAACACGGATTGAGATGCAAATAATGCAAGCAGGATGGCCAAGATACTGACCCCCAAAACAACCGCTCGTGAATGGAGGAGGCGTATCTTTGTTTTGCTTTTTGATTGATTCAAGTCATAGGTTAAGGAGGATGCGGCCACCAGGATCTGGCTGTCGGCTGTAGACATAATCGCTGATAGAACGCTCGCAATCATCACCCCGAAGATGACAGGTGGAAACGTTTGGCGAGCTGTGGCAATAAAGATTTGTTCAGTATCCGGTAAACTGGAGAACAGGACGCGACCACACCATCCCAGAAGCACCATACCGATGTAGACAAGCACGGCCCAAGAAATGGCAATAGCAGTTCCTCGTTTGAGGGACCGCTTATCCTTCAGGGCCATGAGACGGTTCACAACATGGGGTTGGCCTGGATATCCAAGCCCGATTCCCAGGGTACCGGCTATGAAGAAAATGGAGGCGGTCATTCCGGGTCTCAAAGTATCCGATTGGAGTGACGTCAACTGTTGAAAGAGTTCCGATGGTCCGCCAACCGCTATGAGTGCTCCGATGGGAAGTAAGACACTTGTCAATGCCATCATCAGGCCCTGAAGCGTATCGGTCAGGCTGACCGCCCAGAACCCGCCAATCATCGTGTAAACGATGATAATGATTCCACCGATCAAAATGCTCTGGTTCATGTTCATGTCGAAGGTTGCAGCGAAGGTGGTGCCCGAGGCCTGGAATTGTGCAGCGATATAAAAAATAAAGGAAATGATGATCATGAAAGAGGCGGATCGAACCCAGTAAATCCTCAGGTTATTCTGCTCTGAACCGACGAGATATTCGGTCAAGGTGACACAATTTCTTTGCTTTGCCTGAGAATAGATGCGAGGTGCCACAATGAACCAATTGATGGCAAACCCCATCAGGCAGGCCGGAATAAGCCAGGCCGCGGCGAGACCCCAGGCATAAGCGGCACCACTAACGCCGAGCAAGGTCCAGGCAGATGAGGAGCTGGCCGAAGCGCTGATTGCGGCAACCCAGGGACCGAGCTTGCGTCCCCCGATAAAGAAATCTTCGGTGTTCTGCGTGCGTCGACTGGCCCATACCCCGATCGCGATCAGGATGATTTTGTAGACAATCAGGGTTCCCAATATCCAAGGCGTTGCGTTCATAGGTATCTCTTTCCCAGTTAATTGAAGTTAAAGATAACACTATATCCCAGTCTCAAGAAACGAAATTGCCAAGGCGGCCAATGGCTACAAGAAATGATGAACCACCAAAATTCTGCCACCCAAACCAATAAGAAAGGGGTTCTTTGCTAGAATGTCGTTGAGGAGGAGTTCAGTATGATGTGGACCTATTTAAGTGCGGTGGTCATGACCTTACAACCTATGCCAGATGATTCTGGGTTTTCATTCAAACATGCGGAGCAGTTTGCGGCCTTGGCCATGGACTGTGTTCATCGCGAGTATCCCAATAAAATCGCGCATGTCTTGTCAAGCGATGCGGATGTGAAACCGCCGCGCAGTCTCTATCCCATTTTTTACGGATGTTTCGATTGGCATTCTTCGGTCCACGGCCACTGGCTTCTCGTTCGAACTTTGCGCCAGTTTCCAAATATTTCAAATGCCCTGGAGATTGAAGCGGCTCTGGAGCGCAGTTTCAAGCCCGAGCAGGCTATGGTTGAACTCCAATACCTACAGCATGATTCTCGAAAATCCTTCGAAAGGCCCTATGGCCTTGCCTGGTTACTTCAACTTTGTGCCGAACTTCGCGAATGGGACGATGCTCGAGCCAAACGCTGGCTTGATGCGCTTCTTCCCATCGAAAAAGAATGTGCCCGAAAATTTGAGACCTGGTTGCCCAAACTGGTCTATCCCATTCGAACGGGAGAACACAGCCAGACAGCCTTTGCCTTTGGCCTGGTCCTGGACTGGGCTCGCGTAGCGGGTCATAAGGACCTGGAGAACCTTCTAATAGCAAAGAGCAAATCCTTTTATTTAAAAGACCACAACTATCCTCTCTGGCTTGAGCCGTCCGGCCAGGATTTCCTTTCTCCCGTTTTGGCGGTAGCCGACCTCATGAGGCGCATTCTCGATGAGAGGACCTTTTCGAGCTGGTTAGGAACGCTTCTTCCTGACATTCCGAAAACTTCCTCAGACACATGGTTTCCCGTAGCGCGTGTCACGGATCGAAGCGATGGGAAACTGGCGCACCTTGACGGGTTAAATCTCTCCCGCGCCTGGATGCTTGAGGGCATCGCCAGCCACCTTCCCAAAGATGATGCA
>Ga0070729_10006100_pt1 | contig 12048 bp, 9 predicted proteins | sample tdDd472_FD_66725 | JGI IMG/M metagenome (GOLD analysis project Ga0070729, IMG submission 66725) | Marine sediment microbial communities from the Atlantic coast under amendment with organic carbon and nitrate - tdDd47.2 | ecosystem: Environmental > Aquatic > Marine > Coastal > Sediment | place...
TGCAGCAGATGGTTCGCGCTCATCTTCCAAGGGCAGAAACCGTGCCCGCTTTTGATCTTTAAACTGGCCGTTTTTAAGGGCCCAGAAAAAGACCACCAGGCTGATGGCAAATCCCAACGCCATGTATGTTATAAAATATGGAAAATACATAATAGAATTTCAAATTAAAAAACTCAAAGTTCAAATCAAATTCAAATGCATAAATACTAAAAATTCATTTTCCTTTTCGGGAAGTATTAAGTATCGTAGAGAAAATCAATGTTAGTTCCTGTGCCTCTTGCCAAATTTTTTTGCATTCTTTTTTTCTATCCGGATTCGCCTTGGCGATCATTCTTATCCAATGTTTAGTTTCTTTTGCTTCTTTTTTGCAGAGCGCTATTTTGTGTCTGAAATCTTTTTTTGATTCTGCTCCATCGGCTTCCATATAGTTGGCCCCAATACTCGTACCGGATCGAATGAATTGCTTAACGAGTTCATTGCTTATCCGGTCATGAGGCAGTGTTTTTGCAAAGTCGATTATTCCTTCTCCAAGCAGAGCAGTTCTTTCTTCCAGATCGTACACTTTTTTTCATTGGTGTTTTGGATTTCACTTGTCATTTGGATTTTAAAATTTGTTATTTTCTATTATGGTTCATACGCCGCATCGATCCCCTTGGGTTCGGTATCGGCATCGGTCTGATTGATGAAGTTGACCGCTACATAATTGCCCACGTCCCAGATTTTTTCCGACTCCAGCTCGCGTTTGAAATAGGGCATGGCCGTGCCGGTGATGCCGTTCATAATCTGGTAATATAGAATTCCTCCGGAAATTCCTCTGCCCTTCAAAATGGTAAAATTCAAGGGCGGTGGATACACATACGGCTGCGCCGGCCCCATGCCGTCACCGATGGGGCTGTGGCATCCGAGGCAAAAATCCTGATAAATTTTATGGCCTCTGGCCAGTCCGGCTTCGGTGGTCGGATAGGGGTTGGGGAGGTTCCGCCAACCTTCGGGTACATTGTCGTGAAGCCATTTCACGTTGGCTTCGGGGCCCCTTTCATAGGCCTCGATGGCTTCTTTTTTCCAGAACCGTTGTCGTTCCAACCGGTGATCTGCATTTTTGAGTCCGAGGCTTTGGGCGTAGGTCGTCAGCTTTTTAATATCTTTTGTGCCGAGAAAGGCAAAGGCCGGCATAATGGACAGGGGCCGGGTATATCTGGGGTTGATAAAATGGGCCAGATGCCAGTCATCCGGATGTTCCCCGCCTTCCTGGGAAAGATCCGGACCGGTTCGTTCCGAGCCGAGCAAAATGGGTTTGTCTTGAATATAATCACCGGCCTGGGCGATCCGTTCAGCGCCCAATCCCCAGTCTACGGAACGGATGGATTGACTGTGGCAGTAGACACAGCCGTTGGCAATATAGATGGACCGGCCGTCGGCTTCTTGGGTGGTCCGTGAACGAAAGATATCCGAGGGTACCTGGATGCGGGTGGCGTAAGGCATGAACACCACCATAAACACAATGACACCCAAGATTAGGAGGCTCCCGATTACAACTGTCTTTGGTGTCATATTCATGAGATTTCTCCGGCGTTGAAAAACAGGGATCTAACGATGTTGTACAATCCTAGAACTGCTGAAATGAAAATCATGAGACCTATAGAAGCCCGGGTGATATAGTAGATATGCATTTCCGGAAGAATCCGGTAAACGGTTTCGCCGTTGAGCCAGGCATTGCCTTGAATCAGCCCCACAATGGTCAGCACTACGGTGAAACCGATGACGCCGATGAGGATCATCCAGTACTGAAAATCCGCCAGGAATCTGCTGTAGAGGGGTTTTCCCGTGATTCGGGGCAGAATATAGTAAATTCCACCGAGAGCGATCATTCCGGCAAATCCTAAAACACCCACATGGGCATGGGCAACGACCCAGTTGTTAAAATGCGTCACCCGCTGCACATCCGGAAGCGCCATCATGGAACCCTGAATGCTCACAAAGAAATACATGATGGTGCCGGTAAAAACAAATTTGGCGCCGATGTCGGCATGTATCTGTCCGAGGTTTCCTTTGGCCGTGTACCAGATGTTAATCAGAAAGGCCATAACCGGTATGACCATGGCTATGCTGTCCACAATAGAAATGACTTTGAGCCATGTGGGCACCGGCACCTGGAGCAGATGGTGGGTTCCGATATGGGTGTAAACCACCAGCAGCGACCAGAAACCGAACAGCGAGAGGGTATGGCTGTAAAGCGGCGCCCGGCAGGCCCTCGGAATTACATAATAGGCCACCCCGGCGGATAAGGGGGTCAACAGCAGACCGAAAACATTATGGCCGTAGAACCAGAGAAGGATTGCATCCGGGATGCCGACCAGAGATCCGCTGTTGGGCCGCCAGATGACGTTTCCAAGGCTGAATGTTACTGCGGTTAGAATGATACCGGCGCATACATACCAGACCGAAACATATAGGATCGGCTCTTTGCGCCGGGCAACGGTCATGATCAGATTGACGAAGACCAGGGAAAACGCAGCGACGATCATTATGTCGATGGGCCAGATCATTTCAGCATACTCTCTCCCCTGGGTGTATCCCAGGGCCAGGCTGATTACGACGAAGACCAGGGTAAAATTCCACGCCAAAACGGTGATCACGCCCAGTTTTTCACTGTAAAGTTCGGTGCGTAGCAGTCTGGGAACATAATAGAAGGCGGCGGCAAGCAGGCCGGGTGTCACAAATCCGAAAAGCACCAGATTGACATGGATGGGCCGAATCCGACCGAATACGAGCCAGCCGATGTTTTCGGTCAGATCGGGTGCCATGAGTTCGGTGGCGCCGAGGAGTCCCATGGAGGTGGCGACAACCATCCAGAACGCCGAGGTGAGGCAAAAGCCTTTTGCGGTCAAGTAATTCGTCGGCATTGTTGGTGTTTTGTCGGTCAATTCTTTCTCCTCGAGTTTGGGGCTTCGCCCCAATTGGAATGATGGAATGCTGGAATATTGGAATAATGGGTTCCAGGATAATGTAATGTTATGTTAACTGTAAAATTTGTGTAGTCTATAAAATTAAAAATGGATTGTATCCTTTTTAAAAACAACCTTCCAGTATTCCATTATTCCATATTCGCGGCAAGCGTTCAAACCTAAAATATTTTCATATATTTTCAAAAACTTGCAGAATTTCCGATACGCTCAACTATGACAGGCCAGCCAGCAGTCCAGATTGGCCCCTTTACTTTTGTGACATTCAACGCAGAATCCCATTTTGAATCGTTTCCCCCGAATTCGATCCATGGTCTCGATCTGTCCATGGCATTTCTCGCATCCGACCTCCTTTTTGATGTGTCGCTGATGATTGAACAGGACGTGTTCCGGAATATAGAAGACTTTTTTCCAGGGTGTCGGCGTTCGGGTGTTAAAATATTCATGTTCCTTCTGGATCCAGGGGTGATTGGCAATGATGTATTTGTGACAGTACAGGCATTTTTCAACCGGGGGAATCCCCGGATAAATCGACCGTTCCACATACGGATGGCAGAAGCGGCACTGGATCGCCTTGACACCGGTATGGATCCGGTGGCTGAAAGGTATCGGCTGTTCGGGACCGATTCGAGTTGCCGGTGACATGTAAAAAAAATAGAGAAAACCCAGAATCAGCAATACACAAAGTCCGGTCCATAAGAGCGGAACCCTGTTCTTGGCCAACGAAGATAGGGTTTCACCGAAAGCGGTGATAAACCGCATGGGCTTGCCCCCGGTGCCGACGATCACGGCCAGTACCAGAACCGAAATTATCGCGATGGCGGTGATCAACATTTCCATCACGTCACCTCCCCGTCGGTAACCCGGAGCAGTTCGGGAAACAGGTTCAAAAAAACGGTAACGGCCAGTGCCATGAGACCCGAAAATCCTAAGAAAATCAGTCCGTCGAGAAAGCCCAGGGGCAGGGCGGAAGCATGGGGATTTAGCGCCGGCCCAATGAGCAGAAGATGTTCCAGCCAGATCCCCATGATAACAACGGTGCAAAGTATGCTCATGAACTGAGGTTTGGTTTTGATCTTCTTGTTCAGCAGAATGAAAAACGGAATGATAAAGCAGATGATAAAGATAAACCAGGCCAGAGAATTCCAGGGCGGGGTCATGGTTCGTTCGATAACGTAGGCGGTTTCTTCGGGAATATTACCGTACCAGATGACCACCAGCTGGACGTAGAAAAAGTCGGCCCAAACCAGGCAGAAGGCAAAAAAGAGTTTCCCGATATCATGGAAATTCGACGGTTTTAGCCTAAATTCGATTTCCGGATACAGATGAAGTGCAGATGCGAGGATGATGAGACCTCCCAGGCCGACATAAAATGCTTTTACAAACGTATAGGCTCCAAAGAGGGTGGAATACCAGTGGGGATCCATGCTCATCACCAGATCGAAGCCGATCAGGGACAGGATTATTGCAAAAGCGAGAATATAAAGAATGCCGAAAACCGTCATCCGGCGGTTGCATGTTTGGGCATCCGGGATGCGTTGATCCCACCTTTTGTATAAAAAGGTCCGGATTCTGCCGGATGATATGGAGCGATCCAGTTTCAACCAGAAGGCATGGTAAAGATATAAAAACCCCAAACCGTAGAGGATCAGCAGTCCCACAGAATCTCTGATAAAAAGAAACGGGATGTTCAGCCAGACCTCTTTACCGTGAAGATCCTGGTGGAGCCATGGAAAAAGGTCATTTCTCCCCAGGAAGAGAATTAAAAAGAGGCAGAAAGAAATGGGAAAAAACGCGGTAAAAGACTCGGCAAGGTTCGACAACGGTCCGCTCCACCGGGCCTTAACGGTGTGCATGACGACAGAGAAAAGGAGACCGCCCTGGGCGATGGCCGACCATAACAAAAAATTGATCAGATATGCCTGCCAGGCCCTTTCGGGGTGCCGGCCCATAAGTCCCACAATAAAGGCCCCCAGGCCGATAATGATCAGGGACAGACAAATGAGAACCCACGGCTTTGTCTTTAAAACGGCTGTGTTGTTATGTGACGGCATATCACTCAAAAAGTTTATTTGGGTAAATCAGACCCGGGTATTTTACTTTGTCCAAAAAAGCCTGGTCCTTTGGGCCAGGTCAGAGTTTCCCGGCTCTGCCTTGGAGTTTAGCGTCTTAAATCACAAATCCCAAGCACCAAATTCCAAACCGTTTCAAAGCGATTGTTTTTTTTGTTTGGGATTTTGAATTTCGATCATTGTTATTTGTTTGTTTTTTGGGATTTGTTATTTGAAATTTCAATAAGTCAATGAACTTTAAATAAAGCAAATCCCCTCTGGGCCAGGTTTCTTTACTGGTGTTCTTGTTTTTCTGAAAAAATATTTATTTCGCCGCCTCTGGTTTGAAAAAACGCTTTGAGTCCTTCCAACTCATCTGCTTTGCAGGCGGCCAGAATCCCGAAGTGCTCTCCTGAACATCGGGGATCATATTCCTCGAGTCCGGTGAATTCGGGGAGCTGCATCTGATGGATGAGACCTGCCACATTGCCGAAAACAGCAAACAAAATGGTAAACTCGAACCCCACGATAAAAAACGGCACCAGCGCGATGACCGGCTTTCCGCTGACAACGAGATTCCATTGAGAGGCGGTAAATGCGGCCAGGAGAAAACCGGCAAAAAAGCCGGCGATGCCGCCGGCCAGCGTAAAATAGCCGACCTTGCTCTTTTTCAACCGCAGTGCATCGGATATCTTATGGCTGGGAACAGGACTGTGAACCCGACGCAGCGGCCAAGGTGAATCCTTGATGGCCTCGATGGCCGATACGGCCCGGTTTTCGTCGGTGAACAGACCCATTACCCGATACTCAGTTCCCATGGCCGGCTCCTTGTTCGACGGTTTCCTTCATCTCCGTCATCGAGACCGACGGCAGGTGTTTCACAAAGAGCAAGAAGAAAAAAAAGAACAGACAAAAAGCACCCAGCATGATACCGAATTCGATCATCGTCGGTGAATAGAGGCCCCAGGCATGGGGGATAAAATCACGGCTCACGCTGGTGATAATAATTACGAAACGTTCATACCACATACCGATATTGACACATATCGAAATCCCGAACAGCCAGGGAATGGTCGTCCGGATTTTTTTGAAAAAGAAGAGCAGGGGGATAACGGTGTTGCAGACGACCATGATCCAGAATCCGAGGGCGAAGTCGCCGGTGGGTCGATATTTAAAGATGGCCATTTCCACCGGATTTTGGCTGTACCAGGCGATAAAAAATTCCGTGCCATAGGCAAACCCCACGATCAGGCCGGTAAAAATAATGGTTTTGGCAACGCTTTCCAAAACTTTGACGGTGATGATTTCCTCATAATGGAAGAGCTTTCGAATGGGAATCATGAGCGTCAGTACCATGGCCAGTCCGGAATGGATGGCGCCGGCCACGAAATAGGGTGCAAATATCGTCGTGTGCCAGCCGGGTACAACTGCCAGTGCAAAATCCCATGATACCACGCTGTGAACGGAAATTACCAGCGGTGTCGCCAGGGCCGCAAAAAACAGATATCCCCGGGCATAATGCCGCCACTGCTCATGGGCGCCGGTCCATCCCAGGGAGATCACCGTGAAGATCTTCTTGCGTATTCCCGTGGCGCGATCGCGCACGATGGCAAGATCCGGAAGCATTCCGGTGTACCAGAACAGCGAACTCACCGTAAGATAGGTGCTGATGGCCACGACATCGAACATCAGCGGCGATTGAAAATTCTGCCACAGGTTTCTCTGATTGGGGATGGGGAGCATATAAAAGACCAGCCAAACCCGGCCCAGGTGAATAAACGGAAAGAGTCCGGCAATGCAGACCGCAAAGACCGTCATGGTTTCAGCAGCCCGTGCAATGGGATTTCGCCATCCGGCTCTGAGCAGATGTAAAATGGCGGAGATGAGGGTTCCGGAATGGGCAATCCCCACCCAGAACACAAAGTTGATGAGGTAGGTTCCCCAGCCCACCGGGTTGTTCATTCCGGCCACGCCGATGCCGGTTAAAATCTGGTAGATCCAGCAGGCCGCTCCGGCCAATGCCCCCGCAAACAATATCCCCACGGTCAGCCAGTAACTGCGATCCGGCGGTTTCAGGGTATCCAGCACGGTCTGATCTATTTTTGCAAATGTCAGTTCGTTCATTTTATCTTCATGTCTAAAAACATAGCTGCCTGGGTCGGGCAATTATTCTTCAGCCCTGCCAAAGGTGGTTCAGAGTGCCTAAAGTGAACTAAAGTTAAGGAATTCTGCCAATTATATTTCAATAACAGCACGTTAGCGCTATCTCAACTTTAGGCACTTTAGATCACTTCAAATTTTAGGCACTTTTTTTCAATTTAAATCCCTATATCTCCTGAATCACTTTTTTCAGGTAAATTACGGCCGGTTTGGTGTTCAGATATCCCATGACCTGATAGGCCCGGGGATTCGATGCCTGTTTTCTGACCCGGCTTTTCGGGTCCATGAAATTCCCGAAAACGATGGCATCGGTGGGGCAGGTTTGCACGCAGGCCGGAACCACGTCGCCGTCTTCTATCATTCTATTTTCATTTTTGGCGATGCCGTGGGCATGCTTGATTCGCTGAATGCAGAACGAGCATTTTTCCATGACCCCTTTGCTGCGAACGGTGACATTGGGATTCAGCTGCAAACTCAGTGGATCGGGCCGTTCCCAGTCGAACCAGTTGAAGCGCCGTACTTTGTAAGGACAGTTCTGGGAGCAAAAGCGGGTTCCGATGCAGCGGTTGTAAATCTGGTTGTTGAGGCCCTCTTTAGAATGGTGGGGGGCATACACCGGGCACACCGATTCGCACGGTGCATTGTCGCAGTGCTGACACATCATGGGGAGAAACGTAATTTTTTCCCCGCGTTCAGGATCCTGATAACGTTCCACCCGCAGCCATGCCATTTCACGGCCTTGAACAATCCGTTCTACGCCCACCACGCCGATGTTGTTCTCGGCGTAGCACGCTGCCGCACAGGCGCCGCATCCAATGCATTTGTCGAGATCCACCGCCATGCCCCAACGATAGGTGTCATGGTCATGGGGGGGATAGAAATCTCGTTGGGGATCGTAGCCTTGGGGGAGGGGGAGGGTAAACGGAAAGTCTTCCATGGTCAAACCGTGTTTTTCATGGGATTTTTCGTGTTCGAGTTCATCCAGGGAAACAGAGAGGGCGATTTTTCGACCATGCTGGATCCGACTGCCGTCGGTATGTGCCAGTTTTACAGTGCGTCCGGTTGCCCGGACCGATACGGTGCTGGTCGAACAGAGAGGACCGCCTGAAACAGATTCCGTTTCCGGAGGAAGCAGTCCCATGGGATTCGTTCCCATGCTGGCGGCATATCTGCCGTAATCCTGATGTCCCTGTCCGATGGCCATCACCAGGCTGCCGGGATGAACCCATTCGGTTTCATAAACCGGTGCATTTAATCGACCATTTTCAGATTGAATTTCAACGATGTCTTCCTGGGCCAGCCCTTTTGTTTTCATGGTCTGCGGATGCATCAGCACGGGTGTTTGCCAGGCGATCTTGGTCAGAGGATCTGGAACCTCACACAGCCAGGGTCGATTGGCGCCTCGGCCGTCAAAAAACCGGATCGACGGAACCGCCATGAACGTCAATTCGGATGTAGACGGTAACGAAAGATTGTCAAAAGCTTCGTGCAATAAAGACGGTTCGATTTCAGGGGGCTGAAAAGATGGGGTTCGGTGGTTCTGGTTGAAAATTCCGCCCTGCTGAATGGCCTGGATCCGTGCCTTTGTGTTTTCAAGTCTTCTCTTTTCCGCCAGATGGCGGTAAAGATATTCTGTGTAATTATCGGGCTTTTTGGCGCCGTCGCTGCGTAAAAATACGTCTCCGATACCGGGAGCCCCGGTCAAATGTCCCATGGCCGGCTGCAACGTGGATACCATGCCGCGCCTGCCGCTGTATTCATCCCAGGTTTCCAAAGGAAGTCTTGTGGGAATCACCAGATCGGCCAGTGCTGTGGTTTCATCCATAAAACTGGAAAAACTGACCACGAAAAGGCGCTTCTGTTTTAATGCTTCGATGACCGTGCTTTCCCATGGCATTGAAAAAACCGGATTGGTGTTATTGAGCAGCAGCAGATCGACCGGTTCTTGATTCAAACGTTCAAAAAAGGCAAGAACTTGAGATCGCCGGGCTGCCGTTTCCACTCGATGTCGTCCTTCAAAGTCAAAAAGCATCAGTTGGGGGTCGAATATCAAGTTCAGCAGATTCACCGCCATGTTCGTTTGGAGGGCGTTGCCGCAGGCGCTGCCAGGGCCGACAATCAGGGGTTTTTTCGCAGTTGTCAGGCGGGTTGCCGTCCGGTCAAAATTTTCTGCCGAAATACCGGAGGCAAGGACAACGGCTTCTTTGGTGAATGGTAACGATACCTGTTTAATGGTGGAAAGAAGGGATTCCGGCAGATTTTTTCCACGGCCGGATGTTATGGCCTGATGGACCAGGCCCATTGCCACATGGGCTTCGGTTCCGGGTTTGCAGGACAGCCACAGATCGGCGTTGGCCCCGGTTAAAGACTGATAAGCGCCGATATGACAAAAGAACCCTTTGCGCCCGCGGTTGAGGGCGTGCATGGCCTTGAACTTGCGTGCATATTCCACCGGAGACAGCCAGGTTTCCAGAAAATCGGCTCCCAAAGATACCAGTACATCCGCTTTGTCCATATGATAGGCGGGGAGGCCTTCAATCCCCAGAATTTTTTCATTGGCGGTTTTCAGGGCCTCATAGGCATAGGGCTCAAATACAAGGGGAGGTAGCGAGTTCCATCGCTGTAATGATTCTGTAAAAAGGGTATAGAGGCTTTCACCCACTACTTCTGTCAACATATAGATTCTATTCCGCCCCTTGTGGACGGCCTGTGTCGCTTTTTCGTGTAAAAGGGCTTCTGCCTGGGAGAATGAAATGGGTCGCAGTTGAGCCTTTTCTTTGAGCAGGGGCGTTTTGATTCTGTCCGGATTGTAAATTCCCTGCAAGGCCGCCTGGCCCCGCATGCAAAGTTTGCCTGCATTGATCGGGTGTAACGGGTTGCCTTCAACCTTTACAACTCTTCCTTCTCTGTTTTTGGCGATGATGCCGCAGCCCGCAGGGCATTCGCGGCAGGTGGAGGCGTACCAGTTTGCTTCCCCCGGTACCATGTCATCGGGAGCTTCGACCGGGGAAAAGAGCTTACTTTCAGGATTGGATGTGCAGCCTGCAGCGAAGGTTATGCTGGTCATGCCGGCAATTTTTAGGAAGGTCCTCCGATTCATACCAAAATATGCTCCCTAACTGGAATGCTAAAATGAACCGTCTGTTTCAGGGGAAATGTCGTCGAAAAGTCCTTCATAGCGGGTAATGATCATTACTCACTACACAAATTACTATAGATAACTATACCATATGTGTCAAGCAGTTTGCCGCCACTCGGCGATAGAGGCCCGTTGTCAATGGATCGATTGTATTATTATGATTTTCAATGCTCCGTCCGCTTGAGGAAGTTCGACGAAGATCCCGTCTCTACGGGCCGGCGGAGAGGATCATTCTTTAATTTTATCCGGCTTTTTGGGTTATCGGGCGGGCTGGGTTAATTTTATTGATTCTGTCGATAGATATGGTAGGTTTGGTGTGCGGCATTTATTTTGGAAATAAAAAATAAATGGAATGGTGTCCATGAACGTCATATTCGTACTAATCGTTCTGATTGCATTTTTATTTGCCGGCTGGCAGCAAATTTTCTTTATCCCCGGCCAAGGCGGCCCCGTGCCCATGGAAATCCTATCCAGGGCGATGGTCGAATCGGCCGGCGGGGCTGTGGAACTGGCCATTGGCCTGGTGGGCGTAATGGCGCTGTTCCTGGGGCTGATGAAGGTGGCCGAAGCCGGGGGGATGCTCACCATTTTAGCGCGGCTGATCCGTCCGCTGATGGTAAAACTGTTCCCCGATGTGCCGCCGGATCATCCAGCTATGGGCGCCATGATTTTAAACCTTGCGGCCAATGCGCTGGGTCTGGGCAATGCCGCGACACCGTTCGGCATCCGGGCCATGCAGGAACTCGACACCCTTAATCCTCAACACGGTACGGCCACCGACTCCATGGCCTTGTTTCTGGCCATCAATACATCCAGCGTGACTCTTTTGCCCACCGGTGTTATCGCCCTGCGTGCAGCGGCCGGTTCTTCAGATCCAGCCGCAATTTTGCCCACTACCTTGTTTGCCACAATCGGCTCTACCATTGTAGCCGTGATCGCCGCCAAATTGTACGGGAAGTTGGCTCCCTTCAAAAATAAAGCCGGAACTGAAGTGGAGCAGACGTCTCCAAACGACGAGGTGGAGGCGGTATCACTGGAAGACGCTGCCGAAGGATATCCCTTGTGGGTCAGCCTTGCGGCCCTCGCGGCTCTGGTGGCGTCGATACCCCTTGCTGTGGTTTACGGCCGGTCCGTATCGCCGTGGATCATACCGGTCCTTATGGTCGGTTTTTTGGGCTTCGGCGTTGTGCGCCGCGTGCGCGTCTATGAAATGTTTGTCGAAGGCGCCAAGGACGGGTTCCGGGTGGCCCTGCGCATTATCCCCTATCTGGTGGCCATCCTTGTGGTTGTGGATATGCTGCGGGCCAGTGGTGCCATGGATGCCATCGTCGGGACTTTGGGGGGCATTACCGGCCGCTTCGGCCTTCCGGCCGAGGCCCTTCCCATGGCTTTGATGCGGCCGCTTTCCGGATCGGGGGCCTATGGTATCCTGGCTTCCATCATCAACGACCCGGCCATCGGACCCGACAGTTACACCGGATATCTGGTTTCCACCCTGCAGGGATCCACCGAAACGACCTTTTATGTGCTGGCGGTTTATTTTGGCGCGGTACAGGTTCGCCGTGTCCGGCATGCGCTGGCCGCCGCTTTGACGGCGGATGTAGCCGGTGTGATCTTTGCGGTTCTTGCCTGCTCGTTTTTTTTCCTTTAGTGCGCGTATCTGTCGGGCAGTTACGAATGGGGTGCGCGTCAAGGAAGGGAATTGGCTCAACGTCGGATAAGTAATGAACTCCTT
>Ga0070729_10006101_pt1 | contig 12048 bp, 8 predicted proteins | sample tdDd472_FD_66725 | JGI IMG/M metagenome (GOLD analysis project Ga0070729, IMG submission 66725) | Marine sediment microbial communities from the Atlantic coast under amendment with organic carbon and nitrate - tdDd47.2 | ecosystem: Environmental > Aquatic > Marine > Coastal > Sediment | place...
TAAAGGTTATATTCTCACGAATATGGTTATAATCACAATAATTACAATCAAGATATAGTTTTGGAGCTATGTTGTTAAAAGCAAACCGATCATCAGATCCTTTAGCAATACCTATAATTTGCATAATAAGTACCAATGCCAATATTTTAAAAAATTTCATTTTTCCTCAATTAATTCAATTTAGAAATAGAGAATAGTCCAATACTTAAAATACAATTTATAATATTTTTATATTAATATAATTATTAAATATCTAAGAACAGGTTGAAATCCTATATTTTCTGTTAGTTATTCTTCAATAAATTTATTATTTCACTTTTCAGTGGTGCTGATGGTTGTGCTCCTAATTTTGTCACAGATAATGCACCGGCACCATTGGCAAATTTTATAGCATCTTCCATATCTTTTCCTTCTGCAATACCAACTGCCAATGTACCATTAAAAGTATCACCTGCTGCTGTTGTATCCACTGCTTCAACCTTAAATCCTTTGATCAGTTTAGTCACATTCTTAGTTACTAATAAGGCACCCTCGCTACCTAGTGTTACAATGACTATTTCAAGTCCCTTTTCCAGCAAAGCCTTGCCAGCCTTCTTTGCACTTTCTACATCCTTAACTTCTATTCCTGTTAGCAATTCGGCTTCAGTTTCATTGGGTGTCAGTATATCCAAAAGTGATAGCAGTTCATCATCCAATTTTTGTGCAGGTGCCGGATTTAAAATAACCTTTACATCATTATCTTTAGCAATTTTGGCAGCAGCCCTGATTGTATCAATTGGAGTTTCCAATTGCATCAAAACGACATTAGCAGATATAACATCGTCCCTGGCATTCTCCACATCTTCAATAGATAGATTTGCATTTGCTCCCGAGGCTACAGCTATGCTGTTTTCACCTTTATCATCAACAAAGATCATGGCAACACCTGAGGGTTCATTTTCGTCAGTAATTACATTTTCAACATTTATGTTATCTTTTTTGAATCCTTCAACAGCTTGCTGACCAAACATATCCTTTCCAACACGAGCCACAAAAGTAACCTCTCCACCTGCACGGGCTGCAGCTACAGCCTGATTAGCCCCTTTTCCACCAGCTGCTGTGTTAAATTTTCCACCCAGGATTGTTTCGCCAGGTTTTGGAATTCTTGACATTTTGATAATCATATCTGTGTTGGAGCTACCGATTACAACAATTTTTGATTTACTCATTTGTCACCTCTTATAATATTTAATTCTTTATAGTTCATAAATTTTTATTCAGTAAAGGTGATGGAATAAAGTTTTGCTTTTGACAGTTCAAATTGAAACCGTATTTCATCTGTTTTAATCTTTTTTCTAATTTTTAATGTTCTGTTTGATACCGTTTTGGTAATCCTCTTTGCAGAACAAACTTTATTACCATTTTTATCTAATATATTAACTTTGATCCAGCCTTTTTTCTCAACATCAGCAGTTATCTGTATTTCCTGCCCGGAATAGGGAAATGTTTTTGTTACAACCATTCCAGAATTTTCACTTGATTTCTGCTCATACCCAGCAAACCCATCTGTGCGAAGTGTAGCCAAACATAATGAACCATTTCTCCAGCCAAAATGGAGATAATCACTTCCGCCATAATATAATCTAATCTCATCCTTTAAAAATACCGGGTATGCACTGGGATAAACACATCCATAATCATAATCTAAAACTTTTTCAGAACAAGGTATCAGCGGTGTACCAGGACAGACACGATTCCAGTTTTTTGTATCGCTGCTCCATGCAAGTTCCGTCCAAACCCGATCTGACTCTTGCTCATATACAGCTATCAACCCTAGATATATTCCTCCATAATAAAAAACAGGCATTGCATAGGGCTGTTGTCCTTTATCAGTTCCTTCTAAAATTACCTCTTCCCCGGTCCAATTCGTAAAATCATTACTTTCAATTCTGGCAACCTGTCTTCCGAATTCTCCCCAGGATCTTGTAATTCCAACATATTTACCAAGCGTTGGTGCCCAAAAAGCATTATTATGAGTATCTCCAGCAACCCTAACACCTTTACATGGTGTAGGCTTACTCCAATTTAATCCATTTGAAGAAACACTGGTGTTTAATCCCTGGAATATTGTCTTATATTTTCGATTCGCATTTGATTCGTAATCATCCTTGAATATTCCTGCGCCATGAGGCCCTCGCCAAACAATATTATTCTCTTTACTATTTTCATATTCAACAAGTCCCAAATTTGGTTTTTGCCACTTTATCCCATCTTTAGATATTGCATAGCAAATTCCCATTTCCCTATCATCGGGTTCTTCATAATCTTTGCTATTGCGTTCTTCAAGAGACATTCCCTGGGCAGAGTAATCAACGATAAAGGGACTATACCAACATTTATAGATATTTTCATCAGAGTCATAAATAACGTTGCCATACAAATTATCAAATCTTTTTTCCCAAACCTTATCCTCTACAAAAAGTGGATTTGAATCATGCTTCTCTATTTTCCCCAGGGTTAGTTTTACATTTTCCAGTTTTTCAATAATTCGATCATCTAGAAGAAGGATTTTTTCAGGTAACTTATTCTTATCCTTTGCCTTTAGAACTGATAATTTCCCCGTTAGTAAAATCAAAACTCCAAATAGGCAACAAATTTTCAATATGGTTTCAATTCTTTTCATCTAGTATCTTTTCTCTTTTCATTTATCAAAACAATCAGCGGACTAAATTTAATTTTATAAATTGACTAAATTCCCCTGACTTTAATTTTGCAAAGTAAATCCCGCTTGGTACATCAAGTCCATTACTATTTTTTCCATCCCAGGCTACTTCATGGATTCCACACGATTTATGTTCTCTAATAATTGTTTTAACTTTTTGCCCTTTTATATCGTAAACTGAAACTTCAACAACTCCTGATTTCGGTATTTCAAATTTTATATTTGTTTCAGGATTAAAAGGATTTGGGTAATTATTAAATAATCTAAAAGAGGGTAAAATTTGGTGTGATGACTCTACTGCTACATTTGAAGATTGGAGTCGTTCAACATCAATTTCGTCAAAATATGCTGCATATTTTGTAGAACCAAATCCAATTCTTCCGGAACCTGATAATTTATCACTATCTGAAGTTAAAAATTCCTCATCATCAAGCATTAAAGTAAATACTTCATCTTGACCAATTAATTCTACCTTGTGATATTCTTCATCAGGAATGCCATCAGTGGGAGTCCAGATCAAACTCACACCAACTCCATTTTTTACAACAACAACACGGGATGTTGTTTCTTTCATTATAATATATTTATAATTTTCATCATCAACATATCCAAATATCAGCATATAATCCGATAAGGGTTCTGTCTCTAAATCTTCACCTGTTTTTGCTATCAAATTCAGTGAAAAATTAGTATAAATACTATCTTTGATTAGACAGATACCAGGCAAAGATACATTTGGATCACGTTCCTTATTACTGATATTCATTTTCATATCGTCTTCATCAATTGTAGTTGACCATAATTCTATCTGATTAAAATCGTAATTGTCCATTGTTCCAAAATATTCAACAGGACTAAACAGAGGGTCATCAGTAACAATCTGATCAAAGGCAAATAATGAATCTCCTTGTTCACTAACTACAATCAATTGAACATCAAATGTATCAATTGATGTATAGGTATGTGTGACCTGTTTACCTTCACCAATACTACCATCACCAAAATCCCATTGATATTGTACACCATCCGGGCTTCCAGCAATAACTGAAGCTGAGGCATCAAAGTTTACTTCAAATGGCAACCACCCATTACTTGATGAAACCAAAAATCTGGCACCAATTGGATATTGGGCCATAAAGGTCTCGATTATTCGTTCGTAGCTTGAATTTGCCAATTTATTGTTAAGTGCAAACCGTGACTTTGAGTCCAATTCCCACTGGAAACCATTTGAAAGTCTACAGGAACCGGACGTTTTTTTACGAAAATAGGTTGATAATCCTCGCACTCCATATAGTACTGCCATTTGATCCCAACTAGGTCTTCCTTCAAACTTTTGTCCAAAGAATCTATAATAAGCTTCCCGAACCGGATTTTCTTTTGGTGAATTTTCCAGTATTGTTCCAGTATGAATACTGCCTCCGGCCTGACTGATTACCATTGATGAGGGCCAATTTCTGATTACATATTCAGCCTGATTAACAGTATTATGTCTAACTAAATTAAAATTATCGTCCCACTCACCTCCCATGAATACTAATTCTTTCACTTTTTGTGCAACAAGATCAGGTTCGGCTTTTAGCAAATCATAAAGGTTATTCAAAAAACCAACACTGATGATTGTAACAGAACTATCCGGTTGTTCTGAAAGTGTTTGTGTATATACATCCAATGCGCTTGGTGTATCATCATTTTCCAGATCATGAGGAAATTGTGCCACTTGTTCCAGATATCCTGACCAATCCGGATTTTTTAGACTACCACGATATATTCCTATTGGAATATCGCCTCTTCCGTACCAGGTATTGATGGCATCAATTGCAGAGGGACCATATTCATGAACCTCATTGAAACAAACAGCCAGAATTTCACATTCCCCCTGGTTTTCAAGTGCATGAAGAACAGCAATTGCCCCAACATCATCAACATCAAGACACATATCAGTTTCATAAATTATTTTTTTGGGCTCTATGGATTTTGATTCGGCCAATAGACTTTGAGTGAATAATATGATCAGTATGATATATAAAATTAAATTGATATTTTTCATTATTGAATTATTTCGTTTCATCATAGATTTTCTAATATAAATGTTCCCAATATCTGCCAAGTTGATCAATGATAACCTTTCGGACTTCAGGTGGATCAATAGCACCTAACTTTTTATATACGATCTCTCCGCCAGGTTTTACTATTAGTGTAAAAGGCAATGATCCCGGCCATTCCTCATCAACAGCATCAATCAATTTATATTTATCATCCGAATTAAATTGAAAATTTTGTATTGATGCATATTGTTTCTTAAGAAAATTTAATACAATCTCATTTTTTTCTGGCGAGTCCAAACTCACTGTTACCATTTCAAAAGCTCGTTTACGATAATTTCTATTAATCTCAATTAAATGTGGAAATTCTGCTACACAAGGACCACACCATGTAGCCCAAAAATTTATCAATCTTAGTTTATTTGTTTCATTCTTTAAAATGTTCTCTATACCGGCAATATCAACCATTGATAACTCAACATTTTCTGAATTCATTCTCGACAATGTATTTTTCGCTGATTGTATTTTAGATTTCCATTTAATTGAGCACCCAAAAACCTTTGTTGTCTCAACAGGAACCTTCCTGCCTTTCAACAATGCCTCAATAGCATTTCGAGTATCATGAGAAGTGATATCTTTTGGATTTTCACCATCATCAAATCTTCCTGAAAATCTTAATTTTCGATTTTTATCTAATATAAAAACGTGTGGTGTTGCAATTGCGTTATAGGCTTTTGCCATTTCCTGCTTGTCTCCATCGTACAAATAAGGGAAATTAAAGGCCATATCTTTTGCACGTTTTTTCATATCTTCAAAACTATCACCCACATCAGTATATCCATATTCATCCAGACGTAAAGCATCCGGGTTATTTGAAGAAACGCAAACCACGGATACGCCTTTTTTATTGTAATCATTCACCAAATTCATAATTCTATTTTCATATGCCTGGGCTGTGGGACAATGGTTCGCAGTAAAAATTAATACTAGAATATCGGCTTCCTTAAAACTATCAAGAGTGTAAATTTTATCATCAATACCGATAAGGTTGAAGTCTGGAGCATTGCCACCAATTTTCAATGGTTTTATATCATTGCCAATAAGACAATTGACAATTAATAATAATATAAAATAGCGCCTCATTTGTTTAAACATTACTTTCTCCAATAGTTAGATAAATCATCATTAATTATCCTTTACACATCTAATGCTATAGCCCGCCTGTTTCCAACCACTATTATCTCTGTAAACTTTTGAATTTCCATCGTATAAATATCGATACCAGGCCGTACCATTGCTACACTCTGTAGAGGACCAGAAATATGGATTGGAGCCTATTCCATCAAATACACCATGATTATATCTGTAGCCACCAGGTAAAGCAGAAAACCCACTTTTACTAACTAATTTTTCATCTGAATTAATTTCCATATGAACATCATCTGTAAAGGCCTTTAAAACTTTCATTTTATCGCCAGCTATTTCACTTCCACCAAGATAGGACACAAGTGTTTCCCATTCTTCATCAGTTGGGATATGCCATCCTTCTGGTGCGAGACCTCTGGAATCATTTACTGCAAACCAATTATATAACCGACCAAAAATATCTATGTTATTATTATCATTATTGTATGAGCACCACGCTCCTAATGGTTTATCCCATTCATCATCATCGCTATTATTAGGAAGATTATCACCATTCCGGTAATGGGTTACTTTTAAATTTTCAGCCATCCACCATTGATTACCAATCTTAACAATGTTATAAATATTGCCATCAACATCTTTTATATAATCTCTAAGTACTTCCGATTTTATACCGTGGCATGATATTATTAGCAATAATAATAACAGATAGAATATTATTCTTTTCAATATTTCCTCAACTAAATTAACATTTATAAAAAAACTTCACTTCTATTATTTATGGTGCAAGTGTCATCAAGCGTTCAATTTCCCGCTCTACCTGGCTATCATTTATAGGCTCTGCATATCCTCTATAATTTTCACTAAATTCCCATTTATATCCATTTGAGAGGCTTCCATTTCCTTCCCATTCTTCTTTATAATATCTTGTACCATAGATCGCATAAAGTGTTGTTACCTGATCCCAACTTGACCTGCCTTTGTGGGGTCCCACACCCCATTCAAGTTCATAGGATTTTCTAATAGGATTATTTTGTGGAGTGGATCGAGTAAGAGATTCACCTGTTATCATACTGCCTCCCACATGAGTGGTTACGAGAGTACCCGGCCAGTTTTCAATGACATACTCAGTTTGTCCCACCAGGTTGTGTCGCACAAAATTAAATCCATCATTGTGCAAACCACCCATCACAGCCAGTAATTTTACTTTTTTCTCGACAAGTTCGTGTCCCTTTTTATCTTTTAGGAGATCATATAAATTATTCAAAAAGCCTACACTAATAATAACTACTGAATTATCTTCCTGACTTGCCAGAATTTGTTTATATACTTCCAATGCATCTACCACAGAATTATCACTGAGGTCATGTACCATATTATCAACATCGTTATTACGATCAGAACTGAAATAATCACTTGGATCAGGATTTTGTAAACTCTTATTATAAATTCCAATAGGAATAGTTCCTCGATTATAATAGCTATTCATGGCATCTATTGCATCAGGTGCCAATGGATGAACTTCGTTATAACAAACACCCAAAATGGTTACTTTCTCTTCCTTTTGTAATCCATGTAGGACAGCCAATGCTCCAACATCATCAACATCCAATGTCATATCTGTTTCATAAATAACAGGAACACCAACAACATCTATATCTAAACCAATTATATCTTTAGATTTGGTCACACTATCTTCACAGGATGAAAATAATAGAAGTGTTATAAATAGTATTAAGTATATTCCAATTATTCTAAATGACATTCGATATTACCTTTTTATTCTCACTTTAAATTTCTTGCTAACTATTTTTTCTATATCTTATTTTTTTGGTGGAACAAGCATTAATTCTTCTATAATTTCAGCATATTCTTCCTTAGTCATCTTTGTTTTTAAAGATAACCGCATTCCGGGTTTCAATCCCCATCTATCAACATCTACCAGGTCTTCAAAATAGTCTGATAGTCCTCTTACACCATATAAAACTGTCATCTGGTCCCAACTGTGACGCTGACAAAAATTAGAATTAAAAAACTGGTAATAAGCCTCACGAATAGGATTTTCTTTTGGGGCATTTTCTAATCCTTGTGCAGTTAAAATTCCAGTTCCGGATCCACTAAAAACAATAGGTGATGGCCAGTGCTCAAGTAGATACTCGGTTAATGATGAAGTATTATGTCGACCGAGGTTAAAACCACCGCCACGAGGACCACCCATAATAACCAATTCTGCAACTTTTTTTTCAATCAAATCTGGATCTTCTTTTAAAAGATCATAGAGATTGACAATAAAGCCGACACTCACAATTGTTACAGATTTATCAGGCTGCTTTGATAATACATTTTTATAGACTTCAACACCACTCAAAGCACTCTCCTGATCAAGATCATGAGGAAATTTTAAAAGGGAATCCAAATAGAAAGATAAATCAGGTTCAGGAAGATCTTTTTTATATACACCCACTGGAATATCACCGCGTCCATACCACGTATTCATGGCATCGATTGCAGCAGCACCACTGGGATGAACTTCATTAAAACCAACTGCAAGCAAATCAACCTCATTGTTATTTGCCAAACCATGAAGCATTGCCAAAGCACCAACATCATCTGCATCCAGACACATATCTGTTTCATAGATAATCTTTTTAGGTACACCAGAGTGAATTGTCACTAATCGCGTTTTGCTTTCTGTCTTCCCAGTATTGTCTGTTATTGTTAGTGTTGTATAATATTCACCAACATTGGAGAATGAATGACTAACTTTAGTGCCTTCACCATAATTGCCATCACCAAAATCCCACATATATTTAACAATTTCACCAGTAGCATTAAATGATTCTGAAGCATCAAAGGTAACCACTTCCTTTGCTTTTGATCGATCAGGAGAATAGGTAAAAAGGGCAACAGGTTCTTCATTGTATACGGTCACTCTCTTTGTTACTCTGCTTGTTAATCCAGTATCATCGGATATGATTAGTTTTACTGAATATTCACCAACTTCATTGTAAGTATGGTTTGGTTTAATTCCACTAGCCTTTTCCCCATCACCAAAATCCCAATTATACAAAAGGATTTTTCCCTCTGTACTGTAGGAAACTGATCCGTCAAATTGAATGGATTTATTAATAATAGGTAGTTTTATATTAGTCGTAATAATTGCTTCAGCCCGTGGTCCAGGTTCTGCTGGAATATATTCCAGATCATTGGTAATTAACCATTTATCCAACCTGGTTTGATCCATACCATAGGTTAGGGTAAGTATATGTGGCCCTGCATCAAGATCAAAAGTCATGACTTGATTATTTTGCTGAGTATCATGCACCTCATCCCAATGCCATTTACATCCCACTTCGATGCCTTTCCATTTTATCCAGTTCTCATCATCCATTTTTACCCAGAAGGCATCTTCATCATGCATATTGATATTTACTCTACCATAAATTTTATAGGTACCGGCATTTTTCACATTGAATTTATAAAAAGCAAGTCCATCAGGAGCAGTTTCAATATTATTATTGCCACCTCTCACTTCAATATATTGTCCACCTGAGGCTTTTTCTGTTTCATGGATTAACATTGGTGCTTTGATATCACCGGCTTCTGCTTCTATCCATAAAAAATCCTTGTTAAGAAGTTCTTTTACTACGACAGTTTGTGACATAAGAATATTGGTTAGTAAAATCACAACCATTATTATCCAGCTAAATCTTATCTTCATTATTTCATTCCATTTAAACAATTTTTCATTATCAGCACTATTTTATACCTTCTCTTTTTGAAAATGAGGAATACTATTAATTATTTAGGTGGTGCTATCATCATGTCCTCAATAATCTTTGAATATGTATCATTGGACAATTGCTCTAAAAGATAAGAATGATATCCGGATTTTAATTTCCAGACAAGACCATTGGACAATGATCCAATGTTTGTGCTGTATTTATTGAAATAGCTGGCAGATCCTCTAACACCATATAAAACAGCCAACTGATCCCAACTGGAACGACCTTTAAAATTGTCATCAAAAAATCTATAATAGGCTTCACGTACAGGATTCTCTTTCGGAGTATGTTTCAAACAAGATCCAGTGAAGACTTCCTGTCCAACAGGACTATGGACAACTGGAGTAGGCCAGTTAAGAATTACATTCAATGAACTTTTTTGCAGTTTATGACGACTGAGTTGGAAACTATCACCATCAAGGTAGAGCATGACTACAAGTTCTTTTACTTTATTTTTAATCAGTTCAGGTTCAGCTTTCAGTAAATCCTCAAGATTATTCAGAAAACCGACACTGATAATCGTTACTGACCCATCAGGTTGGTCTGCCAAAACTTTCCGATAGATATCCAGTGAACTCGGTGCATTTTTCGCTTCCAGGTCATGAGGAAATTTTGCTATAGCATCTAAATACGGTGAAGGATCAGGTTTGTGAAGTTTACCTTTATAAACTCCAATGGGTATTTCACCTCGTCCATACCATGTATTGATTACGTCAATAGCAGCAGCACCATTTGGATGAACTTCATTAAAGGAAACAGCCAATATTTCCGCTTCACCTTTGTCTGCCAGATTATGCAACACAGCTAAGGCACCAACATCATCAACATCAAAACACATGTCAGTTTCAAATATGACTTTTTTCATTCTCGCTGGAGAGTCTAGCATCAAATCCTCTATAATCTCAGCATAAGCATCATCAGGTAGGATTGTTTCCACATGGTAACGGTGTTCAGAAGTCATTTCCATGTTATAACCATCTGTCAAGGTTTGCTGAATAGAGAGATTCTTTCTGAATAATCCTGGAATTCCCCTAACAGCCATAAGTACAGTCATCTGATCCCAACTGGACATATCTTTAAATTCAGAATCTGATTGTACATAATAAGCATGACGGACAGGATTCTCTTCAGGTGTATCTTTTAAACCAAGACCGCTATAAACTCGGTAGCCTAAATGATGCAAAACAATCGGGCTTGGCCAATTTTCAAAAACATTATGGGAAGCCTTTGTCAGGTTGTGTGCATTCATATTAAATCCACCTTCAAACTGGTCACTAATAATCACAAGTTCTTTTACTTTTCTTGCAACCAGTGTTGGTGCGTTTTTCAGTAATACATCCAAATTATTGAGAAATCCAACACTAACTATTGTAACCGAACCATCAGGTTGCTTTGACAATACATTTTTGTAAATATCAAGTGCATTGGGTGCATTGTTAGCATCAAGGTCATGGGGAAATTTTCTCATTTCCTTAAGAATTTTAGATGTACCTGGTTCCGGAAGAGTTCCCTTATACACACCTACAGGGATATGACCACGACCATACCAGGTATTTATGGCATCAATTGCTGTAGCACCATCTTCATGGACCTCGTTGTAACAAACTGCAAGTAGTTCGGCTTCGCCTCTATTCATTAGACCATGAAGCATAGCAAGAGCGCCTACATCGTCAGCCGATGTACACATGTCTGTTTCAAGGATTATTTTCCTAGGCTCTTGAACCTGTGCAATCATTAGCACTGGCATTAGCAAAAGACAAACAAACAATTGATTAAATATTGCCTTTATTAACGGTTTTGTATTTTCCATTTTTAACACTTTCCTAAGTTTTTATTTAATAATAAATATTTAATAATATCACTTATACAGTATTAACTATTTCATAGGAGACTTTATCATCAATTCCTCAATAATTTTAGCATAAGAATCATCTGAAATAAGTGGTTTTACAAATGTACGATGTCCAGGTTCTATCTGATATTTATAACCATTTTGCAGATGTCCCTCACCTGTTATACCCATTGAAAAATATTCAGATAATCCTCGTACTCCGTACAATACAGAAATTTGATCCCAACTAGGACGATTTTTAAAATCGTTATTGAAAAATTTATAATATGCTTCTCTTACTGGGTTCTCCACAGGAGTATCTTTTAATCCTGGACCTGTAAAAATTTCACCACCTGGATCAGTAAAAACGATTGGTGTTGGCCACTCTTTAATGATATATTCAGATTCAGAACTCAGGTTATGTCGGTTCAGATTAAAGCCACCACCATCAGTTGTTCCAGCCATTAAGACTAGTTCTTTTACCTTCTTGGCAACAAGTTTTGGATCACTTCTCAAAAGATCAGCCAGGTTATTCACAAAACC
>Ga0070729_10006104_pt1 | contig 12038 bp, 11 predicted proteins | sample tdDd472_FD_66725 | JGI IMG/M metagenome (GOLD analysis project Ga0070729, IMG submission 66725) | Marine sediment microbial communities from the Atlantic coast under amendment with organic carbon and nitrate - tdDd47.2 | ecosystem: Environmental > Aquatic > Marine > Coastal > Sediment | place...
CTGTCCCGATGATCCAACAAAATATGTGTATTGATCTAAGGCACTTTGGAGAAGGGGAGCTTTTGTAGGGATGAATGTACGATAGTTTTTCCTCATCATCTTTTTGAAGAGCATCCAGTATTAGAAAAAGGAAGGGCTGTATTTTTTGTTGAAAAATACCTTCTTTTTCGTTTTCAGCACTTTCATATGCATCGACTCATACTCCTTCGTGCTGCAATGAAAGCATTTGAAAGTAGTCTTAAAAGGCAGGATATGAAGTTCACTATATCGAAAGTAAGACGCTTTCAAAGCGAAAAGACTACGCACTTACTTAATGCAAATCAATAATCAGAATTAATTTTTTTAGATAAAAGGGGGTGTTTGAAAAACTACTGACGGGTTTTTCATACATCTATCTGTTTCAGAGCGAGGATTGCCAATTGAAGAAAGAAATGAAAGGGCCCTTTTTGTTAGGGCCCTTTGTAAAGGACTAAAATGAATAACCAATATTTAGGTTAAGCCCTGTAAAAATGTACGAATTTCCAGGAACATTGAGAGAAGATCCGGTCGTAGTTGTTGCTGTGGTATGTCCATCGTGCCATACTTCAACAAAAGGGACCAATCTAACAAAGCAATTGTATCTTTGAGATATGGAAAATGTAAGAGGAATTTCGAGCGAGAAGTTATCTACTTGATAAGTCACTTTCCAACGAGCTCCACCGATTGGAGAGATTGTTACTGTTGGATAAACTTGTGGCATCCAGATGAGGTTAACCCCCATAACAAATGATGGGGTAATTCTTCCATCAAAAAGAATTCCAACAGGGATGTAAAATTCGTTATAGTCAAAATCAACAGAGTTTCCATTCGTTTTTGCTTCTTGCCCTAAATACCTATACCCAAAACCAGAAAAAAGAGTGAAGAGATAAGGGTTTTGTGAATATGCAAAAGTATATCCAAGGCGTTCTTGAAGGTCAAAATCAAGAAGCTCCCGCTTAATTCCGGAACCACTTGTTGAACCTTGTCGCCATGCAAAAGTAGCTCCACCATAAAAAGCATCAGGTGCTCGGTATTGATAACTTGCTTGTAATCCACCTAGGCTGCCACTTGATGATGGATTGCCATCAGGGGATATTCGTGCCCACGTATAATTTGCGCCAGCTTCAATAATATGGTGTGATAGATCGAATGCTGGATGATGTTCTTCTGAACTGGTTCGCATTGCCCCATGTAAAACGAATGCATTGCAGAGGCAAAGAAGTGCTGAGGTTAAGAAAAAGCGATTCATTGAAAATTCCTGTTTAACATAATTTAACTTTTCTCTAATGTCTACTTTAAAAAATTGATTTTGTCTAGCATATTTAGACACGGGTTATTGATGTACGAGCTCACACTCATAAGCTCTTTCTTGAGTTTTCGTTCAATATGACCAAATAATAATGAGATAACTGTCTCTAACACTTAAGGAAGTGCATATGCGTTTAGCGTTATTGCTTATTTGTTGTGCTAAAATGATGGTAGGGGTTCAGATAGACCCACTATCAGACGATGAGTTAAATGAATTTTATTCTGAGTATGTGCAGGAGGAAGAAGTTATAGTTCAGGAAATATATCCTGAAGAAGGTCAAGCTCTTGGTGCACACGGACTCACACCACCACCACCACCGCCACCGCCACCGCCACCTCCTACAAATCCACTGAACCCAGCTCCAAAGAGCAAAATGTTGCCAGCCGTAATAAGAAATACAACTGGGCTGAGCGCAAGTCAGGTCTATGTTATGGTCGCAGGGCAGCAGACAGCTGTGGATCCTCGCCAATATTACTTTCAATTGGGTAAAAATGGAATAATGACACCTGTTGCGGCAACATCGTCAACATTTTCTCCATACTATTCCTATAAGTTGAGTCAGTTGCCAAGAAGTTCAACTGGAGATAATGACTACCTCGTGTATGTGCCAAATCTTAATGGAGCACGGTTCTATTTTTCGATTAACCAGCCGATGTATTTACAAAATGACACTCTTACTGCAACGACAAATCAGATTGTAGCTCCGACATATTTTGCTTTTTATGATCCCAACTACAGTAATTTATTTGAAACAGTTGAAGTAACCTTTAAGCCGAATGGTGGTGGGTCACCTCCAAATATTGCTTGGACTGCAACAATAAATACTACCGAAGTTGATGCATTTGGTTTCCCGATTCGGATTGGGTATTATTCCTATTCTGCAGCAAATCCAACCGCATTTACGCCGCTTGTTCAAAATCCGAATGCTTTGCCATCGGGCTTTGGTGTCGGCGGGGCAACTGGACGTACAACTCGTTCAGAAATTCTCGATTACCTTACTACAAACCTTGCCGCTGACGATGAGTCAGGAGAAGATGTTTGGAGCAGATTAGCTATTCCATTTTATTCTAATCCATATAACGACGCGTCAGATCTTGTAACGTACCTGAGGGTGCTTTCTCCAAAACAAAGCTTGGGGAACGCGGCGAATCCTACAAATGTAGGTGGTCTGACAAACCAGCATATTGTAGCGGTAAATGGGACAGAAGGCTTCCCTGCGTATAAAAACTATGTATACCCACCATTCCCAGCAGATTATTTAACAGCCACCACATATGGTGCTGCTGATGGTTTTGCAGCTGCAATGATTGATTACTATGCTGATAATACAGTGTACTTCTCAACTGGAGGAGGTAGTGCAACAGTTTATAAAGGTGATGGAAGCGGTACTGGTGAGGATAGAGTCCTTACTTTTACCTATAGTTCAGGAACTCCTAGTTCACAGACGTTGACCTTGAATCTATCGGATATTAATACGTTTCAGATGTTTTCTGGTAGCCAAGCTTTAAGTGGGGGATCAGATGGAGTAACACTTGGATTTTATTTTGGAGATGCCTTTACGGTCGGCTTTTTAGCAACGGATAGAGGGTCATCTACCAGTCCCACATCTGTTGATGGTCCAATCAACATCACAGATGCAGTGAATTGGCAACGGCTAAATACACAATACTATTACAATAAACCTGGAGATTCTCCTGCTACACCAACAATCGATGGAGGTCCGTGGAGAGATCTTTATGCAGAGCTATTGCATGATGTGGCTGTCCGGACAACAATCACAACAGCTCCAACAACTCTAAGCGATTATGGACTCTGTTATGGATATGATTTTGATGACTCTTTAGGGATCAGTGGAGCGATTACTCCTGTAGTCAGTACATCCAGAACAGACGGTCCGTATGTGTGAATAATTTTAGGTGAAATTGATACTGATCTCCCTGATCCATATTCCGATTCAAGCTCGTATGCTGTTACTTTTACCTTTCCTCCTGCAGGGCAGGGTGATCCGGCAACTTGGTTACAATATCAGCAGACAGATGGAACCTGGACAACAGTAACAACTGGGCAAACAATTCCAGGACTTGTTTCGAATAGCACTAATCCACTACGGTTGCGGTATTCAAACAACCAAGGACAATATCCTTACCATGAATTTATTGTTTATTTGAAATATCAGTTTATTCAACCTGTTAATGTATATGATTCGAATATACGAAGTTTAATAAATTCGACGCAGATTGTCCCAAATTCGACAACTCCTACGGCGTATACAATTAATTTACTACCATGAGGTTATATATGAGGTTTTTCTCAAAAAAGATATCCTTTCTGTATCCATTGGTTATTGCCTCTAGCGCATTATTTGGGCAAAACCGTGAAACAGAGATGACAATGTCCCAGCAGCCGGCTCAGATGCAGCCAGGTTACAATGCTCCGATGGCTCCCGTCGAAAACAATAAAAACTATTGGTTCGACATTGATGCAGCATTTACCTATTGGGAAGCGATGCAAGAAAATATGGAGCTTGGTGCAGTTGGAGATGTTACAGCTCCTTCTGATACAATCAATGCAACATTCACCAATATGAATTTCGAGTTCAAGCCAGGGTTTACAGTCGGAGCGGGATTCGGTTGTAAAGATGATAACTGGGATGTTTTTGTAAACTATGCTTGGTTTAGAAGTACAACTACTGAGCGTGTTTCACTTGATTCTACGAATTATCTAGAATCATTCTATCCTGCATGGACTATTCCTCAAGCAGGAGATCAAAGTTTCTTTGGAGCGAAAGAAACGTGGACTGTTAATATGGACATCATTGACAGTGAATTAGGACGTGCATTTTATGTAGGAAAAAGACTTACGTGTCGCCCATTCATTGGATTACGAGCTCCATTTATTCGCCAGAAAGTTGCAGTCAGATACTCTGAACACATAAATGATTCAACATTGACGACCTATGTCAATGAGTCAACTCAATCTTGGGGATTGGGACCTCGTGCAGGCTTTGGAATGAATTGGGAGCTAGGAAGAGGATTTGCATTTTACGGTAAAGGGGCAGCGGATATTGTCTACACCGAATATACGAGTCTTAACTTCCAGCAGAAATCAACTGGAGCATCTGGTTCGGTTGTTGATGGATCAATGTATACCTCACATCAGTCAAACTTAGGATACGCTCGTACACACATGGATATGACTCTAGGTTTTGCTTGGAATACTAAGTTTGATAATGATACGAAAAGTGTAGATCTTCGTATGGATTATGGCTTTCAGGTATTCTTTAGCCAAAATATGTTCCGAAACTTTTTGGATGATCAGGCATACCTAAAAAGCACGGCTCCAAATGGAAACCTATACCTGCAAGGTTTGACGGTTACACTCGGATTTGCTCTTTAATATACAACCACTTTTGTAAGCATTGAGACCTGCTTTTTTCAAGCAGGTCTTTTTATTATGCTAGTTTCTCTCAGAACAAGCCATATCTCTGCTAAGAGAGTGTGGTCTTGTTAGAGGGGATTTCTTTTGTTCGAAAGAATAATTGTACAAAAGGGGCCGAGTGTGTAGCTTTTGTACAAAATATAAGAAAAAATCGAGACAGAATGAGTAAAAAACAAACAGTTCTTTTTTTTATTATTATGTTGCTGAGCTTCAGTCATATTTTTGCTGAAAAATCAAAGAATAAGATTGATGGAATTTTTTTTGATGCATCCTACACGTATTGGTGTGCAAGTGAAGATGGTTTAACCTTAGGAAGAGCCGGTAATTTTTTACTAGGAGATGACCCTTTTCTCCTGAGTTCAAATGAGTTACTGGAGCAATCGTTTAAATATCGATCAGGATTCAAAGTTGGAACGGGTTGGAGAAATGATATTTGGATTCTATCAGCTGAGTATACATGGGTTAGAAATACGACTAGTCAAACTGTTAATTCTCCATTGCTTAATCCCTTGATCGGTAATGGTGTATGGCTTGTTGCACCATGGTTTCTCCACAGAGCATCTGATGGAGGAAGTTTATCAGGAACGACAGTTAATTCGAAGTGGTGTTTATCAATGGATCTCGCTGATTTGACCTTAAAGCGCAATTTTTATCCTGGAGATCACTTGAAAGTAACCCCGTTTGGAGGGCTTAGATCTGCATTCATTCGACAGAAATTTAATATAACTCTTACTGAAACCCAAGGCATTTTCTCCACGCTTGCAGAGCAACCAATTCACTCTTTTAATAGTTCAAATAGCTGGTCGATTGGCCCCAGATTTGGATCGGAAGCTGTAGTATTTTTTGAAAAGGGGTTTGGAATTAATGGACAACTAGCTTTTGACTTGTTGTATACAAGATACACAAAAGTTTTCCATAAAGAAGAAGAGCCGTCAAGTCAAGTGTACCCTCGAGGAAATATTTTTGCTACGATGGGATATCAAAGCACTCTTAGACCAGTAGTTGAATGTGCCCTAGGGGTAAAGTGGGAAAAAAGTTTGTCTAGCGGGGGATATCTATCCCTACTAGCAAATTATGACTTTATGGTGTGGTGGGATCAGAACATGATGAGACAAATGCTAAATCAAATGTGGAATGAAACATCAGTGAATGGGAATCTTTATTTACATGGGGTAACAGTTTCAGGAACCTTTGGTTTTTAATTTATGACAAATGATGTGTTTTTTGAAGTCGATATTCACATCAGTTGTGCACCATGAAGTGATATCGAAGCCAAAGATGACAAAAAAATATCTTCTTGAATAAGTGGTATCCTTCTCAGTTTTTGAGGGGCTCTCTGCATGTGAAAACAAGTGGACTGTATTTGTCTGCTGAGCTGCTAATATACGATTTTCGATTCGATCCGGAGACGGCGTCTCTTAGCGAGGAGGAGGCGATGGAGCTCCGGAAGAAGCAACTCCTCACTAGATATGGATCGCTCTCCACCACTCTAAAAAAAATCTTAGCTATTTATTGTTAAGCGCTTAGGCAAAAGCAAGGCGAGTCTTTCTTTTAAGTCATTTATTATCAGTTAATTACGATTATCTCTTGAGTTGCTAAAAAACCAGCTTTTTGTTATACTGTAGCAGTTCATAAGTGCTTTAGAGAGGAAGGAATGACTAGTATCCCAGGTGGGTATGGAACAAATGGCGTCAGAGCGTGTCAAACGACATATAAGACTGCGGATGATGTTATTTCGTTTTTAGAAACCCAGTTCGAACCGTGGAAATATAATCTCAGTCAACTGTTGGGAACGCTTACTTTTACTGAAGAGCAAAAAGATCGAGTGGTAGCGCTCTATGCTACCAAATTTGAAGCCTTATTTCATCGTTCCATTAAACCTGTCGAAATTCCTATGAAAAGGCTATTGCCACTTTTTACTGAAATCCGGAAGGGGCTAACTCCTCAATCTCTTGGGATGAGGTATGAGGGTTATTTTTATGGAGATGGTCTAGGCTGTTATGGATTAATCAAAAACTTGCAATCTACCCACCTAGAGATCAGTGAGAGTTCTTTTTCGGTAGGAGTACAGTTGCTAACAAATTTGTTCTGGTCTTTATGGATTTTTCTATTTCATCCAACAGAGTTAACAGGTCAACATAGCGACGAGCAACAGCTTCTAAAACTTGGAGGGATTTGTTATGGAATTGCTATTCAACACCTCATCAATCCAGATTCTCCACCCCGTTTTGATTCGAAGGCTCGGTTCACTCAAGCGTCACAAATAGTAGGCGCGGAATTAGATCGACATACTGTTGATGGGAGTACTGCGACAGATTTTGTACATTTCGCGAAACCGAAAAAAGGAACTAAATTTGTGCAGAATTTGTTGGAGGCAACTATTTCCGTGGAGGATATGAATGAAAGTAGCCTGCGAGGTCTAACCGATGGGAAGTGTAATGGGTTTGTTTTTCTATTGAATCCTCCAGCTAGAAGTCTGGACTCTGTTGATGGGCATGCAGTATCGATAGATTTAGAAAAATTGACCTATGTTGATGCAAATCAAACGAAAAATGAAAAGCCGGTTGTACACCATTTTCTGACAGAGGAGGCGCTTTTTTCGTATGTCTCAACAGCCCTTTATCAATATGAGTATTCGTACGACTTGGATAATATTGTGATTTTAGGTGTAAAGAGAAAGGCTCCTCGATCAACCTAAAATCTGTGTCCTTTTTCTATCTTTTCTAATGTCCTTTTTACAGCGGCTATATCGTCACTGGTTGTGCACCATGAAGTAATAAAACGAAGCTCATGCTTTTCATGATTCCAAAGATAGCAAAAAATCTCTTCTTGAATGAGTGGTATCCACTCAGGCGGTGCTGTGAAGAAAATCTGGTTCGTTTCAACAGGGGCGCTCAAGGATAGATCTGGAATTGCTTCTATATGCTTTGCAAGCTCTTTCGCCTTTTGGTTTGCCTGACTAGCTAACTCCTCCCATAGCCCTTTTGCGAAAAAGGGGATGAATTGAGCTGATGTGTATCGCATTTTTGAAAGGAGTTGGAGGGTTTGTTTCTGAAGGTGATCACTTCCACTCTCAAGTGTTTTATTAAAAATAACAAGTGCTTCAGCTCCCATCAGTCCATTTTTTGTGCCTCCCAATGAGATGGTATCTATGTTACCAGTCTGGACAATTGTTTCGAGGGAGGTATTGAGGCTTACCACAGCATTATAAAGGCGGCTTCCATCTATGTGAAAAAGCAAGTTTTCTTGCCTGCACATCGCAGAGAGTTCCGCTAGTTCTTGAAGAGAATAGACCGTTCCCATTTCAGTCGGTTGTGCAATAGAAAGAAGTCGAGGAGATGTTGAGTGTCTCCCAAAAGCTCTCTCTTTAAGCAGTTTTTTTTGTATTGCATCGGGAGTGATTTTACCATTCGAACTTGGAATGGTCAGGAGTTTGCATCCAGTAATTGCTTCAGTTGCTCCAGATTCTTGGTATTCAATGTGAGAAATATCTGAGCAGATAATTGATTCATACGATTTGCAGGAGAGTTTAAATGCAAAAATATTAGCGCCTGTACCAGTAGGAACGATGAACGTTTTACAGCGTGATCCGAATGTTTTTTCTATCAGTATCTGCGCTCTTTCTGTCCATGGATCTGCTCCATATGATGGAGTAAAGCCCGCATTTGCTTCTATAATTGCTTGTATAATATCAGGATGGGCCGGAGTCCAATTATCGCTTGCGAGACATATTTTGGTACGTGTCATTGAGAGCCTCCTGAGTAGAATGACCCCTATTTTAGGGAAATGGAGGGTATTGAGCAATCTTTTGCTCCTCGCTTGAAAAATGAAACGACCTCAGGCACAATCCAAAAAAACACTTTGTAGATTACGAGATGTTTGCCTCCAAAATCGCTACTGCAAAAAAGGATTTCTAATGAGTGATTGGGCTGTTCTTTTTATATTAACGTTGGGTGTTGGATTAACGATGGCGCTTGGTGCATTGATTGCGATGTTCGAGCACATTGGAAATCGGTGGTTAGAGACAGAATTTCGTCATGCCGTTACCGCATTTGGAGGTGGGATACTCGTTGCTGCGGTCTCTTTAGTGTTGATACATGAAGGGATGAAAGCGCTTACCTTCTTCCCTGTCGTTCTTTGTTTCTCATTGGGGGGAGTTGTGTTCATGTATCTCGACAGACTCCTTGCAAAGAAAAAAGAAAAAGTCCCTCAGCTTCTTGCGATGCTCTTAGATTTTATTCCAGAAGTGATCGCACTTGGGGCCTTATATCTACTAGATTTTCGGTATTCACTTTTACTGGGTTTTTTGATCGCACTCCAAAATATCCCTGAAGGCTTCAATGCATATCGAGAGCTGAGAGCGTCGACAACACTTTCGAAGTGGTCGATTATCGGTGTATTTGTAGCAATGGCATTCATCGGTCCGGTTGCTGGGCTTTGTGGCTATTTTTTCCTTTCTGAATCCCCCGAAATTATCGCTGGAATCATGCTTTTTGCTTCAGGGGGAATACTCTATTTAGTATTTCAAGATATCGCACCACAGGTGCAGTTAAAGCGCCACTGGGGCCCATCCTTGGGAGCGGTCGTCGGTTTTCTTTTTGGACTTATCGGAAAAATGCTTATCCTCAGCATGTCATAGAGCGACTAAGGGGCTGCTTTTTTTGCAGCCCCTTTTCTATTTAGAGGGGGAGGAGCACGCATTTGGCGTGTGATCCTGTGCTTCGAGGAATCACGTAGAGTACTTTATATGAGGAGAAGATTGCTGGGAGGAGGTCTTGAATATATTCAAGAGAGCATTCTCTATTGCCATAATAGTCGAATGGGAGGTCTTCTCTTCCAGGGACTTTAAAGTCATCGATTACAATCACACAACGATCTCTATGTGTTTTTGCAATCGCTTGCAATTCTTCTCTTAATGGCCAGTCGTCTCCCCAGTGTGCATCAAGGTAGAAAAGAGCTCTTGCATTACGAATAGTTGAAAGGATTCTTGGGAGGGCATCTGCTGAACTACCATGAACAAGTGTTAAGTTGTCACAATCCGCAAATTCTTTTTTAGCCGATCGATATAATGCTTTGTTTGCTTCAACAGAATATACTTTAGGAAAAAGGTCTGCGAAAAAAGTCGTTGTGTTCCCTTTAAATGTTCCAGTTTCAACAGCAACAGTAAGGGAATATTTCTTTTTAAGGTGCACAAGAAGAGACCCGATCTCTGGTGCTGCATTAAACGCTTGTTGTCCAGTTCTCCAAAAAGGGGTCTTAATCCCGCATCCAGGCTCTAAGTTTTCATATGAAAGGGTTTGTGTTTCGCTCGGAAGGCCAAACAGTGAAGTGGAGAGCAAAAGCGCTCCTAAAATTCGATATAGCATACATACTCCAAATATATAAAAAAGTGGAGAGTTGTATCTCGAGAGGAGTTTTGAGAGCAAGTAAAAATTGTAATGGTGGTGTTACAGTTTAATAATACTTAACGCCGTTCGCTTGCGCTTTTTCACGGAGAGTGGTTGTGAATGAATCTAGATTTTCTCCGGTGAATGCAGAAATCTCAAATGTATTACTCTTTTCGTCTGGGTATTTTTCATAGAAGTCAGCGATATTCTCTTTGGATGCCGCTTCGTCTATTTTGTTGAGAGCAATCATGTATGGGCGAGAAAGCATTTCTTCGTCGTGAGATCTCAATTCTTCACGGAGCACAGCAAAGTCATCTGCTGCTGTCCGTCCATCGATACCAGATGCATCGAGTAGGTATACGAGAACTTCAGTTCGCTCAATATGTTTTAAGAATTCAAGACCGAGCCCTTTATTTTCACTTGCGCCTTCGATAATCCCTGGGATATCGGCAATGTGAATTCGAGAGAAATCATCAAACTCGATAAAACTCACATTCGGTTGTAGTGTTGTAAATGGGTATGCTCCAGTCTTAACTGGGATAGATGCCAATGATGAAAGGAGTGATGATTTTCCAGCATTTGGGAAACCAACCAAACCGACATCGGCAATAATTTTTAGCTCAAGCTCAACGCGCCGTTCTTGACCAGCTTTTCCTGGAGTGGATTTATAGGGAGCTTGTCTTGTTGACGTTTTGAAAAATGCGTTTCCAAGTCCGCCTTTGCCGCCATTTAAGAACTCTACTCGTTCCCCATCTTTTGTGAGGTCGTAGATCACTTCTTTTGTTTCAGTGTCGCGAACAATCGTTCCCATTGGAACACGAACGACGAGATCTTTTCCCGTTTTTCCTTGCCGTCTGTTTGGACCGCCTTGTGCACCATTTTCTGCTGCAAGCTTTCCAATAGCAACAAATCTGTCGAGAGAGAATTCGTCTTTAGATGCTTCGATGACAACGCTGCCGCCTGGGCCGCCGTTACCACCGCTGGGGCCGCCTTTCGGGATGAACTTTTCACGTCGCCAAGCTACGACGCCGTTGCCACCCTTTCCAGCTGATAGGGTAAGTTGTACAGAATCGACAAACATAATCTCCTACTTTCCCCTTTTTAAAAAATAGAGCCCCATCAACAGATGATAGGGCATACATTCCTTATTCGCCTGCTACAGGTGCAATCGAAACAAACGTTTTCTTTGTGCTACGGAATTCTACGATCCCATCACAAAGAGCAAAGAGTGAATCATCCTTTGCACGTCGCACGTTTTTAGCAGGGTGCCACTTCGTACCACGCTGTCGTACAAGAATGCTTCCAGCTGTTACGAATTCACCGTGGGTTGCTTTCAGCCCAAGTCGTTGAGCGTTTGAGTCTCTGCCGTTACGGCTTGATCCTTGACCTTTCTTATGAGCCATTCCTTACTCTCCTTTCAACGCGATGTCTACGATTTTCACACGGGAATATTTTTGGCGGTGACCAACCTTTTTGTGAAAGCTCTTTCGTCTTTTGTACTTATAAGCAATCACTTTTGGTCCTTTCGCTTCGCCAACAAACTCAGCTTTAACTAAAGAGCCGGCAATCTTTGGAGTTCCCACGTGCGCCTTGTTTCCATCATGAACGAAGAGGACATCTGAAAATTCAATCTTGCCATCCTTCATGTCAGAAAGAAGCTCAACATCAATCACATCATCTTTTGAGACTCGGTATTGTTTTCCACCAGTCTGAATAATTGCGTACATTTGACCTCCGGGCGTATAGAATTTTTTTCTATACGGACTATTAAATATCATAATAACGGTGTATCCTCATACCGCATGGGTAGAGTTAACACACTGGCAAATAGCATAGAGTATCTGCCTCTTAAGGTCAACAAATTTGACGAAAGATATACGGCTTAA
>Ga0070729_10006106_pt1 | contig 12036 bp, 11 predicted proteins | sample tdDd472_FD_66725 | JGI IMG/M metagenome (GOLD analysis project Ga0070729, IMG submission 66725) | Marine sediment microbial communities from the Atlantic coast under amendment with organic carbon and nitrate - tdDd47.2 | ecosystem: Environmental > Aquatic > Marine > Coastal > Sediment | place...
CGATTTCCGATTTTTCAATATCGTTTGGCTCATTTCTGTTACATTTTTAGACTTGAACACCTTACAGGAGAAACCACTAGTTCATACGGCCACTAAGGTAGAATGCCAAGTTCTGCTATGCCCATACCATGCATGCCTTCTACGATACCTATAGCTTGCAGTTTGATATACCGAGCACGAACGGTCGGGAATTCAATCCTTTGCTCAATGGGGTTGTTGAAGATGTTGGAAAATTCGCCTTTGGCCCTGGCTGTCCAGTTTTTCCCGTCAAGACTGGTATAAAAAGCAAAGGATTGGATGAATCCATCTACCCAACGACTTTGAGTGGGAAGGTAAGTAAAGCCACTCATATTTAGCGCTTTGGCCAAATCAATAGTGATCTCCTGCGGAAGGGCTGCTTCCTTATCAGAGTGCCACCAACTGGCTGTATTTTCATCTATGCTTTCTGCTGCTTTTTCTAGGTCGCCGGAAGAAACGGCTACCACTTTCCAATCGGCCTTGGCATAACCAAATCGCCGACTACTGACATCACTATGTTGTTGACCTTTTGGATCAACAGAAATGGCACGAACCTTTCCACCCAATGTTAAGGCAAAAGGAGCTGTATAGGCAGTGCTATTTGAACTTGGCGTAGAACCATCCAAGGTATAATAAATGCTTGATTTGGGGTCATCCACACTCAATTGAACCCGTCCTGCTTGGTCCCGGGAAATGCTAGGTTCATCCAGCAGTATGGGGGCATTGTACAGTTCGACACTTTTGACAGTAATAGGTGCTTTTGCCGCTATGTCAATCTTGATTTTTGTCGTTTCCTGATCGGGTAGGCGCAAAATACGCTGATAACCAACGGTGGTTCCTTCACCGATTTTTTTCCAAGCGTCATTTTCCCAAATCGAAAGTTGAAAACTAGTAATGCGCTGGCCCAAGGGAATAAATTCTTTCATCAAAAACCGGTTAAAAGTGGTGGCTTTATCCCATTCGATTTCGAGGCTTGCCTCCGTGACGCCATCATCTGTGGCCCAATAAGTAGTTTCATCTCCATCTAATGCCTTGGACGCCGCATATGTACTACTATTTCCTCTACTATTTGAAGCGATCGCTTTGTGATCCAAAGCGAGGTCGGTACTGAAATCGGCCCGAATGGTAGCGGCCAGTTTCATTAGTTGCTGACTATCTTTTTCATGAATCAATCCACGGTCATCTATGGGAAAATTGAGCAAAAAGGAAGCGTTACGCCCCAAGGAATGATAGTAGATATCTACTAGTTGTGAAAGAGATTTGACCTTGTGATCTTCATAGGGATGATAATACCAGCCTGGACGAATAGACACATCGCATTCCGCCGGAATCCAATGCGTCCCATCTTCATGTCCTGATCGGAGCTGCTTGTAGTCGGGCATTCCGGCATAGACATCTGCTTTTCGCAAGAGTGACCAATTGGTTTCATTGGCCCAACCTTCTTCGTTGCCTACCCATCGGACACCGGGGCCTGCATCACTAAAAATAACAGCATTAGGTTGTAATTCTTCTACGATTTTTATAGTATTCTCCCAATCATAATAGGTCTTGTTGTCAATCTTTCTTTTTTCATTGGCACCCCCATAATAGCCGTCACCGCCATTGGCTCCATCAAACCAGACTTCGAAAATATCTCCATAGTTGGTGAGTAATTCTCGTAATTGTTGACGAAAGTAGGTCAGGTATCCTGGCTTGCCGTAGTCGGCATGGTTCCGATCCCAGGGCGAAAGGTAGACACCCATTTTAAGGCCGTATTCCTGACAAGCTTCTGCTAAATCTTTAAGGACATCTCCCTGCCCGTTTTTCCAAGGAGAATTCTTGACGGAGTGTTCTGTATAAGCTGAAGGCCAAAGTGCAAATCCATCGTGGTGCTTGGCGGTAATGATTATCCCTTTCATGCCTGCTGCTTTGCAGATGCGTGCCCATTGCCGGGTATCCAGGGCCGTAGGGTTAAATTGTGAGGGTTTTTCACTGCCAAACCCCCATTCCATATTAGTGAAGGTATTCATATTGAAATGAGCGAAAGCATAAAACTCAAGCTCATGCCAGGCCAACTGTCCTTCGCTGGGCAAGGGGCCAAAGGGTGCAGGAGGTGGAACCGAATCTGACGAACACTTTGCCAAAAAAAGGAGACTGAGTAATAGAAAGATGAGTTGACTTGCTTTTTTCATGATATTGGTTTTCAAAAAGCAAGATAGTGATAATCTCTAGATCAATGTAATACACGAATACGAGTTGACAAAAACACTTGGATTTATTGAACCACCACCATTTGTTGCTGGTAGGCATTACATCGTTCGATCACTCGAACCAGATTCCCAAATCGGAAGCCCTCTTGATCTAATTGTTGATATAGATCGTATTCATCCGGAAACTGTTGTCTGATAATAGCAACAAAATTATGTGGTGTGAGAATTATCGTCTCTTTCGGGGTCTGTAAAAAGTATCGTTTTGTCTTGATACCTTCCTTTTCTAATCCATGGGGACCAACCGCTACAACCTCCTCTTGTTCATAAGTGTGGAGATAAAGACGCCAAGTACCTTCAACTAGCGGCTTTACCAACATAGGTTGCCCTTTAACATAAATCTGTACCAAATCGTTTTTCGCAGATATAGTACTAATAGACCAATTTGAGATGATAATCGTTAACAAACATACTAGGCCGGTCATGGCATAAAAGTTTTTAGGTGTTTACTCAATTTGTAGCATCAGTTAATGGCTTGCTTTTACTTCTCAGTCATCACCGTTTCGGGTTTCTGCTGTAATAAGCTAAAAGCGTAGAATTCGAGCATTTTGGTAATTTGACTGGATAAATTGGCCCCCTCACCTGTAAGATCAGTTAAGCCTGGTAGATGTCTAGCAAAATACAGGTTGTTATTAGCCATTTCGATTAGCATATTAGCCGTGGCCATGGGATAGTGGAAGTCAGGGTTGATTTCTAATAAGAGGTCAGCTATTTGCTGTGTCAATTGCTTGTAGGATAGAAAGAAGCCTTCTTTATTTTCTTCATCAACCCATTTGTGATGGTATCCTTTAGTTCCTTCTCGAACGACGATTCGGTGTAAGGCTTCTTCATCTACAAATTCTACGGCTGTATTGCGATTAGCGGTATCTACGATAATGCGCAGTACAATCTTAAATTTATGCACAGGATCGAATATGTTAATGGTATTCAGATCGATACGGATGATCATCCATTCCCAATACCAATTTAAGAGATAAACAAATAGTTGGTGTTTATTTTCGAAATATCGATAGATCGAAGCTTCTGTAGAGGTGATAACTTCTGCCAGTTTTTTAAAAGTGAACTGTTCAAATCCAATCTTGTCGATCAAGAGCACGCTGTGCTCAATGATCTTTTTCCCAAGATCAGTCTCTTGTGGATTTTTAAGGTGGAGGTTAGGATTTATCTTTAAATTAACCAGTAATTGTGCCATAATATTTGGAGCTAATGTTTTTTGAAATAAGACTTAGTTCATCAACGCTGGCTCTCGATAAAGCCGTCCGATTTGTTCCTTTAGTGCATTTCTAGCGAGAAATATTCTGCTCTTTACCGTTCCAATCGGGAGGTCTAGGTGTGTGCAAATCTCATCGTATTTGTAACCTTGGTACATCATAAGGAAGGGAGACTTGTACCTCTCATCCAGGTTTTCGATCAATTGATGAAGATCGTCTAAGGCTAATTTACCCTCACCGTCATTCGGTATCTCTTTTGCTTCTGAATTCAGTAGATAATTTTCGGAAGTTGTATCAAACACATTTGCGCGTCTCTTCTTTACTCTAAAATTATTGATAAATGTATTTTTCATAATTGTCGAAAGCCAAGCTTTTAGATTCGAATCTCTACTAAATTTATCCTGGTGCTTAAAGGCCCTAAAAGCTGTGTCCTGGAATAAATCCTCTGCTTTATGAATATCTTGAGTCAACTTGAGTGCAAAGGATTTTAAGTAATGTGAAAGAGAGTTAAAGTCAGCCGTAAATGAACTTACACTAGTATTCGTATCTCGTACCATAATTTTGCAATTATATATAATAGTATTGCTATCTTTTGTAAGAACGTAACTATTTTTAGATTGTTCTAGTTTTTTTCAAAAAAAAATGAAAATTTATTTCGATTGGCTTTTACAATGACGAATTAGAGGGCAGAAGTCTTTAGATAGGACAGATTGCAGAACAAAAGCAGAAGCTAAATGACGGCGTGGACGAGAGAGGGGAAATTGGCTAGATATAAGGCTGCATAGACTTCAGAAGTCGTACCAAGCCAAGGCCCGGCTAACTTCTAAAGTCTAGTCACTAAATCAAGGCTGCGTATTACTTAGCCCAAAGCACCTTCCAAATCATCTTGGGATGTAATAGGATAGTCGGATGACTAACCATGTTGAGTACCTTGGCAAAAGCTTTGAACAGCACAGGGTCATTATTCATTACCCGATTAAGCTTCGTGAAGTATCGGATCAGGAGAGCGGGAATCTTAGGCGGAACACCTTCTGTTTCTGGAAACTTGAAATCTTCAGCGACAGTCAATTCCCAGGGCGTTTTGACGGCTTTAGCCACTTGCATGAAATAGGGTTTCCACAATAGCCGTAATTCCCTTTGCTCCAGTAACTCATCCAATATTTCCGCCTGCATGGCGGCTGAACTCATGCCTTGCCCATAAACAGGGTTGAGCCGGCAAACGGCATCCCCCAAAGGTAAGATCCCCGGCGGAAACTGCTGCAAGGCTTCGAAGTGAACCCAGCGTACAAAGGGAATGTGATACGAAGCCCCTTCGCTTAAAGGAACTAGGTCTTTGATTTTTTCATAGATTAGAGGATGTTCCAAGGCCGAGGTGTATTGCTTGAACGCCTCAATGCTATTCGGTGCCTGATCATTACTTCTCCCCTGTACCATGGCTATCATCCGGCCTCCTTCTATCGGTTGTATGGTGCCATGCTTGGTGTTAAAAGGGGGCTTGGAATTGATATTGATCAGGCTTTTAAAACTATCTTCTCTCGGGAACACAAAAGAAGTGTACTTGACATTTACCTTCACCTCTTCAATAGGAGGTAATTGTACTCCCATAGTAGATAAGTGGGATAGCATACGAGAACCCACGCCGGTGGCATCAATGACTAAATCAGCATTTAGGTAGCCCTTTTTTGTTTCTACCCCGGTGATTAATTCTTGCGATCCAAGCAGGGCAATGACACGCGTTTGATCCTGCAACTGAACATTGGACCTTTGCAACAAGATCTCGCGAATGGTCAGTTCCAGTAAAGGACGACTCATCATGATGGTGTGCTCCCCTGTTTGGCATTGCGGTCGAAAGTCTCCTTCGCTATACCATTGCAGGAGCTGACCAATATCGCCAGCGATGGCCCCTTGTGCTTCGAGTTCTTCCTGGATACCTGGAAACAATCGACTTATCGTTTGCAGTCCCCTGGATAATAGAATGTGTAGTTGCTGATCTTGGGGTACTCCCTTGCGATGCGTTTTGTGGGAGTGGATTTTGTCTTTTTCCAGGATTAGGACTTCTTCAAAATGATTGGCACAAACGCGGGCTGCCAATAATCCTGCTATACTTGACCCTATTATGATTGCTTTCTTTTTTTGCATGGTTTGGGGATTTTATCTTTTGAGTGCTTGTTGGTGCTACTTGAAACTGATTCGATAGTGGCAATCAAAGCCGACTTTTCCAATATCAAATTCGGTCATATCCAAAAAGGCTAGTAAGGTAGAGCCGCCGCTAGCATGAGCAAATCGACCTGTGCCAGCAATGACATTGTACTTCGTTTGATCAGCAGGAATAATTGCTTGCAAGGCGGTAGCACTGATTGGTGTCATATCTATGAAGTTGTGTAATAAGAGGGTGCTATTGTCCGCTTCAAACGTAAATAGCGTATAATTTTCTCCTTTCATACGGCCATCTTCAAAGGTTTCTGTAGCTACATTGATGTCCGTGACTGTCCCCAAGCGTTTTGCTGTGGGAGCATCAAAAAAATCCATGGTAAATGCATTACCGCTTACTTCCAGCTCAATGCCGGGTAATCTTAGCTGAGTTGGAACAGCAGTGGCCTTGCCGATCGCATGTATGCTCATCACACTGGGTAAGTCAGTGGCCTTATCCTCGCAACTAGATAGCAATTGTAAGCCTAAAAGAAGTGAACTAAAAAGAATCATTGCATTTCGCATGCGCTTGAAATTTTGGGTGAATAAAAATAACTGATTTCGATAAGACAAATTTGCAGGAAAGGAGCCAGCTATAGGTATTCCCAAAAGTTCAAAAAATGATATAATCAGTTCAGCTTTAAGAGTTAGCTGAAAGTGGAAGTGGCCTTTTGCGTTCGGTATTTTAAGGGAGTGGCACCATAATGCTTTTTAAAAACGCGTATAAAATGAGAAGGACTTTCAAAGCCACATTGGAAAGAGATTTCATTGACGATCTTATCGGATTGCCTGAGGAGTCGAGCGGCCAATTGGAGTTTTCGTTTTAATATCCATTTGCCAGGAGATTCTCCGTAGCGCTTTAAGAATTCACGTTTGAAGGTGGATAGGCTCATCCCGCATACTTGGGCATATTCCTCTAGTTTCATATTGCTAGCATAATTCTCTTCGATGAGATGGCTAAAGTTCCAGTACCGATCTTGTGCTAGGCTTGATAAATAGATGGCGATGTCGCGATGTCGATCCTGGGTGAATAGGGTAAGGAGAAGTTCTTTGATCTTGATAGCCAATATTTCCTTTTTGATGTCTACGACATGGCTGAAATAATGTAAAAAGGAAAAGAAGTAGCTTTCCAATGCTGGATCATTTTCGATAGGGAGGATTCCATCTACCCAGGCATCTGCTATTTGATCGGTCAACTTCTCTAAGTAGGGATAACTAGCCAAGAAGCTTTGGATGAAATGATCGGGCATAAAGAAAATGAGAGCACAGTATTGATCCCCCAGATAGTTCTTGCCCGTATAAGCGCCTTTTTTCAGGTAGAAGGTGGAACCCGGAACCACTTCGATATCTGCCGTATTGGATCGATACAGTTTCTTGCCGGCGGTACAGAAGACCAAACATCCGCAGTCGGTCCAAAAATCGAAATAGTCTCTTTGATCTAGGCATTTATACTCAACGCATAACATTCCTTGTATGGTGACTTTTTTATAGAAGTCTGCGGCTTGCAAAGCTTGGTGAAAATTGAGCATGATGGATACCTGATTTTACTTATTTCTAATGAGCAGTACAGGTAAAATAGCTACTTCAAGCCTAAGCAAGGTGAGTAAATAAGTAAATGCCTTTTCTTAATGAGTAAACGGTCTCTTTTAACGGATGCCTGGCTTAAAACAGTGGGCTGGAGATCCAGGGCGTTCGATGAAGTTTCCCTTTATTATTGGTTTGAATAAAATAAGTATTGTTATTATACTGAGGATGATCGCCAAATACCCGGATTATAAAATCGGTTTCATCCTGAAAGGCTTGTGATAAATTTAGAATTTTATTTTAAAGTATTTCCAGAGCGCCTTATCAAATGCTTTTTCATCATCCAGCTTTTTTTCCCTGACTTTGGTTCTTTTTCTAATTTTGAGCAGTGAGCCGCTGATGGTAATTCGACCCTTTTTGGTGGCTCGACTTATTAGCTTTTTCTGGCGGAAATGGGAATCAGGATCATCTTGTTGATGCATACACCTTTCAGTAAAGACGTCAAAAGTCTGTGCTTCCGGCTTAAATATGTACTCTGTTTTCTTTTCTCCTTTTTCATCCAATTTGCATAGGCGTAGAAATCCATCTCTAAATTCATCCATGATGAAGGTACCTCTTTTATCCGCTTGTAGTTCATTGAAGCGTAAAGCCAAAGGAGAGAAGGCGAATTCTCCATAACCTACATCAGATAAATAATTCTGGCCATCTATATGAACCAGTAAGGCCATGTGATCATAGGCTGGAGAGTAGCCTTTTTCTTCGGAATAAACTTGCGCGGAGACTCGCTTCACTTGAAAACCAATATGCGTCAATAATTCGTAGAAGATCCCATTCAATTCATAACAAAATCCGCCCCGGTTATTCGCCATTACCTTCGCGAAGATTTTGCTGGCATCCAATTCAATTCGGACTTTGCGATGGATATCTAAATTTTCAAATGGAATGCGCAAAAGGTGAGCTCGTTGTAAGGCCTGCAGGCTTTTCAGCTCAACGGGCGGTGTTTTTTTAAACCCCAAACGGGACAAATAAATAGAAAAATCGATCATCGGAAGTTAGCATTGCGGTCTAGGTAAAGTTACATAACCCAGCGTATATCTGCCCGAATAATGAAATTTTATTTCTTGCCTTCGTGAATAATGAACTAGTCGCTTAGGCTGTCTACTTGATCTTGTAGTCTTTTGATCAGCATATTTGAGATCCTGCGGTTCAATTCCGCTGCATGACTTTGGTATTGCTGGTATTCCTCGAGGGTAAAGTGTCCAATGATGGTGCCTAGTAGTAAGTTTTTGAACTTTAAATCCTTCTTGATATTGTCCGCTATATAGGCTGCTTTTGCGGTTTCCGCCAATTGATTGAATTTTCCTTTTCGACTTACAATATAAGCTCGGAACAGTGCGATCAAAATCTCATTTTGCAACTTGAGAATGGGACGTAGACAGGTGTTTTGAAATTGCTCCGCAGGGGTGGTCTCATGCAGTTGCGCGATACTCGGTATAGCTGGACGGATAGCTTTCAGGTTTTCTCTATTGGACATATATTCGGGAATTAATGGTGTTGACCTATACCAACAGCAGTAAATTTTGAAAGTTTTAGATTAGGTTCATCCGATTGTTAGAGTGAAAGTATTCAGAAGAAATGGGATTTTCTCTTTTATCTTGTTTAGTTTTGCGTTCTGCATGATCTGGGCAGGAGGAAGATACTGCTAATTCTCATCATCAAGGTGTGAGATGAATCATACGCTTAGGTGTTTTTGATTAAAAAGTACGATTTATTGGTAGATTGTGTGTCGTTTTATTTGGATTAGTAACTAGTAGGAAATTATTTAGAAAATGCTTAGAAAAATTATCTTGGCCGTGTTGGGGATAGTAATGATTGCTGGGGCAGTAATGGTCGCTAGAAATACATTGGCCAATAAGAAAAAGCGAGCGCCCAAACCCGCCCGTAAAATTGTAACGGGGGTATATGTCAACCGGGTTGAAAATGGCAGCACACCGATTACGATTACAACTTCTGGGAATCTCACAGCTAAAAACAGGCTAGAGTTGTACGCTGAGGTGCAAGGTATTTTCAACCGCAGTAGCCGGCCCTTTAAGGCGGGTACTTGGTTTAAAAAAGGGGAAACCTTACTAGAGTTAGATAAGAAGGAAGAAATCATTGCCCTAAAAGCCCAAAAGAGTAGTTTTTATAATCAATTGGTATTACTGATTCCCGACTTAAAATTGGATTATCCCGATGCGGTAGGGAAATGGGAGGAATATGTCAGGGAATACGATGTCGAACATCCACTGGCCGAACTACCACAAACAGAAAGCGAAAAGGAAAAGCTTTTTCTGTCCGGAAGAAATATCTATACCGCTTATTACAATGTGCAAAACCTAGAAGTACAGCTGACCAATTATACGATCAAAGCGCCTTTCTCTGGTGTTTTGACCGAGGCATTGGCTGATCCTGGAACCCTGGTTCGACCTGGTCAAAAACTAGGAGAGTTTATCAATCCGGGAGTATATGAATTAGAAGTGGCTATTAATACGGCATATGGCGATTTGTTGGGCGTTGGAAAAACGGTGGTCTTGCACAATATAGAAAGAACCAAAAGATGGAAAGGGAAAGTGGTCCGAGTCAACAGTTTGGTGGATCCGACTTCACAGACGATTCCGACTTTTATTCAGCTAAGTGGGGAAGGCTTGAAGGAAGGCATGTACTTGGAGGCAGATGTGACCGCGAAAGAAGAGGAAAATACTTATGAAATAAATCGTAAATTGTTGGTAGAGAATGATAAGCTATTTATCGTTCGAGATAGCGTACTGGATTTAATACAAATCCAACCGATATTTTTTAAGGATGATGCGGTGGTGGTGAAAGGCTTACCGAATGGGACAGCCCTATTAGCCAAAGCTATACCCGGCGCCTATGTAGGAATGCCGGTGAAAATTTTCACGAAAGAAGCCACCTTACAAGATTAAGTGGACAGTAGCGTTTTTTCAAAAAAGCTTGATTTCCAATATCAATCAATCATTGACGGATGAAAAGTATTATTGCTTACTTTATTAAATTCCCAGTGGCAGTCAACGTCGCTTTGCTAGCCATTTTAATTTTTGGGCTAGGTGGCTTGAGTCGAATGAACTTCTCGTTCTATCCTCTCATGCCGACGGATACCATCTCCATTACCATTACCTATCCAGGGGCTTCTCCTACTGAAATGGAGGAGGGGATTGTGCTAAAGATTGAGGATAATTTAAAGGGAATTATTGGTATCGATCGGGTAACCTCGACTTCTTCGGAAAACTCGGCCGTGATTTTGGTAGAAACCCTCGAGGAATTCGATATCAATGATATGATACAGGAAATCAAGAATGCGGTGGATCGGGTTCCCTCCTTCCCCGTGGATATGGAACCTCCTGTTATTGCCAAGCAAGAACGATTGAATGAAGTGATTAGTCTGGCTTTGAGTGGAGGGAAAGAGGTTCCCCTCAAGACGCTCAAGCAGATCGCTTACTTGGTAGAAGATGATATCCGAAATATGGAAGGGATTTCACAAGTACAGATCACTGGTTTTCCCCAAGAAGAAATCGAAATAGCCGTTAGAGAAAATGATCTACGTGCCCTAAACCTCACCTTCAATGAAGTAGCTCTTGCCGTTGCACGAGCGAATATTTTGACGACGGGAGGTAATATTAAAACGAGTGAAGAGGATTATCTGATCCGAGCCAATAACCGAGCCTATTATGGCGATGAACTGGATCACATTGTAGTCAGAGCTTCTAGCACAGGGCAGGTGGTACGATTGCGAGATGTAGCAACGGTGGAGGATGCCTGGTCAGAAATCCCCGACAGAATGTATTACAATGGCCATCCAGCCATCCAAGTGCGCGTACAAACTACCAATCAGGAAGAATACCTGGAGGCATCGGATAAGATGCGAGCTTATATTAATGAGTTTAATGGACAGCGAGAGAATATTCAGCTGAATGTAACCTCTGATCGTTCAGTTTCTCTACGAGAACGGACGCGGCTACTCACCGAAAACGGCGCTTTGGGGATTATCCTGGTGCTAATACTACTATCGATATTTCTCAAGCCTAGTTTAGCTTTTTGGGTGGCCTTGGGCTTACCCGTCTCCTTCTTAGGTATGTTTATATTGACGCCCGGACTCATTACGTTGAACGTGATGTCCTTATTCGGGATGATCGTGGTCATCGGAATTTTGGTAGATGATGGGATTGTGATTGGTGAAAATATATATACACATTACGAAAAGGGTAAGTCAGCCACTCGAGCGGCCATAGATGGAACCTTAGAAGTAATGCCAGCGATTGTCTCGGCAATTTTAACCACAGTAGTGGCCTTTTCGGCTTTCTTTTTCTTGGAAGGACGCTTTGGAGATTTCTATTATGAGGTAGCTGTAGTCGTTATCATTACCTTACTCTTTTCTTTGATCGAGGCCTTAATTATCCTACCTGCACATATTGCACATTCTCGTGCCATGAAGCAGAATAAGCAGAGTTTTATTCTGAATCGTTGGGCAGATAATGGGATGAACTGGATGAGAGATAAGTTATATTCTCCTGTATTGCGTTTCTTTCTGACTTACCGTGTTTTTGCCTTTGCTATTCCGTTATCGCTACTCATTTTGACCGCAGGCGCGATTGGTGGAGGCGTGATTGGGATCACCTTTTTTCCGGCCATTGCCAGTGACCGAATTTCGATAAGCCTTAGTATGCCAGAAGGAACGAGTGAAATGATCACCGATTCTTTGATACAAGAGATAGAAGAATCAGTTTGGCGAGTGAATGAACAGTTTACCGAAAAACAAAGCGGAGGACAAGACGTCGTACAGAATATTGTCA
>Ga0070729_10006107_pt1 | contig 12030 bp, 10 predicted proteins | sample tdDd472_FD_66725 | JGI IMG/M metagenome (GOLD analysis project Ga0070729, IMG submission 66725) | Marine sediment microbial communities from the Atlantic coast under amendment with organic carbon and nitrate - tdDd47.2 | ecosystem: Environmental > Aquatic > Marine > Coastal > Sediment | place...
GCCGTATCGACGGCGGTCCCGGTGGTCACCAGACCCACCAGGGACTCCGCGCCCAGGCCGTCCACCAGCTGGGTCAGTCGGTCCTGTCCCATGCGGGCCCGGTCCCGGCACAGAAGGCGGATGTCGGCCGCCTCGCTCCACAGACGGCCGGTGGGGTCCAGCGGGGCCAGGATCAGGATGTCGTCGGCCTGCCGTCGCAGACGGGTCAACAGATCGGCTACTTCCTCGGCGGAAATGTCCGTGGGTGCAAAGGACCCCACGCCCAGCAGGTGTCCGCGCCGCCCCTCGAACGGCAGGTCATCGCCACAGGTGAGAATGGAGGCCCCGTACCGGGCCATGTCGATCCAGCCGTGGCTTTCGTGACGGCCGGACAGGCGCGTCAGAAGGCTCTGGTGGTCGTCCCCGTCGAGAACCAGAACCGACTGATCCCGTTGGCACAGGGCCGCGGCCATACTGAAGGCGGCGGTCAGGGCCAGGCCGGCCTGGCCTTCATCGAAAAGAAACGTCCACACCCGGGGAGCGCTGTGGCCCGAGAGGCAGGCGTCCAGATGTGTGCCGAGATCCCCGTCGGCCACCAGGGCCTGGACTCGGGCCCAAAAGTCGCCGTTGCCGGAAAAGTCCAGCCGGGCGGGATCCAGATCCAGGGCAAATTCCGGCAGCCCGCCGGGGGTGTCCGCGTTCAGGTTCATCCTAGGTTTCTCCCCTCTTCCGGTCCAGCCGCGCCCAGGCCGAGGCGAAAGCCTCCACCACCAGGGGCAGGTCCTCGTCCGACAGCGTTCGCACGTCCACCGCCAGGCCGTCCTGATTCATGCGGCCCACCAGGGCGGGCGTGCCCGTCCGCAACCCTTGATGGCAGGCTTCGAGATCTTCCTTGGGTCCCGTCCACAACACCAGGCGGGATTCGAGCTGGGTGTCGGAAAAACTGCCCCCGCCCACGCTGGAGCGACCGGCACAGACCTGCCCGCCCCAACCGGCCGGAGCCTTGTCCACCAGGCGGGACAGAAGGTCTTCCGCCCTGACCTGCAACTGGTCCACGGTCAGGGCCAGCTGGTCGAGGGTGGGAATGGCGGGCCGGCCCTCGGCCGCCAGGTAGAGGTTCAGTACCGCATCCAGGGCGGCCAGGGTGGTCTTGTCCACCCGGAAGGCCCGCCGCATGGGATGCTTGCGCAGACGCGTGATCTCCTCCCGGGAGCCGAAGATGATTCCGGCCTGACAGCCCCCCAGCAGCTTGTCGCCGCTGCAGGTGACCAGGTCCGCGCCGGTGGCCATGTCCTCGGCCAGGAGGCGCTCGTCCTCTTCGGGCAGGCCCAGCAGACCATAGGGATAGAGGGCGCCGCTGCCGGCGTCATAGACCAGCGTGCAGTCGTTTTCCCGGGCCAGGGCCGCCAGGTCGGGCAGGTCCACCTCTTCGGTGAAGCCTTCCACCACGAAGTTGCTGCGGTGCACCTTGAGCAGGGTGGCGCCGGGAGACAGGGCCTCGGCGTAATCCGCCAGACCGGTGCGATTGGTAGTGCCCACCTCGATGAGCTGGCAACCGGTTTCGGCCAGGATTTCGTGCATGCGAAAGGACCCGCCGATGGCCACCACCTCGCCGCGGGACAGAATCACCGGCCCGCCGTTGCTCGCGTGGCGCACGGCCAGCCATACGGCCGCCGCGTTGTTGTTCACCACCAGGGCGTCCTCGGCCCCGGCCAGCAGGGCCGCCTTCGCTTCCACCCGCCGTCCGCGATGCCCCCGGGTGCCGGCCGCGAGATCGTACTCCAGATCCGAGTTGTGCAGGGCCACTTCGCGGGCGGCATCGGCCGCGGCCTGCGGCAGATTGGAGCGTCCCAGGTTGGTGTGGACCACCACGCCGGTGCCGTTGAGCACCCGGGTCCAGCCGGGACCGGTCAATTCCGCCCGCCGGGCCAGGATATCCCCCACCAGGCGCGCCTGCAGATCTTCCCGGGAAACCACGGGGCCGTCGGCCGTTTTCAGGCCTTCGCGCAGGGCGGCCAGACGTGTCTGGATCAGCTGCGTCATCCACGGCCCCTGCCGCCCCGCCATGAGCGGAGCGATCCGGGGGTCGTCCAGAATGGCGCTTACCTGCGGAATTTCCCGTAAACGGTTCTGTAAACCCGACATGGAGGCGATACCTTTGGTCATCTAAATGGAACGGCAATAGCCGGGCTGAATTCACGCCTGACGAGGATCCAGGCCGACTGCCCGAGTTGAGAGAATTTATCAGAAGACCATCGAAATGTCCAGATTCACTGTGGGTTTGCACCGCCCGGAACTTGAGGTAGAATGGGGGCAAATCCAGGCCCGAACGGAAGCGAGTGCCAAACCATGTCCTGTCGCCCCCTGGCCCCATGCCAGACCCCATTCCTCCTGATCCTGCCGATCCTGATTCTCAGCGGGTGCTCCGGGTCCCGGCCCGCACCCCAGGTGGACCCGCCCCCGGTGCCCGGGTACGAGGCCCTGCGGGAGGAATTCGGCGACCGGGATTTCACCCCGCTCAAGGGGCGACGCCTGGTCATCGACCCGGGCCACGGGGGCTTTTTCCGGGGAGCCACCGGACCGGAAGGCCTCACCGAGGCCGAGGTCAACCTGGGCGTCAGCCTGTACCTGCGGGGCCTGCTGGAATGGGCGGGCGCCGAGGTGCACCTCACGCGCACCGCCGACTACGACTTCCTGACCCCGGCGGACAGCACCCTGAGCGCCGACCTGGCCTTCAGGGTCTCCATAAGCGATTCCCTGCAACCCGATGTCTTTCTTTCGATTCACCACAACAGCACCGCGGCTAAAGACCCCGCCATCAACGAGACCCAAACCTACTATCCGGTGGGCCATGACGGGGCCTCCCTCGACCTGGCGCGCAGCATCCACCGGCACCTGGCCCTGAACCTGGACATCCGGCCGGCCCGCCTGCTGCCGGGCAACTTCCACGTTCTGCGCAACGCCACGGTCCCTGCCGTTCTGGGGGAACCGGCCATGATCTCCAACCCGGTCATGGAAGGCCGCCTGAGCCTGGCCGCCAGCCACAACCTGGAAGCCCAGGCCTACTTTCTGGGCCTGCTGGACCACTTCAGTGCCGGCACCCCGGCCTGGGCCGGCGCGGCCCGGGACACCCTGATCTATCCGGCCAGGGAGCCCGTCCCCGCCCTGCACTGGACCTTCCAGCCCGGCGAGGGGGGGCCGGCCCCGGATCCGGGCAGTTTCGTCCTTCTGCAGGACGGCACCCCGGTGCCCTACGCCCTCTCCCAGGACGGAACCACCCTGCACTGGGCGGCCTCCGGACCGGTGCCCGGGCAGACCGTCTTCGAGGTCATGGGCCGCAACCTGCGCGGCCGGGCCACCCCCCTGCGCCAAACCACCCTCCTGCGCGATACCGGCCGCACCCTCTACCTGAGTACCATGTCCGACGGGGACGCCCCCAACACCCTCGCGGTGACCTGGCAAACCGCCGACCGGCACCCCCTTCCGGCCGGGACCCTGGATCTGGCCGGGTCCGCCGTCACCCTGGCCCACGGCCGGGACCGGGGCAGCCTCATTCTTCCGGCGGCCGAATTACCCGCCAGCGCCACCTTTGTGCCGGCCGACGGCGCCCCGACCTGGCAGGTGGTTCTGGGCCCCACCCTCGCCCTGGAACCCGGACGGCAGTGGCGCCTGCTGAGCGGCGACGGCGCCGCCCCCTGGCAAAAGCGAACGAGCCGGCCGGCCACCGTGACCGGTGAGCTGTACGTGTTCGACACGGCAGACGCTCTGCGCCTGGAGCGACCCGGCTACGGACCCCTGGTCCGCACCGCCGCCGGCGCCACCCTCGACACCGATGACCGCATCTGGTCTCCCCAACCCCTGCTGCCCGGGCTGATGGGGCGGATCGTGGTCCTGGATCCCGCCGGCGGGGGAAGTGACCCGCAGGGCAACGGCCCGCTGGGCGGCCGGGGCGCCGATCTGAACCTGGCCACCGCCCGCCAACTCGCGCGACTGCTCCGGGGGGCCGGAGCCGAAGTCCATCTCACCCGCACCGGCGACGTGGCTCCCGACGCGCCCACCAAGGTGCGACGGGCCACGGCCCTGGGCGCGGACCTCTTTCTCACCATCAGCCGCGGCGAGCCGGGCCAGGCCCTCACCATCGGTCACCACCACGGCAGCGTGACCGGGTCCCGCTGGGCCGGTCATCAGCGAACCGCCGCAGCCGCCCTGGCTGACACCGCCCGCCGTCCGCGGGTGGAACCGTCCTACGCCTATCTGTTGCGGCACACCGCCTGCCCGGCCCTGGACGTGGCGCTGCCGGGTCCGGACACCGCGGCCGATGAGATCCGTCTGGCGGATCCCGCCTGGCAGATGGCCGAGGCGCGCGCCCTGCTGCTGGCCATGGCGGCCACCTGGGACACCCTTGACCAACCCGGGCCCAGCGTCGACCCCGCCGCCCTCATTGCCCGGCTGCCCGGGGCCGCGGCCCCCACGGCGGTGGACTGGGCACGCCTGGACGGAAATTTCGACTGGATGCCGCCCCGCCCCGGGCAGCTGGCCGCTGGCACCCCGGACTCTGATTCTTTACATTCAGGTTACGGAACAGGTTGGCCGTTTCCAGCCGGCCCCCATGTTCTGGAAATCCACACGGGCGCGTCCTGGCAGCTCTGGTTGCTGGACGGCGAAGACACCGCCCTGACTCCCCTGATCCTCATGGAGGCCCCTTGAGCGCACGCATGCCCGGCAACCTGGAGGAATTCCGGCGCGACGGTTCCCACCGGTCTCCCTTTACCACCCGCGCCCAGGAGTCCTTCCGGGGCGGCGACCGCAAGCGTATGCTGTGGGCCGTGCTGCTGGGCCTGGTCATCATGCTGGCCATTCTCCTGCTGGGCCCCGACCCCGACGCCATCATCGATAGGCTGGAGCACTACGGCGCCCCTGGTGAACTGCAGATCATGCCCGAGATTTCCATTGAGGACGGCCGCGACCGGGCCCACCAACTTCCCAAGAGCCTGCAGGCCCCGCCCCCGCCGTCGAAAATGGAGATCGAGAAGGAGGAAACCTCCGAGACTGGCACCGAACCTGTGCCCAAGGAGACCGACCCCTCCGAAGTGATGGTGCAGACCGACGTACAGGTGGTGGATCCCGACAGCGAGGTCGCGCAGAACGAACAGGTGGAACTCAGCCTGCCCATGCAGTCCAATCCCGACTGGTATATCCTGCATCAGGTGCGGCCGGAGTATCCGCTGGACGCCCCGGAATCGGAGCGGCAGATTCCCGTCATCTTCGTGAAGGTGGCGGTCTTCGTGGGGCCCGCGGGCGATGTGGTGGAAGCCATGATCACCACCACCAACGGCAGCCGGGTCTTTGCGGACGAAGTGTTGGAAAAAGTGCAGCAGTGGAAATTCGGCTGGCGCGTGGCGCCGGGGGCTGGACGCTGGATCGAGATGACCTGGAACTTCAACAGTCCCTATTTCACCCGCCGGAACGGTCAGGGCTGATTACTCCGGGCCCTCCTCCAGGGGCAGCAACTCCGCTTCGTCCACCGCCAGGCTGTCCGCCAAAGCCCCTTCGGTCAGGGCCCAGGCTTCGCTGTAAACTTCCGCCGGAAACGGCACGATGGTTTCGCCGCGGATCACGCGAATGGTGGGCGCGAAGGAATCCGGCCCCTCCGATTCGACATCCCGGTTGTCCAGACGGCGCTGAAGCGCCTCGGCCAACTGGGCCCGGTTGGTGGCGCCGCTGCCGTGCAGGGTGTCCAGGAGCATGCGGGTGGCCTGGTAGGCGCGCAGGGCCAGACCCGTGGCCTCGCGGGGATAGTTGTCGCCCTGCCAGTTGCTGTCGAACTCACTGGTCCAGGCCGTGGGAAACAAGGCCAGATCGCTGGGAAACACCATGCGCTCGGTCACGGTGCCGGCCTTTTCGATCAGACGGTCCGAATTGCAGTTGCTCAGGCCCAGCACCAGGCTGCCCGCCTTGTAGAAATCGAGCTGCGGCACCAGCAGGACCATCTGGTCCACCGTGGCGGGCGCGAAAATGACCTCCGGGCGCAGCTTCTTGAGGGCGCGGATGGATTCCTTGAAATCCGTGCCCTGGGCCGGGAACGCCGCCTGGGCGACAACCCGTCCCCCCAGCTTCTCCACCTCGGCCGTGAACACATCGGCATGCCGCAGCCCCTCGGGGGAATCCGGATGCAGGATAGCGAACCGGGTTTTCAACAGGACCCCGGTGGCCAGTTGGGCCAGCAGGCGCGCCTCGAAAAATCCCGTCAGGTTGGTCTGGTAGATCCCGTCGCCGAGTTGCCATATGCGGTCGTTGGTGGCCGTCGGAGAAACCATGGGCACCCCGTACAGATCGGCGATGACCGCGGCCGACACCGTGGGGTCGCTCATGAGGGCGCCGAGCAGGGCCACGCTGCCTTCTTCGCCGCAAAGGCGCCGGGCGGCCAGGGCGCTGCCCACCGGGTCCCCGCCCGTGTCTTCCACCTGCAGGGAAAACGTCCGGCCGGTTTCGGCGTTGGCCGCCTGGACCGCCAGCAGGGCGGCATCCAAAAATGCGTTGCCGAGCAGGGCATAGCGTCCGGTCAAGGGCACCAGCACGCCCACCTGGTCCAGGTTCACCGGACCGGACGGCGGCACGATGCGGCCCCGTCCGTACCGGTCGGCCTGTCCGGCCAGCAGATCCCGGGCGGCCTGCGTCCACCGGTCGTCCGGGTCGGCGTCATAGAGCACGCCCACCATCTGGTCCGCGGCACCGAACTGACCGGCGTCCAGCAGTTCACGGGTCCGCACGAAGCCCAGGTAGGTCCACAGGGGTTGACCGGTCTGTTCGCGCATGAGGCTTTCCAGCTGCATCTCGTCCAGGGCGGCGATGAGCGGGGCCGAACGCGGCGTGCCGTCCCGGGTGGTGGACCGCAGGGGATCCCGGTTGTGGTAATGGATCATGAAGGCGGCGGCCCCCAGGGTGTCTCCGGCGGCGGCCGCCAGCTGGGAGTTCTGCATGAGGACCCGGTCGGTGAGCGGACTCCGGGGATACTTGAGCAGGAACTCCTCACCCAGACTGAGGGCCCGCGCCGGGTCCTTCAGGCGCTCGGCCGAAACCATGGCCATGACCATCACTTCATCGTTGCGCTCAAAAGCGGAGTAGTAGTCGATGAGGGAGGCGGCAATGTCCAGGGATTTGCGATCGTGGTGGAGAGAGTGTTCCCGACTGAGCTGGGCATACAGGCGTTGCGCGGTTTCCAGATCCCGGGCCGAGAGGGATTCCCCGGTGCTGACCTCGGGCGTGCGGGGGCCGCAACCGGACGCCAGGACACCCAGGACCAGGAGGCCCGACAGCAGGGCCGCAGCGATGATCCGTTTCCCAAACACCTGCGGCCTCATGCGGAATCCTCCCTGAAAAACCGTCTACTGGACGGTAAAACTTTCGCTGGCCAGAACCTGGCCGGTGGCGTCCAGGACCTTGACCTCCCAGTCACCGGTCCAGTCCGCCCGAATGCGCTTCGCACTCCACGTGCGCCAATTGCCCGACCCTATATTCAGCTCCACCCTGGCCATGGTCTTGCCATTGAGGTACCAGGCATGGGTCACCGCGGCCGGGGGCACCAGGCCTTTGACGCGCGTAAAACAGTAAATCTGTTCGGTTTGCGCGTCGAAGGCGGTGGATTTGCCCACCAGGGCCCGTGTTTCCCGATCAATTCCTGTGCCAAAGGCCATATCCACCGTGCCCCCCGGAGCGGCGGGGGGCTGGGCCAAGGCCGCGCTGACGGTCAGGAGCAGACCGCAAAGAAGAATAAGCCCGGTCCGCCGACGGGAGCCGGCGGTGTCGATTCCGCTCATTTGGGCCGTCCTTTCGCTACTTCCTCAGGTCCTCAATGCTCTGGGGATTCAGGAGCTGCGGATTGTGAATGTTTTCCAACAGGAACGAGGCATCCTCATGGTAGCTGCTCTGGGGATAATCCTCGAGCAGCATTCGCAGGTATCGTGCCGCCACCTGCCGATCCTGGAAATAATCCATGGAGGCCATGGCGGCCATGAACAGGGCGTCGTCGGCCTCTTCACTGTCGGGGTAGTCGGAAAAGATGAGGCGGTACAGATCGATCTTGTGCTGGGCGTCGGCCACGACGGAGGCCCGGGCGAACAGGGCCTTCGGCCCCACGCCCTTGCCCGGGGCATATTCGCCCAGCATTTCCACGTTGTAGGTTTCGCGGGCGCCCAGCAGATAGTCCTTGATGATGGCGTCCTGGAACGACGGCATCATGGCCACCTTCACGGTGCGTTCGGCTTCGTTGAAGTTCATGGGACGGCCAAGTTTCCTCTCCAATATTTCCACCACGTGCCAGCGGTCGTCGACCTTGATGGGCTTGTGGACGCCGATCTCCATGTCGAAGGTCTTGGCGATGAAGGCCTGGCTGTTGGCGATGAAGGGAATCATGCCCGAACGGTTGTACCAACCCACCTCGTGGTCCATCTTGACCGTTTCAATGTTCATGTTGAAATCCTTGGCCACGTGCAGGAAGTCGTTTTCCTTGCCGTCCAGCTGAAGGCGGACATAAGCGGCGTTGGCATCGGTGATGGTGAGGCACTCGATGTGCCGGGCGTACACCGCGCCCTCCTGACGGAACTGGTGGGTATTGTCCATGTAGTACTGGCGCAATTCCTCCGTGGTGGGCTCCTTGCCGTCCAGCAGGCCCACTTGGCGCATGGCCATGTCCAGGGTCATGCGGCGCCGGCTGATCAGCGTGCGCTGTACCATCGGCTGGGTATAGATGTGGTTGTCGATGGCGCCCTGCACGAACAGGACCTGGTCCACCATGTCCTTCAGCAGCAGACGGCGTCCTTCGTCACCCTGATAGCGCGCCTTCAGGCGGGCGGGCAGCTCGTCGAAATAGAGGTCGAGCTGGGTCTGGGTGATGTCGATATCCCCCACGCGGGCGATCACGGGCGAGGTGTCGGATTGGCCGTCCCCAAACAGGGGCAGGTATTCAAAGTCGGCGGAGGATCCGCCGTCCTGACAGCCGGCCAGGGCCAGCGCCCCGATCAGAAAGGTTCCCAACAGCAGGTAACGAGCGAAGGATTGCATGGAGTCTGCTCCTTGAGCTTGGCCGGAAAGCGGGAGCGAAAGGATCAGAGCAGATCCTTGCGGTCCCCGGATTCCAGCCGGGCGATGACGTCCTTGATGCGCTGCGCTTCGGACTTGCGGCAAACCAGCAGGGCGTCAGGCGTGTCGACGATAATCATATCATGAATTCCCACCAGGGCCACCAGACGGTCCGGTACCCGCACCACGTTGTCGGTGCTGTCCACGGCGATCAGGTCACCCTGACCGCGGTTGGCGTCCGACAGTTCGGGCGCCAAATCACCCCAGGCATCCCAGGCCCCCAGATCCGACCAGCGGAAGCGGGCGGGCTGCAGGTAGAAGCCGGGCAATTTCTCCATGACGGCGAAATCGATGGAGTCGGCCGGGCAGTCCCGGTAAGCCGTCTCCAACGCCGCGGTGAAGGAATTGGTTCCGAAGGCGGTGATGACCGGGGCCATGAGGGCGGTCACGGCGGGGATGAAGCGGTCGGCCTGGGCACTGAACCAGGTCGAATTCCAGACGAAGATTCCGCTGTTCCAGAAGTGGTTTCCGCTGCGGACATACCCCTCGGCGGTCACCGCGTCGGGCTTTTCCACGAAGGCCTTGCCCGGGCGGAACCCCTGATCCTCACCCGCATCGGCCTCCAGGTATCCGTACCCGGTTTCCGGGCGATCCGGAGTCACGCCGAAGGTGACCACGGTTTCGCGAGCCTCGGCAAAGGCGAAAGCCTCGGCCAACTGGGCGCGGAACAGGTCGTCGTCGGGGATGAAATGGTCGGCCGGAAGGAGGGCCACCGGGGCGCCGGGCGCCAGTTGCCCGGCCACCCCCATGCCCAGCACAGCACAGGGAGCGGTGTTGCGGCCCACGGGTTCGGTGATGACGTTGGCCGGCGGGAGCTCCGGCAGATCCGCCCGCGTGGCCTCGGCCAGACTGCCGCTGGTAACGACCAGGATGCGGTCCGCACCCACCAGCGGTTCCAGGCGCTCAAAGGTATCGCGCAGAAGGCTGCGGCCCGAGGCGAGGGCCTGCAACTGTTTGGGCCGATCAATACGGCTGAGGGGCCAGAAACGCGTGCCCCTGCCCCCCGCCATGATGACGCAGACACCCCGGCAATGACTGCCGGGTTCAGTGGTTGAGGAATCGGTCATTCGGTCAACCTGTCTGTTCTAGTCCTGCTTGACGACCCAGACCTTGGCCATGACTTCCACCTGCGCGTGCAGTTTCACGGGCACGCTGTAGACGCCCAGCTGCTTGATGGCCTCGTCCAGCACGATCATGTTGTGATCGAACTCGACCTCGCCGCCCTCGAGGGCGTTGGCGATGTCGCGGGCGGTGACGGAGCCGAAAAGCTTGTCGTCATCGCCGGCCTGCACACTGATGGTGCAGGACAGTTCGCCCAGCTTGGCAGCCAGTTCCTCGGCGCCGGCCTGGCGCAGGGAATCGCGCTTGGATTCCAGTTTCATGTGCTGCTCGACCAGTTTCCGGTGGCCATCGGTGGCCAGCACGGCCAGGCCCTTCGGCACCAGATAATTGCGCGCGAAGCCCCGGGCCACGTTGACGGTTTCACCCATCTTGCCCAGATTCTCCACGTCTTCCATCAGGATCAGTTCCATTGTTCAACCACCTTTATCATCACGCGTCGGGATCGTCATCGTGAATCCCGTCGTCCTCGTCCTGTTCCGGGGAAACCGGAACATTTAAGCGTCGAATGTCCAGCCAGTAGTCGGCCAGACCCAGCAGAATGCCACTGATTATCAGCAGCGGAATAAACAAAAATCCCATCACCAACCAGAACACGATCTGCACGGGCCCGGACATGAGACTGTTGGTCACGAACCCCTGAATCGCCACGCCCTGGATGCTGATCAACAGCAGGGCCACCAGGACGATGTTCAGGCCCGCGGTCACCAGGTCCGCTTGCCGGGTCAGCACCAGGCCGATGCCCGCCACCAGGATCCAGACCAGGTAGAACGGCAACTGCCATCGGGTGAACGGCGGCAGGGATCGAAAGGCCGGAGCCACCCTCATCCGCCGCGTGACCCAGTAGATCAGCGCCAGGATGAGGCCTCCCTGGCCCAGAACCCCCAGAGCCAGAAGCCCCGGAAAAATCCTCAGCAGGACGCCCGAAACCGCCTCGAGCTTGCGCGCCTCCTTGGCCAGGCTCAATTCCACCTGGCGCTCGTCCGCGGTGCCGACCAGCAATTCCCGTTGGGCCTCCAGGGCCTGGTCCGTGAAGTCCTGCATCTGCGCATCAAGCGGCAGTTGCAGGGTGGACCAGATCAGGGTCGGCAGCAGGGCCACCGCCACGATGCCCAGGGCCCAGTCGAGTCGCCATCGACTCGCCAGCGCCCACCCCGCCCCCAGACCCGCCAGCGCATTGCCGGCCATCTGCCAGGTCAGTTCCCCCGGTTGAAGCGCAAGACTCGCCAGGAGCCAGGCGCCGCCCACCAGAAAAACCAGCCCGCGGGACGGAACGGTCATGAGGGCCGTGCCCCAGGCCAGCGACACCACGAAGGGCACCGGCAGCAGGAACATCATGAATATCCCGAACCTTGCTCCGGATACGTCCGGCCCGGTGGGTATTGCGCCCACCAGCCAGGTGAGCACCAGGGTCACCAGGGCCGCCGTCACCGGCGGCAGGATACGGGAATAGGACCTCACGGCCAACTACCGGCTTACCGGTAGTATTCCTTCACGAAAGGCATCAAAGCCAGGTGCCGGGCGCGCTTGATGGCAATAGCCAGAGGGCGCTGGAACTTGGGCTTGGTACCCGTGTTGCGACGGGGAGCGATCTTGCCGCGCTCGGTCACGAACCGGCGCAGGAAGTCCTCGTCCTTGTAGTCGATGGCAATCATGCCGGTCTTGGTGAAGAAACAGAATTTCTGTTTTCCGTGCCTTCTTTTCTTCTTCTTCTTCTTGATCCGAAGGTTTTTCCTCGCCATCGGATTCTCCTTTGGCTTTGGCGCTCGTCAATTGCTTGCCTGAGCGTCGTCA
>Ga0070729_10006108_pt1 | contig 12029 bp, 8 predicted proteins | sample tdDd472_FD_66725 | JGI IMG/M metagenome (GOLD analysis project Ga0070729, IMG submission 66725) | Marine sediment microbial communities from the Atlantic coast under amendment with organic carbon and nitrate - tdDd47.2 | ecosystem: Environmental > Aquatic > Marine > Coastal > Sediment | place...
GCCCCGGAGATCGAACCGGCGCTGGCCGCCGCGCTCGAAGGCTGGCGGCGTTGGCTGGCCGATGAAAAGCGCGCATCGGAAAACACCCTGGCGGCCTACCGCCGCGATCTTGAGTCCTTTTTGCGATTCGTCACGGGGCACATCGGTTATGCGCCCGGCCTTGAAGATTTGGCCGCCCTCACCCCGGCCGATTTCCGCAGCTACCTCGCTCAACGCAGCAACAAAGGCCTGGCGAAAAGCTCAACCGCGCGGGCCATGTCGACCCTGCGCAGTCTTTTCCGGTTTCTCGACAAACGCGGTTTGGCCCATAACGCCTCAATCCAGGCCATCCGCACGCCCAAGCTGCCTCGTTCAATCCCCAAGGCCCTGGATGCGGGAGAAGCCAGCGAAGCCCTGCAGGCCATCGGCGACCTCAGCGGGACCGAGTGGTTCGAAAAACGGGGACTTGGCTGGATGGCCCAACGGGACGCCGCCCTATTGACCCTGCTTTACGGCTGCGGCCTGCGAGTCAGTGAAGCGCTCGACCTCAACCGAAAAGACAAACCGCGGAGCGCCGCCGCGACCCTGGTCATCACCGGCAAGGGCAACAAGCAACGCGTGGTTCCCGTCCTGCCGATTGTCAGCGAGGCCATCGAAGCCTATCTGGAAGCCTGCCCTTTCCCCTTAAAGGCCGAGGACCCATTGTTTGTCGGAGCGCGTGGCAAGCGCCTGACATCCAGGGTGGTCCAGCGCCAGATGCAGAAGCTGCGGCGGCTGCTCGGCCTGCCCGAATCGGCGACGCCCCATGCCCTTCGCCACAGCTTCGCCACCCACCTGCTGGCGGGCGGCGGCGATCTCAGAACCATTCAGGAACTGCTCGGCCACGCATCCCTTTCGACCACCCAGCGCTACACCGAGGTCGACGCAACACGACTCACCGAGGTCTACGACAAGGCGCACCCAAGAGCGAAAAAGCTTTAAGCGGAAATTGAAACGCTGGTCGTTTCAACGGTTAGCGAGGCCGAAATGGAAACCTCGGCCTGCAGGGTAACGGCGCCACGTAACGCACCCGCATGGCGCTTGAGGCCGTCGGCGCTTTCGCCGTCGGCCGGTTCGATGGCGAAAGCCAAAAGATCGGCCTTCATGGCGACCCGTTGGGTCAACTCCTTCAACGCCGCAAAAGCTTTTGGGGAAGGCTGGTCTTCCACTTCCAGTCCTGCCTGAGCGTTTTTCGCTGCATCGGGCGCAAGAGACATCAGACGCTCGGCTTGTTTGGCTAAAATACCGACCGCCTTCTTGTTGCCTTGCCCCCCGGCAAGCCGGGAAATGAAAAGGTAGGCATCGAGCAACTTCTCAATCATCTCCAACTGGCTTTGCGCCAGTCGACCTTTGTTTTCGATGAGTCGGTTCTCAAGGCCCTTGGCCTGGGCGAGGATTTCCTCGTGTCCTTTCGCCAGCTTTTCAACCAACGGATCATTGGCAACACCAGTGAACCCAGCCTGGGCGAAGACCGAAAGGGAGACGGAAACACTGACCGTGGTCTTTTGGACGACCACGGCGGCGGACCCTTTTTCCGGGTCCTTGGATGGCCGGGCCTCTGCCCTTTCCTGGGCAGAGGCCTGCGCTTTGTTGCTGCTGTCGGCTTGGATATCCATTTTGCCAAGTCTAACTGCGGAGTCTTGAGATTCAGTGAATCAAGCAGCAATCCGCTCGACTTCCGATTTCGCTCCGGCGACGGCTTTAGCGGCGAGGTCTTCACCCATGGCGAGCCCGTTGGCTTCAACGCTGGTCACATCGGCAATGCCAATAAAGCCGAGCACGGTTTTCATATAAGGGACGGCAAAATCCATCGCTGCGGCGGGCGAGTCTGCCGAATAGTCGCCGCCGCGCGCCGCCAGAAGATATGCCTTCTTCCCTTCGAGTAAGCCGACCGGACCGTTTTCCGTGTAACGGAAAGTCTCACCGGCCCGCGCCACATGGTCGATATAGGTCTTAAGGGTCGAGGGAATGCCGAAGTTATGCATCGGCACACCGAACACCACGGCATCGGCCGACTTCAACTCGGCAATCAGTTCTTCGGACGTGGCGGCCAGGGCCTTCTGATCTTCGCTCCGCTGGTCGGCCGGGGTGAAGAAAGCGCCGAGCTTTTCACCGTCCAAATGAGGCAGCTTCATCTCAGCCACGTCGCGCTTCAATACTTCACCGTTCGGGTTGGCCTTGATCCAGGCTTGGGTAAAGGTCGCCGTCAAGCGCTTGGACACGGAATTGTCGCCCATCGGGCTGGAATCGATAACAAGCAGTCGGGTCATGGAATTTTCTCCAAAAATCTATGCGTTGATCTGTTGGAGACAATGTCGTGCCTAAAGAACCCAGAAACAATCCAGGCAACTTGAAACTAACCGTTTCCAAAACGGAAACGGAGCCGCACCGTAAAACGGTGGGCTCCGTCCTTCCTCCCCGAAAACTCACGTTATCGGGTTCCCTGAAGAATTTTGCGCCAGCTATTTGCGCCCACTTGGTGGGCTGCGTTCAATCGCCACGCAGGCTTTCGGCGAACGCTCGCCGGGCCGCCTTGCGGCTAGGGGAGCCAAGCGCGCGTAGCTGCTTTGCAGCGTCCTCTCATTTCAAAGCCAATCGAAGATTGGGGAAATAAGGGATGAGCGCCGCGAGTTAATACGAGCGAGCCCAGGCCGGAGGCCGACCGGCGACTGAGGTCCACTCAAAACAGCGTTAGCTATGAATGCTCCACTTATCCGTCGCCATAGCGGCTTCCTTGACTGCCTCGCCGTAGCCTGGGTGGGCATGGCAAACACGGGCCAGGTCTTCGGCCGATCCGCCGAATTCCATGATGATCGCAGCTTCCATCACCAGATCGCCAGCCAGCGGTCCCATGATATGGCAACCGAGCAGCTTGTCGGTTTCCTTATCGGCCAAAATTTTAACGAAGCCTTCCGTCTCGCCGGTCGCCTTGGCGCGCGAGTTGGCCGAGAAAAGGAACTTGCCCGACTTGTAGGCGATACCCGCTTTCTTAAGGCTTTCCTCGGACTTACCGACCACGCCGACTTCGGGGGCCGTATAGACCACGCCCGGAATGGCGTCGTAATTGACATGGGCCGACTGACCGGCAATCGCTTCGGCCACGGCCACACCTTCTTCTTCGGCCTTGTGGGCGAGCATCATGCCGCCGATCACGTCGCCGATGGCGAAGATGCCGGGAACGTTGGTCTGCAGGTCGTGGTCGACCTTGATGAAACCGCGCTCGTCCATCTCGACACCGACCTTTTCGAGGCCCAGATTGGCCGTGTAAGGACGACGCCCGATGGAGACCAGAACCACTTCGGCCTTCACCTGTTCGGCAGCGCCGCCGTCTTTCGGCTCGACGGTGAGGGTGACCGCGGTTTTGGTTTTCTTCGCCCCGGTCACTTTATGGCCGAGCTTGAATTCCATGCCCTGTTTCTTGAGCGACGCCAGCATCTTCTTGCAGACCTCGCCGTCCATACCGGGCAGGATGGTGTCCATGAATTCGACCACGGTGACTTTCGCACCCAAACGCCGCCAGACCGAACCCAGTTCGAGCCCGATCACGCCGCCGCCGACGACGACCATTTCTTTCGGCACCTTCGGCAGATCGAGTGCGCCAGTCGAAGAAACGATCTGCTTCTCATCGATCTCGACGCCGGGCAGCGGAGCCACATCGGAGCCGGTGGCGATTACGATGTTTTCGGCTTTCAATATCTCTTTTTTCTTGCCCTTAAGCGACGTCACGGTGACTTCGTCGGCGCCGGTGATTTCGCCCGCGCCAAGAATGTAGTCGACCTTGTTTTTCTTAAACAGAAATTCGATGCCGCCGGTCAATTGCTCAACCACTTCGTTTTTGCGGGCCAGCATCTTCTTGACGTCGATGGCCAGCTTGCCGGTCGAAATACCGTGCTCGGCGAACTCATGGGCCGCCGCTTCGTAGTGATGAGACGACTGCAGCAGCGCTTTGGAAGGAATACAGCCCACATTGAGGCAGGTGCCGCCCAGCTTGCCGCGCTTTTCGACGCAAGCCACACTCATACCCAGTTGGGCGGCGCGGATGGCGCAGACATAACCGCCGGGACCACCACCGACAACAATCAGATCATAGGATTTCTCGGACATGGGTTTGGGTCCTCTAATTTCGCTCGCTTCGCTCCGCTGGGGGACCTCAATTGCCGGTCGCCCTCCGGGCTGGGCTCGCTCGTATTAACTCGCGGGGCCGCCTTGCAGCCCTAGCTCAAAAACAGTTAAGGGCCGGTCGCACCTGACGCCCGGCCCTTCTTCAATTATTAGGCGTCGAGCATGATCCGCTGGGGATCTTCGATGCATTCCTTGACCCGGACGAGGAAGGAAACCGCTTCCTTGCCGTCGATGATCCGGTGATCGTAGCTGAGCGCCAGATACATCATCGGGCGGGCCTCAATGGAACCGTCCGGCATGACCATGGGACGCATCTGGGTCTTATGCATTCCCAAGATGGCCGACTGCGGCGCGTTGAGGATCGGGGTCGACATCAGCGAACCGTAAACGCCACCATTGGAGATGGTAAAGGTGCCGCCAGTCATTTCCTCAACCGAGAGCTTGCCGTCGCGGGCTTTGCGACCGAAGTCGGCAATGGCGCCTTCAAGTTGGGCGAAGCTCATAGCGTCGGCGTCGCGGACCACCGGAACCACCAGACCGTTGGGCGTGCCGACGGCGACGCCGATGTCGTAGAAGTTCTTATAGATAATGTCGGCGCCGTCGATCTCGGCATTGACCGCCGGGAACTCACGCAGCGCCGTGATGCAGGCTTTGGTGAAGAAGGACATGAAGCCGAGCTTGATGCCGTGTTTCTTCTCGAAGCCGTCTTTGTAAGCTTTACGCAGATCCATCACGTTGGTCATGTCGACTTCATTGAACGTGGTCAGCATGGCCGCCGTGTTCTGGGCGTCTTTGAGGCGCTGAGCAATGCGCTGGCGCAGCCGCGTCATCTTGACCCGTTCTTCACGCGGTCCGGTCGGACGCGGCGGGAACTGAGCGCCCGGCGCAACTGCGGGAGCAGCAGCGGCGGGAGCTGCGGCGGCTGGAGCTGGAGCAGCAGCCGGAGCTGCGGCCTTGGCGGCCGTGCCACTGTTAATGGCCTCAAGCACATCGCCCTTAGTCAGACGACCGTCTTTGCCGGTGCCGGTGATGGCGTTGGGGTTCAGGTTGTTTTCTTCGACCAGCTTTCGCACCGCCGGAGACAAGGCCGGGGCCGCTGCGGGAGCCGCGGCAGGAGCGGGCGCAGGGGCCGGAGCCGCCGCCGGAGCTGCCGGAGCTGGGGCCGGTTTTTCTTTGGCCGGGGCCGGAGTTGCCGGAGCCGCCGTTGCGGTCGCACCTTCCTCAATGGAGCCAAGAAGCTGATCGACCTCCACGTCGTCGCCTTCTGCGGCAACGATCTCGACGAGGACACCGGCTGCGGTGGCGTTGACTTCCACCGTCACTTTGTCGGTTTCCAACTCTACCAGGGGCTCATCGAGAGCGACCGCTTCGCCGACCGCCTTGAACCACTTGGAAACTGTCGCTTCCGACACTGATTCGCCTAGGGTGGGTACCTTGATTTCCGTTGCCATGATTTCCTCGCCCAACGGTTAGATGTTTTTGCTCAATTCTGTCGGCCGACTGAACGGACGCGGCAGAGATTCGAATCTCCATTCGAGCGCCTGCTCGACCAACGTTTCCTGTTCGGCCACATGTTTCTTGTTCAAACCGGTCGCCGGAGCGGCGGAAGCCTTGCGGCCCGCATATCCGACACTCTGCCTGCGTCCCAAATCTTCCAGGATGTAGTCGAGCCGGATTTTGGCAAACAACCAAGCGCCTTGGTTGGCCGACTCTTCCTGGCACCAGACCACCTCAGCGTTGGGATAACGCCGGATTTGATCCATGATCTTTTGCTTAGGCCAGGGATAAATCTGCTCGACCCGCACGATAGCGATGTCGTCGATACCCTCTTCGCGGCGCTTCTGCAGCAAATCGTAGTAGACCTTGCCCGAACAGAGCACCAGACGCTTGATGTCGCCATCGTCCTTCAAGGGGTCGATTTCCGTAATCACCCGCTTGAACGTGCTGCCCTCAAGGAAGTCTTCGCGGTTGCTGACGCAGAGCTTATGGCGCAACAACGACTTAGGCGACATGACGATCAGCGGCTTGCGGTAGTTGCGTTTCACCTGACGGCGAAGCGCATGGAAGTAGTTGGAGGGCGTCGTTAAATTAACCACCTGCATGTTGTCCTCGGCGCAGCCCTGAAGATAACGCTCGAGACGGGCCGAAGAGTGTTCCGGGCCCTGACCTTCCATGCCGTGCGGCAGGAGCATGACCAGACCGGAGAACCGCAGCCACTTGGTTTCGCCCGACGAGATGAACTGATCGACCATCATATGCGCACAGTTGGCGAAATCGCCGAACTGAGCTTCCCACATGACCAGCGCATTGGGCTCGGCCATGGTGTAACCGTACTCAAAGCCAAGCACCGCCAACTCGATCAGCGGGCTATCGATCACTTCGTAATAGGCCTGATCGGGATTGATATTGTTCAGTGGCGTGTAACGGTTTTCGTTTTCCTGATCGATCAGCACCGAATGGCGGTGCGAGAAGGTGCCGCGCTGCGAGTCCTGCCCGGACAGCCGCACGTAATGCCCTTCGGTCAGCAGAGAACCGAACGCCAACGCTTCGCCCATGGCCCAGTCGAAACCCTCGCCGGTTTCGATCATCTTGGTTTTCGCCTTGAGTTGGCGCGCGATTTTTTTGTTGAGAGTAAAGTCGTCGGGAACCGTGGTCAGGGCCGCGCCAATCTCTTCGACCAGTTCTTTGGAGATACCGGTCGCCTCATCGCGGAACTCTTCTTCTCCGGAGAGCTGAGCCATACCTTTCCACTTGCCCTCCAGCCAGTCGGCTTTATTGGGCTTAAAGGTTTTAGCCACCTCGAAGTCGCCTTCCAGCTTGGCCTGGAACGCTTTTACCAATTCGTCGCCTTCGCCTTCCTTAATCACGCCCTCCTGCTCGAGACGCGCCGCATAGAGCTCGCGGGTCGGCTTATGCTTGGCGATCGTCTTATACATGATCGGGTTGGTGAACATGGGCTCGTCGCCCTCGTTATGCCCATAACGCCGATAGCAGAACATATCGATCACCACGTCCTGCTTGAATTCGCAACGAAATTCGGTGGCGATCCGCGCAACGTGAACCACCGCCTCGGGATCGTCGCCATTGACGTGGAAGATCGGAGCCTGAATGGCCTTGGCGATATCCGTCGGATAAGGCGTCGAACGCGAATAGCTCGGGTGGGTCGTAAAGCCGATCTGGTTGTTGACGATGACGTGGATGGTGCCGCCCGTCTTGTAGCCTTTAAGCCCCGAGAGATCGAGAGTTTCGGCGACCAGTCCCTGACCGGCGAACGCCGCATCGCCGTGCATCAGAATGCCCATCACCTGACGGCGCTCAATATCCTGATACTGAACCTGCTTGGCCCGAACCTTCCCGAGAACCACCGGGTTGACCGCTTCCAGGTGCGACGGGTTGGCGGTCAGGGAAAGGTGGACATTGTTGCCGTCGAAGTTACGGTCGGCCGAGGTGCCCAGGTGGTATTTGACGTCGCCAGAACCTTCCACGTCTTCCGGGTTGGCCGAGGTGCCCTGAAATTCGGAGAACATATTGACGAACGGCTTGTGCATGACGTTGGAAAGGATGTTCAGGCGGCCCCGGTGAGGCATACCGATCACCACTTCCTTGACGCCCAACTGACCGCCGCGCTTGAGGATCTGCTCCATGGCGGGAATAAGCGATTCGCCACCGTCCAGGCCGAACCGCTTGGTGCCCGGATATTTAACGTGCAGAAACTTCTCAAAACCCTCGGTTTCGGTCAGGCGCTCAAGAATAGCGCGCTTGCCTTTAAGGGTGAACTCGGTGCGGTTCTGAATGGACTCGATACGACGCTGGACCCATGCCTTGGCTTCCGGGTCCTGCATATGCATGAACTCGACGCCGATATTGCCGCAATAGGTCTCTTTCAGCACGGCGAGAATTTCGCGAAGCGTCGCCGTTTCCAGGCCCAAGACATTGTCGATGAAAATCGGCCGGTCGAGATCGCTTTCACTGAAACCGTAGGACTTATAATCCAGTTCCGGGTGGTGGTCGTTGCCTTCCAATCCGAGAGGGTCGAACCGGGCGATCAGATGGCCGCGGACACGATAGCTGCGGATCAGCATCAACGCACGGATGGAATCGAGGGTCGCGGCGCGAACATCCGCCGTACCCGTCGCCTGGGCGACCGCTTGGGGCGCAGGGACGAAGGACATCACCTGGGCCTGCGGCGTTTCTTCGGGAACCCCGATGCCGATGTCGTCCGGACCGCTGCCGATAACGCCATTTTCATTGGGCGCCCAGCTGGCTCCGCTCAATTCGTCGAGAACCGCGCGGCCTTCGTCCTGAAGATCGGAAAAGAAGTCTTTCCAACTCGGATCAACCGAATTGGGCTCGTTTAAAAAACGAGAATACAGCTCCGCGACATAATCCGCGTTGCTGCCGGAAAGGATCGAATCAAGATCAGCCGTCATGTTCCCTGTCGCTTTAAATAAAGCGCCCTTTGGCGATTATGCGTCCTAACGTCGGTGTGGGCGCGGCCGACTCTCCCTGAAAGCCGCGCCCAAACCGTATTTTACTTATATGTGAAAGGTTTACTACCCCTTCAACACTTTCAGCATGGTCGAGCCGAGCGAAGCGGGGCTATCGGCCACCGCAATGCCTGCGCTCTTCATCGCTTCGATCTTGTCGCCAGCGCCGCCTTTGCCGCCCGCGATGATCGCACCGGCATGGCCCATGCGACGTCCCGGAGGCGCCGTTACGCCCGCGATGAAACCGACAACCGGCTTTTTGGTCTTCGAGGCTTTGAGGAATTCAGCCGCTTCCTCTTCAGCCGAACCGCCGATTTCGCCGATCATGATAATGGACTCGGTTTCATCGTCGCCAAGGAAAGCATCCAGGCAATCGATGAAGTTGGTGCCGTTGACCGGGTCGCCGCCGATGCCGATGCAGGTGGACTGGCCGAGGCCCGCAGCGGTGGTCTGAGCGACCGCTTCGTAGGTCAGCGTGCCCGAACGGGACACGACGCCAACGGAGCCACGCTTGTGAATGTGCCCCGGCATAATACCGATTTTGCACTCATCGGGCGTGATGATGCCCGGACAGTTGGGGCCGATCAGACGGGTCTTGGAATTGCGCAGCGCGCGCTTGACCTTAACCATGTCCATCACCGGAATACCTTCGGTAATGCATACGGCCAGTTCGATCTCGGCGTCGATGGCTTCGAGAATCGCATCGCCAGCGAAGGGCGGCGGCACGTAGATCACGGAAGCGTTGGCGCCGGTTTTTTCACGAGCGTCGGCCACGGTATTGAAGACCGGCAGGTCCAGGTGGGTCGTGCCGCCCTTACCGGGGGTCACGCCGCCAACCATGTTGGTGCCGTAGGCGATGGCCTGCTCGGAATGGAAGGTGCCCTGAGCGCCGGTGAAGCCCTGGCAGATCACCTTGGTGTTTTTATTGACGAGAACAGACATTATTTCGCCTCCTTCACGGCTTTGACCACCTTCTCGGCGGCGTCGGCCAGATTGTCGGCGGACTCGATGGCCAGGCCCGACTCGGCCATGATCTTCTTGCCCAGCTCCACGTTGGTGCCCTCGAGACGGACAACCAGCGGAACGTTGAGGCTCAACTCACGGGCTGCTGCGACAACGCCTTCGGCAATAACGTCGCACCGCATGATGCCGCCGAAGATGTTGACCAGGATGCCCTCGACGTTGGAATCACCCAGGATGATCTTGAAGGCTTCGGTGACGCGCTCTTTGGTTGCCCCACCGCCCACATCGAGGAAGTTGGCCGGTTCGCCGCCGTAGAGCTTAATGATGTCCATGGTCGCCATGGCCAAACCAGCGCCGTTGACCATGCAGCCAATAGTGCCGTCGAGCTTGATGTAGTTGAGCTCATGCTTGGCGGCTTCCAACTCGGCCGGGTCTTCTTCGTCTTCGTCGCGCAGCTCTTCAACGTCCGGGTGACGGTAAAGGGCGTTGCTGTCGAAGTTCATCTTAGCATCGAGCGCGATCACATCGCCTTCGCCGGTGACGACCAGCGGGTTGATCTCAACCATGGAAGCGTCGAGCTGGGTGAAGGCTTCGTACATGCCCATGACGAACTTGGTGCAGGATTTGATCTGCTTGCCTTCCAGGCCAAGACCGAAAGCGATCTTACGGGCGTGGAACGGCTGCATACCGGTGGCCGGGTCGATGGAGACCAGGAGGATTTTCTCCGGGGTCTTCTCGGCCACGTCTTCGATGTCCATTCCGCCTTCGGTGGACGCCATGATGGTCACTTGCGAGGTGGCGCGGTCAACCAGCAACGAGAGGTAAAGCTCACGCGCGATGTCGCAGCCTTCCTCAATATAGATGCGCTTGACTTCCTTGCCGTCCGGGCCGGTCTGCTTGGTGACGAGAATTTCGCCAAGCATGGCCTGGGCGTTTTCCTTGACTTCGTCAATCGACTTGGCCAGACGAACACCACCCTTTTCGGGGTCGCCGTCCTTAAAACGCCCGGCGCCGCGACCGCCAGCGTGAATCTGCGATTTGACGACCCAAATATTGCCGCCAAGCTCTTTGGCCACCTTGGCGGCCTCGTCGGGGGTGTATGCCACACCACCGCGCGGGACAGCGACGCCGTACTTCGACATCAGCTGCTTACCCTGATACTCGTGAATGTTCATCCGCTCATCCGTTCCATGTGGTTCGGTACAATTCTTTAAAAAACGGCCTTCCGGCGGCCCTATGGAAAGGAACCGCCGTAAAACCTTGTAATTTTGGTCCGTTGGACCACCGGGGGCGTTGAATTAACTGGGGACGCCCCCGGAAACTTACAACTCCAAGTGCGGTTCGGCGCTTAGAGCATGGTCTTGGTGATATCAACCAGCCCTTTAACCGCGTTGACCGATTTATCGAAGCCGGCTTTTTCCTCTTCGGACAGCTCGATTTCGACAACCTTCTCGACACCGCCAGCGCCAATCAGGACCGGCACGCCGACATACATGCCGTCGACACCGTATTCGCCGTCGCAGTAGGCGGCGCAAGGCAGAACGCGCTTCTGGTCTTTAAGGTAGGCTTCGGCCATCTGAACGCCTGCGGTGGCCGGGGCGTAGAAGGCGGAGCCGGTTTTCAGCAGACCGACGATTTCGGCGCCGCCGTCACGGGTGCGCTGAACGATCTGGTCGATTTTTTCCTGCGTGCTCCAGCCCATTTTAATCAGGTCGGGAACCGGAATGCCGGCAACGGAGGAGTAACGCGGCAGCGGCACCATGGTGTCGCCGTGACCGCCGAGAACGAAAGCGTTGACGTCTTCAACCGACACGCCGAACTCTTCGGCCAGGAAGAAGCGGAAGCGCGCGCTATCGAGCACGCCAGCCATGCCGATCACCTTATTGTGCGGCAGACCGGCCACTTCGCGCAGCGCCCAAACCATGGCGTCCAGCGGGTTGGTGATGCAGACGACGAATGCATCGGGGCAGTTGGCCTTGATGCCTTCACCGACGGACTTCATCACCTTGGCGTTGACTTCAATCAAGTCGTCGCGGCTCATGCCCGGCTTGCGGGGCACACCGGCGGTCACGATGCAAACATCGGCACCCTTGAGGTCGGCGTAATCGTTGGTGCCGGTCAGCAGCGAGTTGAAGCTGTCGATCGGCGCGGACTGATTGAGGTCCAGCGACTTACCCTGGGGAACGCCTTCGGCAATGTCGAATACGACGACGTCGCCCAACTCCTTAAGAGCACAGAGGTGAGCCAGAGTGCCGCCGATATTGCCGGCGCCAATGAGTGCGATTTTCTTGCGAGCCATGGGAACTCCCCTTGAATTTCTCGAATATGGAGATTTCTCTCCGACGGCCAGTGCGGCCACGATACGGCGCGGTTGCCGCAGTGCAAAAATGTCAGGAGGGGTTACTAGCGCGAATCATTCCCAAGGGCAAGGACAAAGAC
>Ga0070729_10006109_pt1 | contig 12029 bp, 22 predicted proteins | sample tdDd472_FD_66725 | JGI IMG/M metagenome (GOLD analysis project Ga0070729, IMG submission 66725) | Marine sediment microbial communities from the Atlantic coast under amendment with organic carbon and nitrate - tdDd47.2 | ecosystem: Environmental > Aquatic > Marine > Coastal > Sediment | place...
GGGGGTCGTTCAATGGTAAGTAGTGAAGAAAATTCACCACATGATGAAGATAATTCAAGGGATGAAATCGAAACGACTCAATACCCTTGGTATATCAGGGAATTTAAAAAACTCCAACCTGGTCATAGATTCAAAATGTTGGTTCTTCTCGGATTGGGAGCAGGTATAATTTACCTTTTCTTTCAATGGTTCGGATGGTATTTCCTTCTTGGATTGATTCCAGCCCCCGCCTGGTATTTCTGGGCGTTAAGACAGATTGATAGAGAGTCTTATACCTTGATAGAGATCAAGATTAAAGGTGATGAGGTGAACGGGAAACGAATGGAGGACACACAAACAAACATCTATCAGATTCCCCCGGATGTATGGAAGGAGATCAAGAAGAAAGGAAATCCATATACCGTGGGCCATCGGTTGTATGTATGTGAGAGGTTCGACAATGATGAAGAAGGAGACAAGATAATTCATTTCTCGGAAGACCCCCGACTATCCAACCTTACATTCTTTGCAAAGGTTAAGCTGTGGCTCGACCTTAAAAAATCTCTCCCGGTCCTTGAAGAAGAACTGGCAATATCCAAATATCATTTGAAAACTGAATCGACCAGGAAAGCGGTTATGATGCTCTCCAAGATGCAAGTAATAGAGGAGAACATAATCAAACCTGTCGTAACTCATCGATACCATAAGGAGGTGGAACCATCGGGGAAGATGCTCTAAAAATGACCAGGGCTTTATCGGGGGATGTTGCTAACCTTTCCCTTGAAAAGACAGGTATCGATTTGAGAATGGTTAAGGATGTAGAACCCTTGATAATCAAGGATAAACTTTCTCGAATGGCTGAACGGATGAAGTTAAAGAAGGTTGTTTCCTTCCTTGATGAACAGGAGAGATATATCAGGGCTGAACAATACTCAAAGTTCCAGACAGGTTTAAGGGATGATATCTCCAAATTGGGTTTGGCCTTTGGAACAATCGCACCGGACCAGGGTGTAGATAATGACCTTGCATAACCGTAAGCTATCCGACCCAGGAACCGTAACTCTATTCACTGGATCAATGGGAACGGGTAAAACAGATAATGCTTTGAAGTATTCGGAAATAGCATTAGAAAAGAATCCTGATTTAGTAGTGATAACCAATATAGTTATGTTGAAGAAAATCAGGAAATGGAAAGTAATATTTTGTAATTCGTGGTTTGAATATATCAAGTTACTTTATGAGAATCCCAGGTCCATTCTTGTATTGGATGAGGCGGGGATATTTGCCAGTTCTGGATATTCAAGTAAGGGGTCCGATATAGGACAATGGGAATTGTTCTTGAAGATGTGTCGTAAGTTCGGGGTCGCTGTCTTCTGGATAGATCAACGAGATGTAGGAAGCATTCCCCCTACAATGCGAACTATTGCATACTACCATATCGATAAACCGGAAATGTTCACAATGGAGACATGGAGAAAAACGAAATACTCCAAGGGTTCTAAACTCATATCTAAACGGAAACTATCAAAGAAGGATAGAACCAAGATACCTTTTGATACGGAAGCCCCGGCTTCATGGAATAATGATATGCCTATATGGTATGGTGAAGAAGAACGCCAATTAACCATTAGAAATCTAATAGATAGGGTCTCCAATGTTAATGGTTTTCAGATACGCCCTACTATAAAGGAATGGATGGAAGAAATTAAACGTAACCAAGCCGATCATTCACGTGTACTAGAGAGAGAAAAAGATAGAGCCGATGCGAAGGACTCCAAAAAAGGAATCACGTTAAAAGAAGTGGTATTTTTCCTTCTTTCCGAAGATGAAAAGAACGAGAGAACCAGGAAGGGTCCATCGGAAATTGGAAAGTTCTTCAATAGAAAACCCCAATCAATAAGCAGAATCATTAAAGAATATGATATTAAGAGAACGGCCTTATTATCAAAATGATAATTATAATCGATACCTTTTAATTAAAGGATTTAATCAACCGGCTTGGAGTGGTGCAAATGGACAATATTGAAATCAGGAAAGGAACGTTCGACAGAATACAAGAATTTCAAGGTTCAGATATCGATTCAAAAATATTGTCAATTATTCGTCACTTTGAATTTCATTCATTAGATGATTAAGTATCTCATCATATGTCATTTCATATTCAGCACACATTTTCTTTAACTTTTTCCTGGTATCCGGCCCTATCTGAATAGTTTTCAAACTTTTATCAAAACCCATAAAACTATCATATCATAGGTTAGATAGATACATTCCCCCTTTTCCCCTCTATGAAATCACATAAAGGAATGGAATCATAGGTCTTTTATATCACCTATGTTTTAACAGGTTCGATGTCTCTGGCAAGTCACTCATTCTTTGAACAACCAGTCACGGGGAACGGGATCATTGTTATAACCCACTTTGAGACATCAACCCGTTCTCCTCTTTTACAATCTATTTCAATCTATAACATTGAAAACATGAAGGGGGGCTATTCATTTCGATAGACCCGAAAGCCACAAAGCCCTGTTTTCCCTGTTCTTATATAAGTAATGTTGTGGATATTCGGCAGTCCGAAGGCCACGCTATTATTAACAATGAAGGAAAATCCCTACTAATCGAGGGAATTGTAAGGAATAATAGCGTAAAATACCCGAATAATTCAAATTGTAATGTTTTCAAGTATCCAATTCTCCCCGATACATTACCGTTTTGGATGGGTAATCGTTGGAATCTCACTTCTAACGATCATATAGACGAGGTTTTACAATGCTATACGCTATTGAAATTGAAAAAGGAAATAAAGCCCCCCATATAAACCGACCAGGATATACGGAGGGCAGACTTGGTTTTACAGATACAAATATATTTTTATCTTCTATAAATAGATGTTCACTATTTGAATCAAAAAATATAGGTGTGAATATACTTTCAGAAATAGATATATTTTTTTCGGCTCCAAGTGACAAAGATTTGTCACCTTTAGGGGGGTGTAGTATTGCCCGATAAAAAGATGGGAGCCAAGGAGAGGATACTATCCTTTCTAACCAAGGAATCCCCGGAACAATATAACGCTTCTACCCTTGCATCGATATTAAAAATCAAGAAAAATACCGTTACAAAAGCCCTATCCAGACTTGAAAAAGAAGGGGAAATAGAAAAACCATTAAAGGGCTTCTTCCGTGGATTAGTGTCTGCGGAGAGGATGTTAGCTCTCGAAAGAACGGATATAAAAATACATGGGGTTAAGATACAATTTCAAGCTACTATCCTTGAAAAGCAAAAAGGTCGATTTGTCACCTTACGGGTGGAGGGCCTTTCCCTGTGTCACCTCTTTAGCCCTACTGAATTAGTGCAAGAGGACTATTGGAAATATACCTATAAAGTAGAAATTTTAGAACGCCTGGCTACCATCATATTACATAGGGGTAAAGGTTTGGTAGAGGTCTTTATCAAAGCATCTGAAAACCCCTTGACATTTACTGAATTTCAAGGTGTATCAAACTTTCTCGAAGCTCGTCTAGGTGATACTTATCATTTCGGCGATCCCCAGTTAATCCAAGTGGGACTTAATCGGGATTACAAAGAATTGAGATTAGACGGTGTTAATTGTATCAAGCTCCAACAGTGGATGAACGCCTGGCAACAGCTCTACAACAAGGCGGAACGGGTTTTACGGCATGAAGTCCACATCAATACTAAACTCTCTCTGAAAGAAGCTATTGAAATGATGGAACAAACCCAGGACCGGGTTATGCCTTCTTCCGAATTGGAATTGAAACCATCCAGCGATTTTTACGATAATATGTATCAATGAAAAGGAGTTGATAAAATGGGTATCAGATATGATATGGCAATAGAAAAATTGAAAAAAGACATAAGGAGCAAGGGGAAAAAGGCTTCTTATCAGGACTTGTTAATTGAATACCAGGCGGATAGGGAATTTCTCGATTTCGCCCTTGAAGACTTGCTCAAGGAGAGGGAGCTTTACGAACCGACTTACGGTTTTCTTGCGGTGGTGGATCAATGATTTTAGATTGGAAGAACAATACCGCAAAAGGAGACCTTGGAACATATGAGATATTAACCGTTCAGGGTCGTTTCGTCTCTTACTGGACCCCTTCTAACTTGAAGGATTACAGGGCTTATTCAACATCGAAAAACTCATTAGATGAAGCCAGGGAGATATCACAAATAATGGAGGATGATATGACCGGAGCTTCTATCATAACCAACGAAAGGTGGGAAGCCTTCCTCCGAAATGCTGATGATTATACCTTGGAGGTGTTTTCTTGAAAAAGGAATCCGATTTAACAGAAGACCAGAAAGAATTATTGGAGTTCCACATGGAAGATAAACAATATGAATATGAGGAAGAAATCGAATCAATGAAGGAAGAACAGAAAGAAGAAATCCAAGAAATGAAAGACCAATTCAAGGAAGATATCAAAGATTTAAAAAGGGATATCAAGGCAAGAATGAGAGAAGATAAAGCCGAATTAATAGAGGAAATTCTATCCGGGGCGATATCTTGAAATGTCCAAATTGCCTGAATGGGGAAATCTGTACCCAATGCGGTGAAAGACAGTGTGATATTTGCGGTTATAACATTGTTATGACCTCCCCTTCTCCCTGGGCGGTCGAGCAATTGAATAAACGCCTATATGGGAAGGTGGAACCGTGAATAACTCCAATGTCTATTTGGAGAAAAAGGACAAACATATTGAGACTACAACATTGGATGATTACGGTAGAAATGTTATCAAAAAAATTATAGATCCTCAACAAAACAATGTAAATGAGGTGAAACAGTGAGTAAACAGACCAGGAAAGATAATCTTATCAGGGCGGTGGAAGGCATTAGAGAATTGCTTCCAAGTGCCGTTATCACTGTGAAAACCAGTCAAGGTATGCCAGGTCTTGAACCCCATCAATATATCGAGGTGGACCCATGAAAATAGCGGGTTACATGAGGGTTTCCACCGATCATCAAACCAATCTTAACCAGGAAATCCGAATTACAGAATTTTGCAAAAGGAGAGAATGGGAGATCATCGAAATATATCAGGATGTGGAAAGCGGAAGGAAAAGGAAAAGGGAAGGGCTGAATAAACTTCTCTCCGATGCTCGGAAGGATAAGTTCGATAAAGTGGTAGCCGTGAGGGTGGACCGTCTATCGAGATCATTAATCGACCTAATAGAAATCTCCGGAAAGCTATCAGATAATGCAGTATCTATTTCCTTCACTGAACATGATATTGATATCTCGTCTTCAATGGGTCGTGCCATGTTTCAGATAATGGGAGTATTCGCAGAATTAGAAAGGGAGATCATCATAGAGAGAACCAAGGCGGGACAAAGAAGGGCAAGGAAAGAAGGTAAGAGAATTGGAAGACCGAAAATTAATGGAATGACAATAGACAAGATAAGACGATTGAATAAAGAAGGTCTATCTATCCGGCAAATTTCCAAGGATACCGGGGTATCGGTTGGAAGTGTTCAAAAAGTGGTATCGGGAAAAAGGGGGGTATCGCCTGTAAAGAAACCAGGTGTTCATAATATGGAGGTTATTTGAACATGAGAGAAAATATGTTCTTTGCTTATCTCATTGTGAGTATAGGAATGATAATCGTATTCGGTGCTTTCCTTATTCATTTAGGAATTGAAGAAAAACAAAAGGATTCTCAAATCGAAACATTACTTGAAGGTCCACCATCCATTATAGGAAACGTAACGAATATTCAATATCTTACTGGCTTTTCAGAAGGTAAGAATGGAGGAATGATATTAGAAATCAATAATAATATGAATATCAGAATGGAGGAAATTAATACAAAAATTATTGAAGGTCACACCTACAAATTCTGGATATATAAAGATGAAGTGGTGAAGTATTCAGAGGTGAAGGACAAATGATAGAATCTGATCCAGCACGGGGATTAATGGGTCTGGTGATGTTTTACGGCCTTGTTTATCTCCTTGCCTATTCTTCCAGGTTGATAAAAAAAATTAATTGGAGGCGATAGATATTCATCCAACCTTCATACATCTTTTAAAAGATAAAATCCAGAAAATGAGAAAGGATAATCCCACAATAAGAGACAGGGATATCTATCAACATTTGAATATTTCCAGGTCGTATTATTACGAAATTAAAAAAAATTTGTAGGGAAGGTCCGTTATAACGGACTTTCTTTTTAATATTTGATATCTTTTCTATACCTCCAATGGTTTACCAACCTCTAATGGAGATGATTTTTTGAGATTCAACAGCATAGCGTTAATATTCCTGGTATTGTCACTTTGTTTTTCCTCTGTAATGCTCGGGGGAGAAGTTACAGCAACGGAAACAACCGATAATGTAAGGGCGGTTCCTGTTCCTATTGAGAACGCAAATATAACCGGAACACTTGAAACATTTGTTGAAGGTTTAACCTCTTGGATTCCTAACGTTTTACAGATTTTCGTTGATATTATCCTTGCTCCATTCCGTGCGATAGCTTCAATATTTGAAAATTGGGCTGATACAATCGATAATACCTGGGCGGGTCCGATTATCGCCGTTTTTGTTGTTGTTGTTATCCTTCTGATGATTCGGCTTTATACTGGCTTTGATGATCTTCTTGATACCGGGCTCGACTGGATAAAACCTGGTAATTAAGGGAGGTGCAAATTTGAATAAAAGAAAACTCGAAGTATCTATGATGGTGGGGGCTCTGCTACTCCTGGTAATTGGGCTCCCCACAGGTCTTTGGATGGCTAACGGTGTAAACTCCTGGTTGAGTGGAACCGATACCTACGCACAGGTAGAGAATACAACGGCTTTCTATGACGGACCGATCCTTGACGATAATGTTGAGCATCGTTACGCTTCCGTCAATGGGACCGTTGAAACAGAAGAAACCCCTACATGGGATGTTACCCTGGAATGGGATTCAGTAACCCTCGGGTCCACTGGAACCGATAACAAGGTAGTCTTTAACTGGAATGTTTCAGTAGATGATATTATCAACTCGAAATTTACCGGTTTGAGATTGAAACTTAACTGTTCCAAAAGATTGACAGTTCTTGTTAATGCTGTAAAGTGGGATGGTGTTTCCTTGACATCCGTTGAGGCTTATTCCAATGCTCATATTGATAATGAATCTTCTACTGTTCATTGGAATATAACCCCTATGGGGATTCTTGCAATAAAGAATGACCTTAATCCAGACGCAACCGATGTTGTCTGGTTCCAGATCATTCTCGAAGGATACGATACCGCAAAACTGACAACTGGTGATACTATCCAGTTCCAGTTTGCAACCTCTGAAAGTGGTAATGTTTATTCATTCACCAACTATCAGATACTTTCTTTCTCGGCGGTGATTTTCGGTATAATCTTTGGATTAATTGGTCTTGCTTCGACCAAATACTGGAACCCACTTGGACCAGAGAAGAAATCCAGAAAGAGATCAGGAAGGAAGAAATCACGTGCCAGGAGGTCATAAAATGAGCGCTCTATTGATAGGCATAATCGCCACAATACTAATATTCGGCCTTGGTTCAGCGTTCCTCTATTCCTCATCAACGGGGGCAGTTTCCCTATTCAGGGTGGGAACTGCTGGAACCGTTGGGGGAATACTCGGATCAATAACTATGGTATTCACGAATACCTGGAAGATGCTAACCGCCTCTCTGTATGGTCACCTTGACTTTTACGGATGGATTCTCGTTGGTGGTATCGCAATCTGCCTTATTGTATGGGGCTGGAACGCTTTCCAGGATGCCGGGAAGAATAAGCCGATTAACTTTGTGAAGTAATCGGAGGTCGATATCTTGAACCCCCTCTCTATCATTACCTTGGCTCTTATCATGTCCCCGGTAATGTTGGGAGGGGAATTATTTTCCAATGAAGCATCAATTCCCTCTGCTGATGATGTAGCAGATTCTATTCTGGATAGAATGATTGAAAGAGTATTATCTTTTTTAAATTCAATTGCATCTTGGACCATAAACACACTTCAAGATATCAACGATTATGTTGATGATACGATAGTTTCAAAATATATATTAGGCGAATCAGGGCAAACCGCCGATGAATTGAAAGAAAGCCCCCTCTGGATGACCTGGGCATTAATCAAGGGCGTAATATTCGTTCTTTTTTGGATGTTCGTTATCAGGCTCATAATAAGTGGTCTGGACATCTGGAAATATATTCTTGATATCGTTCCCTTTGTGTGAGGTGTTAAGGAATGGTAGAAATATTCAAAATCACAGGAAAGAGAATAGTTTTTCTTTCCATAATTCTCTATTTAGTCGGTGCTTTTCTCCTTGATTATCATATCATGTTTTACGATATAATTTTCAATGGAAAATGGCCCGTAGCCGAAAGCATAAAGACGGCTATCGGTGGGCTTCTCGTATTCCTTGCTCCTATTATATGGAAAGCCCGAAACGTGGTAAGGAGGGCGGTAAATTGAAATTCAAATTAAATAAAACACAACTATCCAAGAAAAGGAAACAGGACATATTTATGATGGTGGGAGCAATTGTAATTCTATTCGTTCTCGTTCCCCTTGCTTTACATCTTATTACAACCTGGAATGATTCCATGTATTCCAGTGGAGTATCATACACACAAATGGATGAAGATTATTTCACTAATGAAACTGTGAAATATGGATCAACCGAAGAAGAACATAGAATTTTCTCAGATAGAGAATATTATACCGGAACATTTCACGAAGAAACGAGCATAATCTGGAATGAAGACGATTCAAATTCAATTATTATAGGTAATACTCTTGATGTAAGTGTAATATCATTTATCACGATATGGGATATTTCAGATCTCCTCAACAACAATACATTATCATTCAAGATAACTCTTAACAATTCCAAGATAACCAATTTCTATATGATGGCTTACCCGGTCGCTGCAAACCAGGTTATTTTAGATTCTGAAATATCCGAACAGCTTTATCATAAGACAATTGAAAATAACAGAACTTTCTATTTCAATTTATCAACATTGGATTTATATGTAGATAGGATAAACTCCGATAATGGCAGAATCGTATTTACAATAACAACGGATGATATTACTCCATTAGAAACCGCCGATACACTAGACTTCAATTATGAATATTACAAAACCACAGCCCCCGCAATTCCAACAAATACCATACTAAAATATGGTGCGGGGATCATTGGAATAATTCTAATCGGTATCGGTTTTGTTTCAACTCCTTGGTGGAATCCCTCGGATAAATCTGGATGGTTCGACAAACTCCTTGGTAAGATATTCGGATTCTTCAAACCAAAAAGGAAAGGTGGTAAGAAATGAATATGTTAGATGGAATTGGAACAACCCTTCATGATATTTTCACTTCATTAGATGCAACCTTAACTTTTCTGATAATTTCTGGATTGGTATTATTATTTTCAATGCAGATATTCGCCTGGGTAACTCCACCAAAACCTAAATTCCTTCATGCGGTAGGACTCGGAGCCGTTGGTATGGCTTTTGTATTGTTCGGAATATACAATTATCTCCCGTTGGCTCCTTCATTGGTGAGGGCTTCTATAAATGGAGTATATGATAATTTCGGCTACTTGTGGGTCGGTTCTCTTGTTATTCTCAATATGGTTTTTCTAATGAATACCATTCAATCTTGGAAGGATAACAAACCCTTGGAGGTCTTCCAGTAATGAGGTCCAGGTTAATAGCCGGGATATTCTCAATCGCCCTTGTTCTCCTGGTCGTAGTGGGTCCCCTCTATTTAGCTGAAAAGTTAGAGAATATTGAAACTGCTCAAAATGGACTCATAGCAACAGACCAACTTCTATCAGAAGAAAATCTCACGTTGAATGGATATACTCCTTATTTAGAAATGAATAGCACCACCGCCCAACCATATTATTATGATTCAACGTGGTATGATTATGGGATATTCTTTTATGAATCTGGATTTTATGATATTACTTCTGTTAGCTTCAATAATGACGGATATATCGATACTTCTTATTGTTCATCATCTGTTGGAAATGGTGCGTTTCTATATTTTTATATGAGGTGTGATTTTTCTGATATGTATGAAAATGATATAACTGAATATTATTTTAATATGAATTTAGCCGATGTATATTTACTTCAAACTGTTCAATTTCGGGGAATGGATGAAGATGGAACAATAGGAACCGCATATGATGTATCTATACCTGCACCTTATCAAGTTCAAAATGCGGGTGATAGGACTTTTGAATTAGAATTTACAACCACTGATCTATTAGCCGGTATATCAGCGTGTGACGGTTACGAGTTCGGAGTTATAGCATCAACCATAAGTTTGCCTGTTGGATATACTTCAAGTAATGTTATCTATTCAGATATTGAAGTTAATCCAGAATATTATGAATCCTATTCTACAACATACGATAATGTCACCGTCACAACTTACGAACCATACATTCAGACAATAACCCCTTATTCGGTTCATAAAGTAATGATGGGGATCGGTGGAGTTCTAATTTTTATCGTTGCTCTGATAGTATCCCCTCTCCCGATAGGAGAAAAATTTGATAAAATTTTTCCAGTAACGAATAGGAGGTTTAGGAAGTGAGGTCCAGGTTAATAGCCGGGATATTCTCAATCGCCCTTGTTCTCCTGGTCGTAGTCGGACCCCTCTATCTATCCGAAAAATTGGAAGCTATCGAAACGGCTCAAGACGGATTAACGCCCACTGACCAGGTGATATCAGAATCAAATTCATCAACTATTTATACCCCATATTTAGAAACAAATTCCACCAATGAAGGATATTTTGATATTGCAGGATTTGACGATATCAGCCATATTTTCTATTGTGCATCTGCAATAGATCATGAAGGAGATGTCATTTATAATGCAAATGGATATGAAGATATTTACTCATGTTCTGATGAATCTTGGACCGGATTAGTAATTAATCTGAATGTTTATTTGTTAATTGATTTAAGTGATATGATAGAGAAAGAAATTACAGAAGTATGTTTGAGAATGAATTATGAGGGTCAATACGGCCTTCATTCCATTACTGTATTAGGAGTAAATTCTGATTGGGTTCAACTTAACCAAGTTCATTTATGGGGGCCTACCCCTGCTTACACATCTGCTGGAACAACATACTATAATCTTTCCTTATCTCTTGAAGATATGATAACTGCGGAGAGTATTACAGGTTCAGATACACACCAATTATTAAGAGTTTCATTTAATATTTACTCGTATCAGATTGGAACCCTTATTTATCATAATTTCCAAATGAATCCCGAATATTTCCAATCTGAAATATTGACATGGGACAATACAACAATAACAACTTATGAACCTTATTATTTCACATTCAGCCAGTATAATGTTCATAAGGTAATGATGGGAATCGGTGGAGTTCTAATTTTCATCGTTGCTCTGATAGTATCCCCTCTCCCGATAGGAGAAAATTTTGATAGATTATTTCCAGTAACCGGGTTTAATGTAAGGCAATCTGGAAGATCCTCCAGACCGAAATACCGAAAAGGGAGGTTTTGAAGATGAAAAAGGTAACAAGGAATAAGAATGGAACTATAAGAAATTTCAAGGGCGGGGAAAATACAACTTGGCATTCTGCTTTAGTTAAAATTGGTAAAGAGTTCAAAAAGCAGTTTGGGAGATCCGCAAAACCTGGCGATATTGTTAGACATAAAAATCAAAATGGAACATATAACAAGGGCTCTCCCTGGCAGATACGAACCCCTCACGGATGGAGAAAGAGTAAAACCGGGATGAGGAAGCCGACAAAATCCCAAATTAACAATCAAATAAAATCAAGCAGACCAGGGAGAGGAAAATAAAAAGGATGTTGATAAAATGAAAAATGCTTCCCCAATTGAAAGAGTATTATCTATTGTAATATTGCTATTGATAGCCGTGTCCCTCGGTGCGTTTATTCTATACCTGTCATCCGGGGCAGTAGGACTTGGGGAAGCTCCTTTATCCCCGGATGATAACCTGGACCCCCTTATCCTATCTGAAAACCCAACCAACAAAG
>Ga0070729_10006110_pt1 | contig 12027 bp, 10 predicted proteins | sample tdDd472_FD_66725 | JGI IMG/M metagenome (GOLD analysis project Ga0070729, IMG submission 66725) | Marine sediment microbial communities from the Atlantic coast under amendment with organic carbon and nitrate - tdDd47.2 | ecosystem: Environmental > Aquatic > Marine > Coastal > Sediment | place...
AGCCGATCCTGATGTTGCCTCGACTAGCCCGCCTGAATGAAACCCGAAACGATCATCAGGTGGCGACTTTGCGGCGGTTTGTGGAACGCGAAGGCGTGTACGGCGCGGAAACGGAGGAGGAAATTCCGGCGCTGTTGGACAGAATTTTGGGCAGCGATCTTGTTTCGTCGGATCGCAAAATAAGCTCCTATGCGGATGAGGCGTTCACCGGCGCTTTGAGGACCTTTCTGCTGTCCTGACAACCGGCCCTTGGGGATTGGCCCAATCGCCTTGTTGGTGGGCAGTTGACTTTGCCGTAATCAGAAGGGTGCAGACCCTGGTGTCGTTTATCATGCGGCGGATTTTATTGAAGAATTGCGGTTCGACGATTGCGGGACTTCATCAAAGGTAATACTGTCCGCGCCGTCGCACGGATCACGGTGGTTTCACTAGGCTATGACCGAAAACACGAATTCATCAGTGGATTTCGCGCCCGATGCCCGGCCGGCGACGAGCTATCCTATTTCATCAGCAGTCGTGTCCGGGATTTTCATATTTCTGGATAGTTTGTGGTTCCTGCTTTCGGGTCCGGTGGTTTACACCTTCTATATCGGCGGCAATCTCTGGGCGGCGGACTTGTACCCGGCGGCGGTTTGTTTCGTCTGGCTTGTGGCCCTGTTTCTATGCCGCTACAGCGGCCTCTATAATTTTAACGCAATAATGTCTCCATTTGGGAATTTGGCGCAGATCGTCGTTTCCTGCGTCACGGCCTTTCTGTTTCTTATGGCGGTATTCTTCTCGTTGAAGGTATCGGAGGAGATCAGCCGGGTCTGGACTTTCGGCTACGCGATGACCGCCTGTATTGGAGTTTTCCTGACCCGGCTGATCGGGTTCGTTGTGATCAGTCATTTGGCCAATATTGGCATCTTTGCGAGGAATGTGTTGATTGTCGGTGGTGGTCGGCAGGCGGAGCGCCTGCTGGAGCAGTTGGAGAAGGAGAAGCCCCGCTTCAACAATGTGATCGGCGTATTCGACGACCGCCATGCAAGGATCGGCCCCAGCGTCGCAGGCGTGCCGGTGCTCGGCAATCTCGACGAAATGATGCGTTTCGTGCGGTCGCACCGGATCGACGACATCATCGTGACCCTGCCGTGGAACGCGGACGAGCGCTTGATGTCCATCATCAGCCGTCTGCGGGAACTGCCGGCGAATATCCATCTTGGGTCGGATCTGGTCGGGTTCCGGTTCCCGTATCGGCCTTCGCCGAACCATTTCATCGGCATTCCGATGATGCAGGTCGTGAAGACCCCCCTGTCGGGCTGGAACATCGTTATGAAATGGCTTGAGGACCGGGTCCTGAGCGCCATTCTGATCGTCATGTTCTCGCCGATCCTGGCCGCTGTTGCGCTGGCGATCCGGCTGGAAAGCCCGGGGCCGATCATCTTCCGGCAGAAGCGCTTCGGCTATAACAACGAGGTTTTCCACATCTTCAAGTTCCGGTCGATGTATCACGGGGGGAAAATTCCCGAAAAGACCGTGCAGGCGACCAAGGACGACCCGCGCATAACCCGCGTCGGCCGGTTCATCAGGAAAACGAGCCTGGATGAACTGCCGCAATTGTTCAATGTGCTGTTCGGCGACATGTCCCTTGTCGGGCCACGCCCCCATGCGGTGGATCATAACGAGGAATACGGCGCCCTCATCGCCGGCTATTTCGCCCGGCACCGGGTCAAGCCAGGCATCACCGGCTGGGCCCAGATCAACGGTCTTCGGGGGGAGACGGACACGCTGGAGAAGATGGAAGTGCGTGTACGCTACGATACTTATTATGCCGAAAACTGGTCGCTCTTCTTCGACCTCCAGATCCTCGCCCGCACTGCAATCGTTGGCTTTGTGAACAAGAACGCCTATTGATCGGACCGCTTTTTTCTGCCGCCCGTCCGACGGCCAGACTTCATGGACCTGCCTATGATCGTTACGGAAACCGAGATCCCCGACGTTAAACTGATCGCGGCCAAGAAATTTGGCGACACGCGCGGTTTCTTCGCCGAAACCTTCAATTTCGAGCGCTACCGCGAAGCCGGCATCGTGCTGAACGCAGTGCAGGACAATCATTCGCTGTCCGGTCCCGTCGGCACCGTGCGCGGACTTCATTTCCAGATAGCGCCGAAGTCGCAGGCCAAGCTTGTCCGCGTTGTCCGGGGCGCGGTATTCGATGTTGCTGTCGATTTGCGCAAGGGGTCGCCGACATTCGGCAAGCATGTGTCGGCCATCATATCTGCCGACGCCTGGAACCAGTTCTATATACCGCATGGTTTCGCGCACGGCTTCTGCACCTTGGAACCGGACACGGAATTTCTGTACAAGGTCGACGATTATTATTCGCCCGACCATGAGCGGGGCATTCAATGGGATGACCCGGACCTGGGGATCGAATGGCCGGTCGAAGCCGGCAAGGCGCTGTTGAGCGCGAAGGATACGGGCAATCCGCGTCTGGCGGACCTGCCCGACTATTTCACATACGGCAGCGAGGGTTGAACGCGTGACCGATACCATTTTCGTAACCGGGGGCGCCGGTTTCATCGGGTCCGCGGTGGTGCGGCAGTTGATCGAAACGACAGGCCACCGGGTTGTGAATGTCGACAAGCTGACTTATGCGGCGAACCTGTCGTCGCTGGTGCCGGCATCCGACAGCGACCGTTATGCGCTGGAGACGGTGGATATCTGCGATGTGCCGGCGGTCAACGCCCTGTTCGCCAAGTACAAGCCGACGAAGGTGATGCATCTGGCGGCTGAATCCCATGTCGACCGATCGATCGACGGACCGGCTGAATTCATTCAGACGAATATCAATGGCACTTTCGTTCTGCTGGAGGCGGCGCGTGCCTATTGGCGCGGCCTGGAAGGGCAGGCGAAGGAGGGCTTCCGCTTCCTGCATGTGTCGACTGATGAGGTCTACGGCTCGCTCGGGGCGGAGGGGTTCTTCCATGAGGAACACCAATACCAGCCCAACTCGCCCTATTCGGCCAGCAAGGCGGCCTCGGACCACCTGGTACGCGCCTGGCACGAGACCTTCGGTCTGCCGACCCTGATCACCAATTGCACCAACAATTACGGCCCTTATCAGTTCCCCGAAAAGCTGATTCCGGTCGTTATCCTGAAGATACTGAACCGTGAGCCGATACCGGTCTACGGCAAGGGTGAGAACATCCGCGACTGGCTTTATGTCGAGGACCATGCGCGGGCGTTGTGGCAGGTGGTCAATGAAGGCCGGCTGGGCCAGACCTATTGCATCGGCGGGCAGTGCGAGAAGCAAAATATCGAGGTCGTCGGCGCGCTCTGCGACTTGATGGACGAGTTGGCGCCGGACCCGGCCCGCGGCAGGGCCCGCGACCTGATCTCCTTCGTCACCGACCGTCCCGGCCACGATCAGCGCTATGCCATGGATATCGGCAAGATCAACCGGGAACTCGGCTGGTCGCCGGCGGAAACATTCGAGAGCGGGCTGCGCAAGACGGTTGCCTGGTATCTTGAGCGTCGCGACTGGTGGCAGGAGATTCTCGACAGCCGCTATGCCGGCGAACGGCTAGGCACGGGACAGAAAAAGGCCGGTTAGGATTGCGACGGCCTAAGCGGGGCAGAAACGTGCGTATTCTTCTTTTCGGCGCGAACGGGCAGGTCGGCAGCGAATTGCGGGCGCTTCCCTGGGGCGGCGGCCTGGACCTGATTCCGGTTTCGCGGGACGATGCCGACCTGTCGGTGGAAGGGGCGGCAGAAGCCGCCGTGCGGCGCGGTAAACCCGACCTTGTGGTCAACGCGGCCGCCTACACCGCGGTTGACAAGGCCGAAAGCGAACCCGACCTGGCACGGGCGGTGAACGGGCTTGCGCCCGGCGGCATGGCGCATGCCTGCGTCGATCTAGGCATTCCGCTGATCCATATTTCGACCGATTTCGTCTTCGACGGCACCAAGACCGGCGCCTATCTGGAGGACGACCCGACGGGCCCGGTTTCCGCCTATGGCGAATCCAAGCTGGACGGGGAGGATGCGGTCCGCGCGGCACTCGACAACCATGTCATCCTGCGCACCGCTTGGGTCTTCTCAGCGCATGGGAAAAATTTTCTGAAGACCATGCTGCGGCTGGGCGCGGAACGCGACCAGCTGGGCATCGTGGATGACCAGCGCGGCTGCCCGACCTCGGCCGCCGGCATCGCGGGCGCAGTCCGGACCATTGTCGACCGCCTCCATGCAGACGGGCCGTTGGTGCCTGGAACCTACCACTACAGCGGCGGCGATCCGGTCACCTGGTTCGGATTCGCCGATGCGATCTTCCAGGCGGCCGGCGACCGGCTGCCTGGCGGGGTAACCGTCAAGCCGATCGGGACCAAGGATTATCCGACACCGGCGCGTCGGCCTTCCAATTCGGTCCTGTCTTGCGCAAAGATACGGGCCGTATACGGTATTGAGCCGGACGACTGGCGCAGCGCCATGGGCGATGTCGTCGACCGGTTGTTGAGCGACCATTAAAAGACGCAAGAAAAAGGGGACTATAGCTTTGAAAGGCATCATTCTGGCGGGCGGAAGCGGAACGCGCCTCTACCCGGCGACCCATGTGGTCAGCAAACAATTGCTGCCGATCTACGACAAGCCGTTGATCTATTATCCCCTCAGCAGCCTGATGCTTGCCGGGATTCGGGACATCCTGATCATCACCCGGCCCGATGAAGTGCACCATTTCGAGCGCGTTCTGGGCGACGGCGCCCAATGGGGCCTAAACATTCAATATGCCGTCCAGCCGGAACCGAAGGGAATCGCCCAGGCCTTCCTGATCGGCAAGGACTTCATCGACGGCAGCCCGACGACGCTGGTCCTGGGCGACAACATCTTCTACGGCCACGGCATTCCGGAAACCCTCTATCGGATGACGCAGTCCAAGAAGGGCGCGACCGTGCTGGCCTATTGGGTCAACGATCCCGAGCGCTATGGGGTGCTGCAGTTCGACAAGAGCGGCAAGCCGATCGGCATTCAGGAAAAGCCCAATCCGGCGCCGTCCAACTGGGCCGTGACCGGTTATTATTGTTACGACGAGCGCGTCGTGGACATCGCGGAGAACCTGAAACCGTCGGCCCGCGGCGAGTTGGAAATCACCGACATCAACGCCTGGTACCTGGAAAAAGGCGACCTTGCGGTGGAAAAGCTGGGCCGGGGCTATGCCTGGTTCGACACCGGGACGCACCAGTCCATGCTGGATGCCTGCAACTTCGTCGCACTGCTCGAAGCGCGGCAGGGCATGAAACTGGCCTGTCTTGAAGAGATTGCCTACCACATGGGCTATATCAGCCTGGACAAGCTTCAGGAACATGCGGACGCGCTCAACAAGTCGAGCTACGGGGAATATCTGCTGTCCATCTGCCGCGACAATCGCTGATCGCGGGCGGAAAGCTGAACGTCGGCGAACGCCGGTCCCGGCAGCGGGGCCGGCGTTGCCATTTTTGGCGTACCGATCCGACCGTCTGCAGCGATGTGTGGCGCTCTCCTGTCCGGGGAGGGGAAGTGCCGCCCGCTTTTCGGCGCGGCGTAAACACGGTCCCCGTGATATAATAGTTATGAGAGTAAAATTACATACCTAATCTATCTATGAGGGTAATCAGGCCGGTGCGCGCAAAAATTTATATTTGCGAAAAACTTCAGGCATTTCGCAGATTTTTCTTGGGAAATCGCTGCGAAATATCAACGGCTGTTGTCATTTTGCGGAGTTTGTGCCGGAACCACCAGATTATCAACAGACGTTCAATATATGCGGGTTCCCATCAATTGACTCGGTATCGGGCTGTGTTACACCAGTCGCGTCGTTGAGGTTCCACTTCACTGCACTCCAAGGGGGTCTATAATGTTTGATACGCTTAAGAAGTCCGTCGGCGCCGTGGCACTTGCCGCGCTGATGGCCGTCGGTGCCGCAACCAGCGCCAACGCCGCCGTTATCCAGCCGGGCGATCCGGCTGTCGTTCTCGTTCCCGGTACCATTCTGACGTCGATCCAGACGTTCGATGATACGGGTGTCGGCATCGTGAACGATACCTACAACTATACGACATTCGATGACGGCACGGGCCAGCAGAACGTGGCCTACAAGTACGACATCATCTTCGAAGAAGAAGACATCACCGACTTCGCTAATCTAACGTTCTCGATCGTCGGCGAAGACCAGGGTCCGCTGTCTAGCTTTGAGTTGACGGATGCCGCCGGTAACTTGGCTGCGTTCGTGTCGGGCTTCTCCTTCAGCTTCGTCGGTGTCTGGGATGCTCCGCAGAATATCTTCCTGACCGTCACGGGTGACGTTCTGGAAGCCGGTGCGACCTATGGCATTCGGATTTCCGCGGTTCCGCTGCCGGCTCCATTGCTGCTGTTCGTCAGCGCCCTGTTTGGCCTTGGGTTCCTGGGACGTCGGCGCCTGAACGCCTAAATCAAGGGGCCAGCTGAAGGTTAACTGATGCGACCGTGAGGCCCCTAGATACTAGCTTCAGTTGGCTTTTGGCAGAGTCGAGAAATGAGGGGGGAAACCCCCTCATTTTGTTTGTCCAGGACGTGCATCCCATACGTGAAGCGTATTACGGCGATGCGGGCTTATGTCGGGCCAGCCGAACGCCCGTCCAATGCACCCGTAAGCAGGGGGGCGGTAATGTCGCCGGATGCCGGCTTTTTCATCGTCCGGATAGATGGATCCGTCCCACGGCGATCCGCGACGGCGGTAACCATCGGCCCGTTGCCACCTCCGGCCGGTAACGGCGCGTCGGCACAGTCTGGATATACGGATCCGTTCGCGGCACGCATGCGCCGTCGGCGCGGATCGGGAGCCCGGCGCATTCTGTCGGCCTGTTCGACGGCTACCGGTTTATGTAGAGCCCGTATTCTGCTACCGCGAAGCCTTTGCGAAACAACTAAAAATAAACTTTATTGTACACATGTTGACCTACGTCAACAGTGGTTGAAATGATGGGATTTTGGTCTATTGCGCTGCGACCTGGAAGCCCCTACAGATCGCATGTCGTTGAGGTTCTACTTTACTTTCCCAAAAGGGGTCTCTCTAAAATGCTTGAGTCCATCAAGAAAAGTTTCCGTGTTGCCGCGCTGGCCGCGGTCGTTGTTGCTGGTGCATTCACCGGCGCGCAGGCGGCCGTTATCTCCCCCGGAAACAGCCCGGTTCTGCTGACGCCCGGCACGATCCTGACGTCGATCCAGACGTTCGACACTACGGGCGCCAACGTCGTCAATGACACGTATCAGTATGTCACTGTTGATGACGGTTCTGGTTTCCAGAACGTGTCGTACAAGTACGACATCATCTTCGAAGACTCGGATGTTACCGACTTCGCGAACCTGACCTTCACGATTTCCGGCAGTGAGGAAGGCTTCCTGAGCAGCTTTCATCTGACCGATGACCTCGGCAACCTGGCCGCTTTCGTGAGCGGCTTCTCGTTCAGCTTCGTCGGTTCCTGGCTCGCCCCGCAGACGATCTCCCTGGCCGTGACCGGCGATGTCCTGCAGGAAGGCGCGACCTATGGTGTTCGCATCGCGGCCGTTCCGGTTCCTGCGCCGCTGCTCCTGTTCATCAGCGCCCTGTTGGGCCTCGGCTTCCTCGGCCGTCGCCGGATGGATGCGTAACCAAGTTTGCCGGGCGATTGCTCTGCCACATTAAAAAAAGCCGGCAATCGTCGGTTTGGGTAAGAGCAATCCGTTGCCCGATGCTTTCTAAAACGAGGGGTTCGTCCCCTCGTTTCTTTTTTATGGCCCATCGTTTGCCGACTTATGGCTGCCGTGAACTGGCTATAAAGAAGGTGTTTCGATCCATCGCCATTGCGTGCTAGACAATGGTGAGGTACTGCAACCTCAATTACTTTCGTACAATTGAACGACGGATGGAGTATTTCCCGTGTCTAGACTGTCTATTCTAGTCTTGTCCGCAGTTTTAGCGGTAGTCGCTTTGGCAAAGCCGGGGCTGGCGGACGATGCGGATGGCTACAAGCTTCAACCCGGTGATCAACTGCAGATTTCCGTGTGGCGTGAGGAAATTCTCGATCGCGATCTCAGCGTGCTGCCGGATGGAAACATCACGTTCCCGCTTGCCGGGCGTATCCATGTCGAAGGACTGACCACGCCGCAGGTGGAGAAGATCCTTCACGAAAAGCTCGTGGAGTATCTGGCCGAACCGGTCGTGACCGTTTCCGTGATCGGTGTCGACGGAAACAAGGTTTTCATCACCGGAAAGGTGCAGAATACGGGCTCCGTCGTGCTGCGTGCGCCCACCACGATTTCGCAATTGCTTGCCGTCGTGGGCGCCTTCGATCGTTTCGCGGAGACGGATGAAATCAAGATCCTGCGCGGAATGGGTGAATCGGCAGAATATATTTCTTTCAGCTATGAGGATCTCACAAGCGGTCGAAACGCCGAAAAGGCGACAATGCTCCTGGTTTCCGGCGATGTGATCATCATCCCCTGATCGTGAAGCATTGACTGTCCATTCGACCGGTAAATTGTTCGAGGCGATCTGGTAACCGCGCAATGGCCGTCGAGTATCTCAAATATGGCGTCATCGTCGCGCTGGCTGCCGGAAGCGGTTTGCCCGGTCCGGCTAATGCCGGCGATTGGAACCATGAGGCGCGTCTTTCGGTTCAAACTTCGCATGAGACAAATCCCGGCCTGGACAATAACCCGCGGAAGGTGACCCTCGGACAGGTCGCGCCGACCTGGATAAGCAATTATGTGGGCGAGACGGTTTCGGGCAATGCCTCGCTGGGATCGACCTTCGTCCGGTCCAGCGACGAGGTGGCGCAGCCCAACAGCGTCCGGTACGACGTCAAAACCGACGCCCAGAAGCAATTCGAAACATTCGACGTGTCCGGCGCGGTCAATTACTTCCGTCGTGATTTTCAGAATACCGAGTTCAACGACAACGAATTGACCACGGATGCCGAGAGCGCGTCCGTCAGCGAAAATATTACCGTCGACGATGTGACGGTCCTGACACGGGCGCAGAAATCATTCTCGGAAAATGTCACGGGTTTCGCGAACAACACCTATCGGCTGGTCAAGTTTTCCGGCGGCAATTCCACGGACTTCACCAACGATACGGTCTTGTCCGGGCTTACGATGGTTCGAAGCGACAAGCTTACGATAACGCCGGCCCTGGGCTATACGCGGTTCGAGCCGGAGGGCAGGGATCCGACCAATCTTTACCGGGCGCAGTTCGGCGCGGACATACAACCGAACCCGACGACCGTTCTGGGGGTGACCTTTGGCGGCATCAAGGCCGGCAATGAGACGGATGTCAGTCTTCAGGCGAGCTATCAGCAGCAATTCGAATATGTGACCGTGGATGCGGCCCTCAGCCGGGATCTTTCCCCGAGTGACGGGGGCGAATTGCGCAAGCAAAAGTCTTTCGAAGTCGGTGTCAGTCATAATTTTTCCGACTACACGCGCATTCGGGTCGATGCCGAATGGAAGAAGAATGACGATATCGAAGCTCGCCGCACGGGGATGAACCTTGTGCACGAATTGTCGCAAGACATGCGGGTTGGCTTTTCGCTAGATTTCGTTCGGTCCTATAGCGATGGTCTGACCGGGGAACAGGTAACGACCGCGCTGCGGGCCGATCCGTTCCTGTCCTGGCGCATTTCCGAGGAAGTAGATGCGCGGTTTTCATATCGCGAGATACAACAGGACCAGACCGGTCAGGACAGGGTGAGGTCACGGCGTGTGGCCGTTGTGGTTAACTACGCAACGCCCTTTGACTAGGACGCCCCCGCCATAAGGCAGAGGCGGAAAAAGACGTAACTTCAAAGGAACAGAAATGGATTCGGAATTCCGGATTGGTGATTATGTACGGATACTGCAACGCCGGTACCTGTTTCTGTTGGTGCCGTTCGTCGTTCTGTTCACGGCCAGCATCGGCGTGGTGACCCTGCTGCCGCCCGTCTATCAGTCGACCGGCGTGATCCTGATCGAATCGCCGCAGATCTCCAAGGATATCGTCGCTGGTGCCATCGAAGGGGCAGCGCGTGAGCGGATCGAGGTCATCAAGCAGCGCGTCATGACGCGCGCGAATCTTATTCGCATCGCCAACCAATTCGGTGTCTTCAAGGATTCCGACAAGAAGCTCTCCTCGACGGAAATCGTTGAGGAAATGCGTCAACGCGCCGTGGTCGATTTCATTTCCAGTGGCGCAAGTCGGCGGACGCAGACGACGATCGCTTTCGAAGTGTCGTTTCAGCATCGCTCGCCGAACGTGACCGCCCGTGTTGCGAACGAAATGGTTACCTTGTTCATGGACGAAAACGTCAAGACGAGAACCAAGATCGCCACGGAAACAACGGACTTCCTGAACCGGGAAGCGCAGAAGCTGGAAGACCACCTGGCCGGGATTGAATCGAAAATCGCGTCATACAAGCAGGAAAATGCGTCCGCGCTGCCTGAAAACCTGGCGATCCGCATGGGCATCAAGGAGCGTACCGAGAACCAGATCCGGGAAACCGATCGGGAAATCAAGGCGCATGAGGAAGAACTGCGCTTTCTGGATGTCCAGTTGACCGCGTTCAAATCGGGCTACAGCCAGATAGGCGTGCCGATGCCCCAGGTGTCGGCGTTGCCGCCGGAAAGGGCGGCGGTCGAGGCAGTCGAAACGCGGGACCCGGAATTGGAGAAGCTCCGCAGCGAATATGACGAGGCCATCGCCAAATATTCCACCAACCATCCGGATGTGAAGCGGCTCAGCCGGGAGATCGAGACGCTTGAGGACCGTCTGGTGAAGGAAGGCGGTCCCGCGGGCATCGGCGTGAAGATTTCGAGGCTGGAGAAACAGCTGACCGAAATCGGCGACGATCAGGCGCAAAAGAAACAGATCGAACAGGAGATCGCCGCCCTGAAGGCCGCGTTGGTGCCGGCGGTCGAAGAAACCTTGGATCCGCGTCTTCTGCAGCAGCAGCAACAGGCTTCCCTGGCGCAGGCGCAGGCAAAGGCGGCCGAGGCGCGCATGAAGGCCGACCTGGACCTGAACATCGCCAATCTGGAAACCAAGATCGGCGTGACCGAAGAGCGGATCAAGTCCCTGCGGGCGCAGAAGAAGACCCTTGAAGATCGGTTGTCCGAAGTTGAGACATCCATCGTCCAGACACCGCTTGTGGATCGGGCGCTGAAAGCGCTGAACCGCGACTATCAGAACGCGCAGCTCAAATATAACGAAGTGCGCTCCAAGGCGATGGAAGCGCAGATTTCCGAAAACGTCGAGGAAGCGAGCAAGGCCGAACGCTTCGTGCTTGTCGAACCGCCGACGCTGCCGGACGAGCCGATCAAGCCGAACCGCAAGATGCTAGCCCTGGCCGGGTTGGCGATCTCACTGGCCGCGGGCATCGCCAGCATCTTCGGTATCGAGTTTATTGACGGCAGCATCCGCAATGCCGCCAGCCTGACCGCCATCATGACAATCGCGCCGCTGGCGACCATCCCTTATATTGTAACCTCGAATGAGGAACGCCGCAGGGTGCGGTTCAGGGCAGTGTTCTTCATATCAATGGTAATACTGTTACTGGTCGGACTATTGGGAATTCATTTCCTGTACATGCCGCTGGATGAAGTGTTTTACAAGGTGATCGACCGCTTCAATTAAAGCCGTGAATTCAGGACGGGGGACCGTCGTTGGAGAAGATACGCGAAGCATTGGCCAAGGCGCGCACGGACAAGACGTTCCGTGAACAGCACCCTATTTTCCGCAGTCCCGATGCGGCGCAGCCTACCTCATTCGAGGGCGCTGAAGGGCGGGACGGCGAAAAAGCGCAGGATTCCGAGGCCGGCGCAACCGCCAATGAAATCGCTCCCGAGCCCGAAACCATGGGGGCGGTGCGGACGTCTACCGCGATTGCCCTTCCCGGGACCGCCGGAACGGGAAGGCCGACGGGCTCACCTTCCACCGTGCCGGAAGCCCATGGGGAGGCCCCCGGAGAGGCCCAAGGAGAGGAACACGGGGGCGCCAGAAGCGGAATACCGGCAGGTCACCGC
>Ga0070729_10006113_pt1 | contig 12018 bp, 4 predicted proteins | sample tdDd472_FD_66725 | JGI IMG/M metagenome (GOLD analysis project Ga0070729, IMG submission 66725) | Marine sediment microbial communities from the Atlantic coast under amendment with organic carbon and nitrate - tdDd47.2 | ecosystem: Environmental > Aquatic > Marine > Coastal > Sediment | place...
AAGTTCGGTGTCAGAGTCAAGATCGTAGTTAATTTCTTCAAGCTCAATCTCTGTGATGCGAATATCTTCATGACCACTATCCAACTTTTTTACTTGTTTTCCTCCCAAGATTTAACCCCCTTAAAAAGTTAAGTAGTTGATATCATTCATTTCAAATTATCAGCGAACAGTACACTTTTTTCTATGAATTTTCAGTAAAACCCCTGAGATGATATCCCTCCAAGTCACAAATATTATCAGTGAACAGTACGCTTTTGCTCGAAAGTAGCACTTTGTAAGTTTTGTGTCAAGAAAACTATCAGTGTATAGTACACTTTTGCTAAAAAGAGGCGTTTTTTTACTCAAATATTATCAGTGAACAGTACGAATATTATCAGTGAACAGTACGAATATTATCAGTGAACAGTACGAATATTATCAGTGAACAGTACGAATATTATCAGTGAACAGTACGAATATTATCATCGAACAGTACACTTTTTTCGAGATTTATGTCTGAATACCTGAGTTTTTACGGTGCTTTACAGGCCTTTTTCAACATTCCCTTATAACAGTATTAACTAAGAGAAATATAAAATACGTCCGCATACGCGTAGCGCGCGCGAGGGAGACGAGCGGAGCGAGTCGAAAATTTGGGAAAACCGCGTATTGCTACGCAATATGGATAAAAGGCGGAAAGTCTCGCTTGCGAGACATTTACCTTAACCGCCTTTTTATAATAATCTTCAAGTCGCTTTGCTCCAGGCCATGATCTTTTCCTTGCTTATCTATCGTAAGTGAAATTGTCATTGTTGTGCAGCACTTTAAACCGCTACTTCTTTGCTATTAAGTGCTTTTATGAAACAGGTTCCACCAAGGTTTCTTGGAAAAATACCATTATAAGGTAGGAAAAGCTCTTGCTTTTAATCTAATTCTATAGATGACGCTCTGAAAGGTGCGTTTTTAGGGGTTTCAGCCACTCATTTAACGTCTGTGGTGTTTTTCAGGGGTTAGTGGTGTCTCGATAACTTTAAAGAAATTTCAGAGCTCAGAGAGCTTAAATCAAATATTTTCATTTAACATTTTCTACTTTTATGCAGTTATGGCGGTTCTTGGTTTTTTTGCGAAAATTTAATCTGCATTAAAAACTTTGAGAATTGGCATAGATTTGTAGAATATGTCTGATATGGACTTTAAATGAGGTAAAAATCTTGGGTAATTCATCTGCTGTAAAAACATATTTAGATCGAGTTTTCAGTCATTACCGTACTGGAAGAGCAACCGAGCATACATACAGGGGAGATCTTCAAGTTCTGATTGAAGAGGTTATTCCCGGAATAAAAGCCACCAATGAGCCTAAAAGACAGGAGTGTGGAGCACCTGACTACATTCTAACGAATAAAAACAACCTTCCTGTAGGCTACATTGAGGCCAAGGATATAGGAATAGATCTTAAGACAACTGAGAAATCAGATCAGCTGAAAAGATATAAAGAAAGTTTGGAAAATCTTATTCTTACTGATTATCTTGAATTCAGATTTTATCGTAACGGTGAAAAGGTTCATACAATTTCAATTGGTGAGATCGATGATGGGAAACTGAAACCGTTTAAAGATTCCTGGGAAACTTTTGAAGAGTATTTAAGAGAGTTCTGCACTTTTCATATACAAACTATTACTTCACCTGAAACACTGGCGAAGATGATGGCAGGAAAAGCCAGACTGATGAAAGATATCATTTTCAAAGCTTTAAATCATGAAGATGAAACAACGCTCAAGGATCAGTTGGAAGCATTCAAGAAAATTCTTATCCATGACATGGATGAAAGTACCTTTGCGGATATTTACGCCCAGACAATTGCCTATGGTCTTTTTGCTGCAAGATTGAATGATGAAACTCCGGAAGATTTTTCCAGACAGGAAGCCTTAAACCTTGTTCCCAAGTCGAATCCGTTCCTAAAGAAGCTTTTTGGTTACATTGCGGGATTTGAACTTGATGACAGGCTTGTCTGGATAGTTGATGCACTGGCTGAGGTTTTCGGAGCATGCGACTTAAACAAGATCTTAAAAAACTTCGGAAAGTCAACCCAGATGAGGGATCCGATGATTCACTTTTATGAAACTTTCCTGAAAGAATATGATAAAAAACTCAGAAAATCCAAGGGCGTTTATTACACTCCTGAACCTGTTGTTAATTTCATTGTCAGAGCTGTTGATGATATTCTGAAAACTGAATTCAATCTCCCGAAAGGTTTAGCCGATACAAGTAAAGTTAAGATAGATAGAGAAATACAGAAACATGATGGAAGATTTAAAGATGGAATTGCAAAAGAGAAAGTTGATGTTCATAAAGTTCAGATTCTTGATCCAGCCACTGGAACAGGAACTTTTCTTGCAGCAGTGATTAAACATATTTATGAAAATAATTTTGAACATCAACAAGGTATGTGGTCCGGATATGTTGAAAATCATCTAATTCCAAGAATACATGGTTTTGAGATCCTGATGGCCAGTTACACAATGTGCCATCTTAAAATTGATATGCTGCTAAAGGAAACAGGCTATAAATCAAAGAATCATGACAGGCTGCAGGTCTATTTGACCAACTCACTTGAAGAAGCTGATCCGTATACCGGGACGATATTTTCATCCTGGCTTTCACAAGAAGCCTCAGAAGCAAATTTTATAAAGAGGGAAGCTCCTGTAATGGTTGTTCTTGGGAATCCTCCGTACAGTGGAGAAAGTGCCAATAAAGGCGAGTGGATTATGAATCTTATGAAAGATTATAAAGTTGAACCAGGAGGAGGAAAATTAAAAGAAAGAAACCCAAAAATGATAAATGATGACTATGTTAAATTTCTCCGATACGGACAGTATTTTATTGAAAAGAACGGAGAAGGGGTTTTGGCTTTTATTAATCCTCATGGTTTTCTTGACAGTGCTACTTTTAGAGGTGTGAGGTGGAATTTATTAAGTGCATATGATGAGGTTTATATTATAGATCTTCACGGAAATGTTAAGAAACGTGAAGTTTGTCCAGATGGTTCAAAAGATGAGAACGTTTTTGATATTATGCAAGGAGTTAGCATTAACATTTTTATTAAGAAAAGAAATAATAAAAAGAAAAATGATGTAGCAAAAGTTTTTCACTACGATTTATTTGGTAGACGGAAAATCAAGTATGATTTTCTAAACAGCAACTCATTAAAAGATATTAAATTCAACGAGCTTTCTCCTGCAGATAATATGTTTTTTATGGTTCCTAAGAATCTTGAAAATGCTGATAAATACAACTCTGGTCTTAAAATAAAAGATCTCTTTCCAATTAATACTAGCGGAATAAAAACTCATCGTGATGCTTTTGTTATAGATATAGATAAAAATAAGCTACAAAGGCGTATAGAAGACTTTTTTAATGATGGGGTAGATAATGAGTTTTTATTGTCTCGGTATATTTTAAAAGCAAAAAAAGACTGGCTTAATGAGAAACGGCTAGGGGTTTTTGAAAGTGATGAAATAAAAAGGGTTACATATCGTCCTTTTGACAACAGGTGGATATATTATAATCCTGATCTTGTGGATAGAGGACGAGAAAAGATTTTTAATTGTTCAGTTGATACAAACAATTTAGGGCTTCTAACTTGTCGTCAACAAAGCACTTTTGACTTTCAACATGCTTTTATTTCAAGATCTTTAGTTGATATGTGTTCTGTTTCATTACAAACAAAAGAAACAGGATATTACTTTCCCCTTTATATTTACAAAGAAAGCTCATCAATACTCAACGATAACAGCGATAGAGAACCAAACCTTAATATGGAAACAGTTCAAGAGATTGCTAACAATCTAAACTTAAGCTTTACTAAAGAGAAAGAACAAGGGGCGGATACAGAAAATGTTTTTGCTCCTATTGACCTTCTTGATTATATTTATGCTGTTCTTCACAGTCCTATATACCGTGAGAAGTACAAAGAGTTTTTAAAAACTGACTTCCCAATAATTCCATACCCAGAAGATAAAAAAACTTTCTGGAAATTAGTTGAGAAAGGTAGCGAGATCCGCCAGATTCATTTAATGGAATCGCCAATACTTGAAAACCATGATTTCTATTTTCCAGTTGATGGCAGCAATGAAGTTGAGAAACTGGTATTTAAAGAAAACAGGGTTTACATAAACGATGATCAGTATTTTGATAATGTTCCGGAAGTTGCCTGGAACTTCTATATTGGAGGATATCAGCCCGCTCAGAAATGGCTTAAGGACAGAAAAGGAAGAGTTCTGGAATACGATGATATTTCTCATTATCAGAAGATTATAAAAGCCTTGGTTGAGACGGATAGGATAATGAAGGAGATTGATGATGTCTTCTAGTTTAAGAGACTTGTTTAAACAAATGGAAAGGACATCTATAATCAATAAAGACTTTTATTCGGCTATTGGAGCCGTTGAGCAGAGTAGGAAGTTGTGGGCAAATGCGATTGGTCCGAACATATCAGCTCTTCATGGAGCTTTGGGCTTAAAACTTGGTGCTATGGATAGATCAGCTCTTCATGGAGCTTTGGGCTTAAAACTTGGTGCTATGGATAGATCAGCTCTTCATGGAGCTTTGGGCTTAAAACTTGGTGCTATGGATAGAACTGCTCTTCATAGAGCTTTTTCAAGAAAATGGTCTTCGTTAGATATGTCAAAATTAACCCAAGCTGTACAGGATGCTGTTCAACATGAAGATTCATCAGAGTTTCCCCCATCATATGAAATAAGTGAAGTTGTTGAGACAATTTCTTTTATTGATAAAGCTAAAAAACCTATTGTGATACTAGAAGAATTTTATAAAAAATATCCCGCAACGTTTAATCTTATTGTGTTATTTATTGGGTTGTTTTGCGGAGTAGTTAAATCGTATAATTCAATTAATGTAACTATTATCAAGAGTATAGCTCTCAATCCTACAATTAACCATGTAACAAACTATAAACCCAACAATATAAAGATTAATGGATCGAACAATATAACCATTGTTAGTCCCCAGAATGTAAATATTTATCATAGTCAAAAAGTTGAAGTTGAAAGCACAGTTTTTGATAGTTATCGGTTTGTAAATTGCGAAGAACTAAATATTAAGCTCTCTAATAATAAAAAAAGTAAAGTTGTCGATACTATTTATGCTAGGCAGTCAGTTGAATTTATAGAGAAAAAAGGTAAGTGGGTGAGAATTAAATATAAGAAAGATAACGAGGTTAATAAAGAAGGATGGGTTTTATCGAAGTATCTTTCTCGTTATAGAAAGTTGTTGAAAGGCATTAATTATAGAAATAAAATAAATGAAATCCATCAACCTTAGTTTACATAATGGACATTTTGCGAAGTAGTCAAAAAACGCATAATTACAGTTAAATTATAGGCTTAAGTCGCTTTTTCAATTTTATGCTTTTCCGGGAAAAGTACCCAACCACAAGATGTAGTGGTATCGATCACTTTTTAATGCAGCGATTTAACGCTTTATTGCTTAAACGTTTTAACGTTATGTTGCTTTAGTGTTGAAATGTTGGATTTCTGGAAGGTGCAAAGTCGAGGTTAGCCTTTATTTAAGAAGGTTTCCTGATTTTCTCGTGGGGAATTTGCACTAAGGTAATGAAACCCTTTTATGCAGTACACCCAGATTCTAAGATCAGCTGCAACTGGCAAGAACCTTATCTGCAATGTCAGGATAAAGAAGTCTAACACAGTCAGGACAAACTGAATGAGACGGAAGCGTAGCGCTGTCATCAAGAAATTTCTGATCAATTTCTGCCCATTGGTTCTTACCGATTTTCATTTTCTGACAGTTTGAACAGATAGTTACCATCCCCGCTGTTATAGCTTTAAAGGCAAGTCCTTCTGTTCTCATTATTTCAAGAACTTTTTCAACGACCAGATCTTCTGAAAGATAGGCTCCAATATCAAGAACCAGTCCTCTAAGAACTGCAGGAGCTCCATTTTCACTTCTTTTTATAGCCACACCTCTATCAACATACCAGTGATAAGTACCGTCAGCAGCTTTTATTCTGTAATCGATCTGATAAATATCCACTTTTCCGCTCATAAAATCCCTCATAGCCTGCATTGCCGGTTCATAGTCCTCTGGGTGAAGAAGTGATGTGAACTTCTGATAATCAGCATCTTTAAAGTCATCCATACTGTAACCAAGATTTGTAACTTTAAGATCATTGAAACTTACGATGTTCTTTTCAATATCCCATTCCCACCACGGAATATCTGATCTTTTAAGAACCTCTTTCACCTTTTTCTTCAAGTTTTCAACTGACATGCTGACCTCCAAATAAGAATTTACACGAAAAAATTATAGCAAATCGTTATCCTATTACCATTTTTTGACAAATTGGCCCTTTTTTCCATTCCCCCAAAAAACATTGTTTTAGCTCTGCAACTCCCAATTTGGCCCGGTGGAAGCGAAGATGCCACCGGGGGCAATAAGAAATATAAAATCCTGACATTGTTAACTGTAGTTACACCCAATACTAGATCAATTATTTGAACTGGTTTTGTGAGCGAGAATATAGCCATCTGGATTTTATGTTTAAAAAATGGTAAAATTGCACGCTAAAATAACAATTGTCTAAAGGATTGCCATGTGTGAAAAAGCAAAACTTAAGAATGAAGATTATCTTCAGCTCATCAAAAATATCCCGGCAGGGTTTGCTCTTCATGAGATCATCTGCAATGAAGAAGGAGAACCGGTTGACTACAGGTTTCTAGAAGTCAATCCGGCTTTTGAAAAGCTTACAGGGCTTAAAGCAAAAGATATTTTGGGGAGAACCTGTCTTGAAGTTTTGCCTAAAACTGAACCCAGCTGGATAGAGAGATATGGCAAAGTTGCCCTGACTGGCGAATCCGTCAGCTTTGAAGACTACGCAATTGAGATCGACCGTCATTTTGAAGTAACCGCATTTCGCACTGGACCTAATCAATTTGCCTGTACTTTCAATGATATCACTGAACGAAAACAAACAGAAGAAGAACTGCGGAAGATTGAATGGATGCTTAGTAAAAAAAAATCAGCGCCCCCTAAAGTTAACAAAAAAGAATTTGTTCCGAAATACGGAGAATTAACGGATTTGAATACTGCTCGACTAATTCTTGATTCGGTTGGAGCGGACGTATTAAAAGACATTGCCGACGACTATTTAAGTTTGCTTGATACTTCTTCTGCGGTATATGAAAAAAACGGCGATTATGCTTTGGGCATATTTTCGTCAGGATGGTGTCGTTTTATGGATCAAGCTTCCCGAAAACTTTGTAACACCGATGACAATGTCGAAGCTTTGAATTCAGAAAAATGGTTGTGTCACGAATCGTGCTGGAAAGATGCATCGTTAACAGCCATCAATACAGGGAACTGTGCTGACATTGAATGTAGCGGAGGAATCCGCTTGCATGCACAGCCGATCAGAGCTGGGGAAAATATAATTGGAGCAATTAATTTCGGATATGGTGATCCACCTCAAGACAAACAAAAATTATTGGAGCTGGCACAAAAATATAATGTTTCGATAGATGAGTTAACGAAAAAGGCAAAAGAATACGAAACAAAACCTCCTTATATTATTGAGCTTGCAAAAAATCGTCTTAAGACAACATCTAAACTTATTGGAGAAATTGTAAGCAGAAAAATGACGGAAGAAGCAATTTCAAAAACAAATACTGCACTTATAAAAGCCAAAGAAAAAGCAGAAGAAGGCCTTTTTTGCCCATTCCCCGAAAAACGACATAGAGACCTAAATCTGGAAATTTAACACAACTGCAATTTTACGAATAAAGTTGTGTAACTAGCTAATATTGTTGCAGCACTCAATCGAGATTACATGCACAATTTAACTTATCGAGTGTAATAGGGATAAACACTTAACATATTAAACGAAGCGGATTACTATTTTTTCCACTACACTGGGTTCCATTAAACAAATAGGGAGAATTCGTCACGAGAATATAAGCAACAACTAGATTTAACTGACTTCTCTCGTTTTTTCGTCTCCAAAATCAGTATGTTTTCTAACCTTTTTTTTGGAAAAGAAACAAGGATAGAAAAGTTGATTTTATTTTTCAGTAGGATAAATTTGTATAGAACACAACTGCAAATAGGTTTTTCTTTTCTCCTTTTCGGAATTTCTGATTCTGCTATAGAGCTTCTTCACTGCCACTGTTCGTTTTGTTTTAGAAAGTGTGGTTTTATAAATCTGGAGGTTTATTATGAGAAAGATTTTATTTATGTTGATGGTCTTTATGGTGGTACAGAGTGTCTTTGCTGAAGATGTCTGTGTTCCTATAGAAGACGGGCAACTCTGTATGTATGAGGATGGTAGAATATTTTTATCCCCTCAAGTTTTTGATCTGGAGTACAACGAATCTTTAATAGGCCCGTTTGCTCCTTCGCAACCTGATCCACAAATATATACGATTAACGGATCTGTCGAAACGTTTAATGAAGACATTAATATTGACTCAACAACACGAGAGAATTATACCATTTATGCTCTTACAAATTTCCGTGACAGTTCAAATAGAATTCATGATCTATTAACTAGTGTAAAAAATCAGGGATTTGGAGATTGTGCTAAATTTGCTTCTACAGCATTGGTTGAAATTGAAGCAACTAGGTTAAATTTAAATGCTTTTCAGGCGGCAAAAGATATTGTTACTGCAAACTCAGGAGATATCTATGATGTGGAAATAAATCTTTCAGAAGCATTTATGCAGGAAGTGAATGGTTGTAAAGCCAATGGTTCAGCAATTGCCCGCACTATTGCCTCAAGAGGCGTAATAAAGGAAGAGCATTACCCATATTTCCATAGGGGATTTAGTAAAGAAAAATACTACTCTAAAAGAGATACCGAGAGATATGAAGATTTTATGGATATTGGTTCAACATATGGCTGTACCGAAGATCCTGACCCTGACAATTCCTGGAATTATATGCTTTTTGATAAAGCGGTTAATGAAGGCTGGTTAGTATTGAGGCCCAAAGGATCTGCCTGGATAGAAGGTGCGGATATTGATACTGTTAAAAACTATATTAATGATGGAAAACCGCTCTACATGGCCTTTAAGGAAGGTAGTTTAAAAACCGAAGCAGTAAATTATGTTAACAACAATGCTTGGGGAAAATTTTACAAATTAAAAATAAGTTCCTTGAGAAACCAACCGACCGGAGCACATGGTGTTGTGGTTGTGGGCTATATGGTTCCTACTGATGGAACTGGAATAGAATATTTATTGTTTAAAAACAGTTGGGGCTTTGATGGCGAGATTGAGACATTGCCGATAAATCAAATGGTCGGAACTGACAATGCTCTTGAGGAATATGCCAGACCGTATTATAGGGTTTATGATGATATTGAGGTCATGGTAAACAATACTGTCTTGACCAGTCAGGAAGTTGCCGACTTGGATAGAGATGACGATGATATTCCGGATCTTTTTGATAATTATACTTTTACAGATTTTTACAACAGCTATTCTTCGCTGAATTCTTTTAACCCGTTGCAGAATGAAATTGATAATGATTATGAAGGTTTTGAAACTGATTCCTGTCCATATGTCGAAGATGAAAAGAAAATTAATATGGACATGAATACAGCGGGAGACTTTTGTGACAGAGATATTGACGGAGATGGTTTGAATAATGAAGTAGAGGGACTTTCATATGATTATTTACATAAGTTTGTTCAGAATAATACCCCGCTGACAGAAAGTGACTATGCTGCACTTAACCCTTTTATAAATGGCGAAAATGGATACGTGTTTAACAATTATTTAATTCCTGCCTGTTTTGCAGGTGTTCCTGATGATTGTGGAGGTTCCTGTTCAGTAGGCTCGGCATACATCTCTAACCTTTGTTTTTACAACTCACATTTGAAAGACTCTTCTGCAGGAAGAACGGGTTCTTATAAGTTTTTCACTGCCGGAGAAGCTTCACACGGCTGGTATAAAGCAATGAGTTCCAGCGCCTACTGGACAAGAGAATATGAGTATATAGAAAATGATTCAGCAGTCACATCAAGTGGTATAAAATGGAATATCCCAGGTTATTTTGAAATGGAAAATGTGTCATGGGATTATTATGTCGCTTCAAATTATGGAGAGAACTGGCCGGAGAATTATTATAATTGTCTTTTACACTGTAAAATGCTTCAGGCAACCTACAATTTAACTACTTACGGCTTTCTCATCGACCTCAATGTCTGTGAGTCAGCATGTAACTCTTCGTATAATTGTAATGAAAATATTGATTCTGACTGTGACGGAATAAGAAACGATATTGACAACTGTCCTCATATTGAAAACATTGATCAGGCAGATGCAGACGGTGACAAAGTCGGTGATGTTTGTGATAATTGCCAGAATGATCCAAACGGCTGGGAAGCAAATAATTCTGAAATTGTTGTAGCTCCATGTGATAACGATGTAGGTGGAGCTTACTGCCTTGATTTAACTAAAGATCATGTGTATCGTGACGTTAATGGTGATTATCATTGGCAGCCGGATCACGATCTTGACGGAGAGGGAGATGCCTGTGATGGAGGTCAGATTTGGGCAGCTTTTCCCAACATGCCTTTGAATAAGTCCTTTTCTAATGTAGTTGTAGATAACCCTGTTTTCACTCAATACAATATATTTCCTACCACAAGCATTTCTGTTGATCTGGAAATTTTATCTGCCGGAATATCAGTTCCTTTGAGTCTCAGAGCAACAACAAGATTTTGCTGGCTTACACCGGATCAGTATGATGACAACTTTTGGGGTAAGCTCGGCTTTTGTACTACTGAAGCTGAAATTAATGACAACTGTATCGTTGATTTTGGTTACAGTCATGGTAGTGATCCTAAGCCATGGCTTTTAAATAAAGCAACTTGGAAAGAACCTACTCTCAGCGGACAGAAAGAGTTTACTCAGATTACAACTAACCAGAGTGAGACTGTTACCTGGAGCTGGAGACAGGATTTTGCAAAAGATAACAATGATTATGAGGGAGCATTGCTTAACGCACCGTTATGTGATGAATATGATATTGTGACTGGGAGCTGCATTAACAGTTCTGAAAATATATTATCATTTTACTATACACTTTCGACTGGAGTTAAGGGTTTTGATGATAACTATCTTGTAGCCCAGCCTGACCCGGAAGGTGGAAATGAAAATGTTAACTCCGGGTATTTCAGGAATACTCAGAGATATATCCGGTCTCAGAGACTGAAAACAGACCCTGTTCCGATCTCACATTTTTATTATGAAAAAACTGTTGCCCATGACCTGGGACATGAATACTGTCTGGGAGCTCCATGTAATTTTCCTATAGATGAACTTAGAAGAGAATTCTTTCAGGAAACTATAAGAGATCTTGTTACAGGTCCGGATATTTTTGAAAGAACAGGTATGGATCATTTCTTTAAGAATGAGTTCGGTTCAGATATCCTCAGTGGTAGTGCTGTATTAAGTGAATGGAACATAAATTCATCGGGAGCTTCATCTGTAAAGACATCTGCCAGACCGCAATATCTGGCAACTGTTGCTAAAAACAATGTGGGATTTAATATAGGTCTGGAAGCAGTTCCCACAGGAATGCAGTTTATGGGATATTTCCCTGAAAGCACTCAGAATGTTACTTATAACCTTGTAAAGATGACTCCGGGATCAAATGGAGACTGGAGGACCGTCGGTGTTCTCAGCAATCTTCCTGATTATTTCAACCCTGTAAACTCTGTTTACCACAACGGGGATCTTTTCGTTATAAGTAAAGAGGTGACCAATGCCGCTATTTTAAAGAAGATATATGTTATAAATCCCGTAAGTCTTAACGGCAATACCTGTACAGGTTCCAACAATATCTATGAACCTGTTTTTATCGATGATCTTCCTGATATATCTAACGCTTCTCTTTATTCTTTCACTGGTGGACTTTACATCATCGGTGAAGGCGGAAACGGAATGGAGGTTCATAAACTTGCTCAGCAAAGCGGAGATTATTATACAGTTAATATAACCG
>Ga0070729_10006124_pt1 | contig 12002 bp, 14 predicted proteins | sample tdDd472_FD_66725 | JGI IMG/M metagenome (GOLD analysis project Ga0070729, IMG submission 66725) | Marine sediment microbial communities from the Atlantic coast under amendment with organic carbon and nitrate - tdDd47.2 | ecosystem: Environmental > Aquatic > Marine > Coastal > Sediment | place...
CGAAAAAGCCGGTGGCGAGCAGGATCGCGGCGGGTATGGCCAGAATGACCGTTTTACGGGAGGAAATTGATTTTTGTGCGGGCATGAGGTGTCTCCAGGGTATTTTAGTAAGCTGTAACGAGTGTGCCCGAGACGGCCTGAAAGGGACCTGAAGTGGTCGTTCATGTGGTGTTCAGCAAGCTTAGGCCCTGAGATTGCGAAAAACCCGTCACAGCGGGCTTGACGGGGTGCCTCGGATGTCTTAATTACGGCGCACCCATGGCTGGGTAGCTCAGCTGGTTAGAGCGCGGCACTCATAATGCCGAGGTCGGCAGTTCAAGTCTGCCTCCAGCTACCAATTAAAACCCCGGTTTCCGTCGTGAAGCCGGGGTTTTTGCTTTTCATTGATCTTAAACGGTTTTTTGCAAAACGATGTCCCCTGAGGGGCACGGTTCGTATAGTGTGTCGATAATCATGCGAACAGCCTCCCCATGCTTCGAGTGTCGATATGAGTGCCTTTGAAAACATTAGAATGCTGTTGGGTGAGCCCAACGTCCAGGTGCGCCGGACGATTGCGGATACATTGCGCCAGCAGGGCTACCACTCTATTCGTGATACGGCGCAGTTCGACGTTATCGATGAAGCCGTACGCGAAAACCAAGTCGACGTTTTGATTTGTGATGTGGAGCTGGGTGGGCGCGATCTGTGTGAAATGATCTATCAGGTGCGCCACCACTATATCGGCAACAATCCCTTTATGGTGACGATCGCATTGACCGACAATCCGACGACGGATGTTATTCGCCGGATCATCAACTCCGGCGCCGACGACTTGTTGCTGAAGCCGGTTTCCGTGGGGCAAATCCTCGATCGGTTGAAGATACTCACCCACAATCGCAAGGGTTTCGTCGTGACGACCGACTACATCGGTCCGGACCGGCGCAAAAACGGCGCGCGTCCCGGTAGCCAAGAAATTCCCATTCTCGACGTGCCCAATCCGTTGAATTTTCAGGCGGCCAACGGTGACGCGACTGCAGCCCTGGAAATGCAAGCCGCCATAACCGAGGCCGCGCAGCTCATCAACACCCAGAAGATGGAGCGCCACGCCTACCAAATTCAGTATTTGGTCGACAAGATCGTGCCCAGCTACAGCATCGGTGATATTGGCCAAGACCTCTTCACTCTTGTTGCGCGGCTGGTTTTTGTGTCCGAAGACCTTGTGCGGCGCATGACGGGCACGAAATTCGAGCATGTGCGTGAATTGGGTGAAACCATGATCCGGTTGGCGACGACGATCCGACAACAACAAGACGGCCCGGACATGAAAAACGTTCACTTGCTGCCGCAATTGGCCGCGGCCATCAAGCAGGCCTTTAGTGACGATGAACACACGGCCGCAGTGGCGCGTGATATCTCGCAATCCATTGGGCAGCGGTCGAATTAAGTTTGTGAAGATTATCGACGCTTTGCCATTTGCACCGTGGTTTCCAGGCCGTTGAGGAATTCCGAACGGTCGCTCTTGGAAAAAGGGCGGGGGCCGCCGGTGATTTCGCCGGTTTCACGCAATCCCTGCATCAGTTCGCGTGTCGCCAAGGCCATGCCGATGGCGTTTTCCGTAAACCGCTCACCGTTGGGCTTGATTGCCAGGGCGTCGCGCTCCAGGCATCGTGCGGCCAATGGAATGTCGTTGGTTACGCAGATATCGCCACATTGTACGTGTTCGGCAATCCAGTCGTCGGCGGCGTCGGCGCCTTGGCTGACGATCACCAGTTCGACCATGGGGTTTGTGCTGGGGCGAATGCCACCGTCACACACCATGTAGGTTTTTAGTCCATGGCGGGCCGCAACACGGATGGTTTCATCCTTTACCGGACAGGCGTCCGCATCGATGTAGATTTCGACCATTACTAAGCCTTCGCAAGTGTGGTGGGCCGTTTGGGGCACTCTATATCAAGATAGATTGCGGCGTGATGTTTAAATCGCGATCGAAAGGCTTTCATGATAAAAATACGGTCTTAGACAATGAGCACCGAAGGCAAACGCGCGTGAACACGATAAACAAGGGCGGCGGGAAAAAAGACAGTGGTTCAACGCCTCTGCCCCAAGACGGCGGTGGCGAAGCGCAACCGCGTCTGGTGTTGCCGCCGCCCGAAAAAAACAATCCCCCACTTGATGAGACCGGGCATCCGTCGCCCGAGCAGCGCGCCGACTTCGTCGTCAAGCGTCTGGAGCAATTCATTCGGGAAGGCCGTACCTTGGCCGAAGGCATGTCCTTGCGTCAATGGCAGGACATGGCGCGTATGGAAATTGCCTTGGCCGTTGCGGCTGCAGAAGATGCGTCGCGCGATGACGATGCGGTGACGCGGCGCGTGATGTTCACCCTAGCGTCGGCCTTGGTGACGGTCGGTTTTTGGGGCACGGTCTTTGCGTTTGATAAAGCGCCGTACTTGGTGGTTGCCCTGATCTTCACCCTGACCGGTTTGATCACGCTCGCCATTGTGGGCGAGTGGCGGTTCATGAAATATTTACGCCGTCATCAAGCGCGCAAGCGCGCCAAATCTTTGCATCGCATCGAAGACCTGACCCGGCGCATCAAGCGCATGGAAAAAGAATTGGAAAAAGAATCTGACGGTTTGCGCGATAAGCTCAAAGAGCAGATAAAACAAAAACGCGCGGAACTCAACGGCAACTCCTGACGGTAATTCCCAGAATGAACGACTACGTTTTTTATGCCGCGCAATTGCGTTTTGCGGCGTCCAAAACCGAACGCAATGACGACGATCTGGATGCGATGATGAACACCTTGGAAGACATCGCATCGCAAATCGAACGCGATGGCGCGTTCCGACTCGAAGCCGAGAATTTGCGTGTCGGTGCGCGCGGACTTGCCGGCATTGCCGGATTTTTACAACAACACATCCTTCCGGAAGTCATCGCTGCAAAAAATAAAATCGGTGAGCAACAGGTTCGATGGACCATCGACACGTCGATGTCTTTGATGGCGACGATCATGACGCATGCTGAAATGACACATGATCAAGACGGGTTGGAATTAACTTTGCCGTCACCTCCATGTGACGTTTGTTAAATGGAAAAGCCCCGCACGACCGAGATCATGCGGGGCTTTTGTTTGACGTTACCTGTTGTCCATTTGACTGCGCACGACCATCAAGCCGAAACGTGTGACGGTGTATGGCCCGCCATTTTTCGATGCGATGAGTTTGCGGTATTTCATCCGTCGAAAAAGGCGTAGAGACGGTGGTGCGAAACCGAATCCATCTCTTGTGAACGTAGCTAATTCTTTGTTATCGCGGTTGAATTCAATCCAACCGCCTTGGGCGAGCAGATGCAGTATGCGCTGCTCGGCACGGGATATATCCATTGTTTCGAGTGTCCAAAACGACGCGAAGAATACTTCGCGCAAGTGCACGCACGTCCGCTGCATCGCGTGTGTTGCGCGATGACCGAACGGTTTCGAAAGACCGTGTTTTGATTTGTTTGCGGAAGGTGTCTGGACGCTTCCGCTTAGCGTGCAAGCTCTGACATAAAGCCTCTGAGTTTTGGATGTACGGTTTATACAAACAAATGCATGGACAGTTCAACACAAACAAATATCGGTGGGGTCAAAGGTGCTTCGTGTGTGCGCAAGTTGTTCACCAATCCTAAACACTTCACTTTTACGTTCTTTTTTTACCCGTAAGTGTTTCGTTGTGTGCAAGCATGTCTTACTATTGGTGGCGACATGTTGCGCAAATAGAGCGGCGCATCGTGGGGATCGATCGGAACAGGGGAGAAATCCAAATGGCCAATCCGGCACTCACTGACGTTAAAGGTATTGGACCTGCGGCGGCAGCAGCACTTAAAGCAAAACGTATCGGCGTTGCACGACTTGCAAAAATGACGCCGACCAAATTGGCGGAAATACCCGGCGTCGGTATGGCGTCTGCAAAAGGTATCATCGCATCCGCGAACGCGGTCCTGAAGGCTGCAGCTAAACCGGCTGCGAAGAAGGCACCTGCTAAAAAGACGACTGCCAAGAAGGCACCCGCTAAGAAGGCACCTGCCAAGAAGGCACCAGCGAAGAAAGCTGTAGCAAAAAAACCGGCAGCCAAGAAGGCACCGGCGAAGAAGGCACCTGTCAAAAAGGCACCCGCAAAAAAAGCTCCGGCTAAGAAAGCGGTTGCTAAGAAGGCTCCGGCTAAAAAGGCACCCGCAAAAAAAGCTCCAGCTAAGAAAGCCCCAGCTAAGAAAGCCCCAGCTAAGAAAGCTCCGGCCAAAAAGCCTGCGGCGAGAAAACCGGCTGCCAAGAAAGCCCCGGCGAAAAAAGCACCCGTGCGGCGCGCTAAAAAGTGATTTACCGTTCTTAAACAAAAACCGCCCGGTTATCCGCCGGGCGGTTTTTTGTTGGGTGCGTCAGTCTTCCGGTTCGCTAAAAACCGGATCGGGTATGCGCGATGGTCGGCTGAGAACATAGACCGCGCCGAAAGCAATTAAGGCGATGGCGGAAAAGACGGCAACCGGCGGGGCGGCGCTGAATACGATGACGTAAGCGAGGCTGATGCTCATGCCGCCGATGGCGGCGATCTTGGCATGGATAGGGATCACGCGATGTTGATCCCAATGCTGCAAAGCCCGTCCAAACTTCGGATGTGTATAAAGCCATGCATGCAAGCTTTTGGAACTGTTGGCGAAGGCCCACAACGCCAAAATCATGAATATCGTGGTGGGCATGACCGGCAAGAAGGCGCCGATGATGCCGAGGGCGAAAAACACCCAACCCAACGCCAAAAAGAACGCGCGCTTGCAAAGTGGTGGTGGAGCGGTGTCGTTCATGGCCGTTCGGCCTTCCTATGCTGTCCAGTTTCCCGTGCGATCATACTACACTTGGTGGTGCTGGAAAATGATCTTAAGGGAATAAGGTTTCAGGCATTGATCTCCCCCCTTAAGTACCCCACATTATTCACGCATTAGACTGAGGAGCCTTAAGAACGTGGAATCATGTGATGACTGTCCCGGTTCGGTGAGTTGCGCGGGCCTAAATCTTCATCCGATTTTGGTCCAGGTCTTCGATTTGTATCGCTCAGGGACCACCGACAAATTCGATATTTTGTTTGCGTTGGGCGATGAAGGCGAAGCCTTGCTGGAACGCTACGACCAGCAGCTTTCCCACGCTTGCTGGACCAAGTCTGCACTGCTGGCCATCGTCGATGTCATCGGGCGGGATGCACAGGGTGGGGATGAGAGGGATCCCGAGGCGCAATTGTCGGCGACGTTGTACACCGCGCGCGATGCCTTTCAACGGTTTCCGTGGCGGCTTGACGCCTTGGTCGAACATGCGCCGACACTGTATAGTTTGATCAACGAACAACACCCCGATTCAGGACTGAGCGCGAACTTGTCCAAGCGCGCCTTCGTGAAAATCTGCAAAGAGATTGCCTTTGGCTAACATGTCGGCGTTTGCACTTTCGCTTTCCGGGAAGGGAAGAATTCAATGACTGTGACACTGGTCCCGGGTATCGAAGCGTTGGTCGATGACATGAAGACTTGGCGGCGCGATATCCACGCCCATCCGGAAACCGCGTTTGAAGAACATCGCACCGCGTCCCTGATCACCGATCATCTGCACGGGCTTGGTTTGGATGTTCAGCGTGGGTTTGCCAAGACCGGCGTCGTGGGCGTTCTGCAAAATGGCGAAGGGCCGATCATCGGCCTTCGTGCCGATATGGATGCCCTAAATATCCATGAGCAAACGGGGCTGGACTACGCCTCGACCTATCCCGGTAGAATGCACGCGTGCGGCCATGATGGGCACACAGCCATGCTGTTGGGGGCGGCGAAGTACCTGTCCCAAACCAAGGACTTCAAAGGTACCGTCGTTTTTATCTTTCAGCCTGCCGAAGAGGGCGAGGGTGGCGCCAAGGTGATGGTCGATGACGGCCTGTTCGAAACCTATCCCGTCGATGCGGTGTACGGATTGCACAACTGGCCGGGAATGGACGTGGGCACGTTTGCCGTCGCCCCCGGTCCGATCATGGCCGCTTACGATTCCTTCGAGGCTCAAATCACCGGGCAGGGGGCGCATGGCGGCATGCCGCATCTCGGCATCGATCCGGTGGTTGTGTCCGCCCACGTGATCACGGCGTGGCAAAGCATCGTCAGCCGCAATATCGACCCGCAAGATGCGGCGGTGATTTCGGTGACGCAAATCCATGCGGGGGAGGCGTTCAATGTCATTCCCGATACCGTGCAGTTGAGAGGGGCCGTGCGGTCTCTCAATGACGATGTGCGTCAACGTGTTTGGACCCGCATGGGCGAACTGGCGGAGGGTGTTTGTCAGGGGTTCGGGGCAACGTTTGATATCCATCGCCATGAAAGCTATCCCGCAACCGTGAACAGCGATACGGAATCCGGTCTCGCCGCCATGGCGGCGGCGCAGGTCGTCGGTCATCAAAACGTCAATCACCACCCCGTGCCGAGCATGGGCGCGGAAGATTTCGCCTACATGCTACAACGAAAGCCCGGGTGTTATGTGTGGATGGGCAATGGTCCGGGGGACGGCGGTTGCTTGCTGCACAATCCGAAGTACGACTTCAACGACGACGCCTTGACCATCGGGGCAAGCTACTGGGTGCGGCTGGTGGAATCCTTGCTGGCAAAATGATGCTTCGGGTGTCCAAAGCAAAACATATCTGCGTGCTTTGGGGGGCGGCTGTCGGCATTTGGTCCGTGGCCGCTCGATCCCGGGGGCTTTCATCTCACACAATGCACGAACGTCTCGATTTTAAGGATCCGTGCGAGGAACCGCGCAACCGTCACCGACCGCAGCCAATTCCATTTCCCTGAACACCTTGTGGAGCATACGCTGACAGACACCGCGCAGGGATGCGGTTAGAAGGAAATCTGGAGACACAACGAAGGATTGTAATCATAATGCGGGTTACAAACAGGATGCTCTCAAACGCGGGAATTACCGTGACCGTAATTTCTCACCGTTATTCCTGTCGGGATCTCCCGGGGGCGTTACTCCGCAAGCTTCCCGTGCTACATTATTACTGTGAAAGATTTGCAGGAAAAACACTAGGAGGGCGCCATGTCGAACGAAGGTTACCACGAACCCATCAATGAGCTGTCCGACGAAACGAGGGACATGCACCGCGCCATCGTCTCGCTGGTGGAGGAATTGGAAGCGGTGGATTGGTACAATCAGCGGGTCGATGCATGTAAGGACGAAGAGTTAAAAGCGATCTTGGCGCACAACCGAGACGAGGAGAAGGAGCACGCCGCCATGGTGCTCGAATGGATTCGCCGCAAAGATCAGACTTTCGATAAGGAACTGCGAGACTACATTTTCACGGACAAACCTATCGCCCACAAGTAGCCCTTGCCCGCCGCCGGTATGTTCCGTCACCGGTTATATTGAGACTGCTGTACCGGGTTATGCTGATCGGTTACAGCAAGGACGATCAAACCACATTGAGAATAAGGCACTTAGGATGAAGGCTGAACGGAGACATGACATGGGTGCAGGCGGGGACTGCGTGTGCCCTAAATGCGATACGAAGATCCCTCACCGAAAGGGCGTGCCTTGCCAGGACGAACGATGCCCGGAATGCGGTGCCAAGTTGCTGCGCGAAGGCTCACATCATCACAAGCTGTTCTTAGAAAAAAAGGCGAAGGGCCACCAGTCAGACTGAGGCCAAAGGGATGTGTGCCCCAACAAACTCGGCGACTGAGGGGGGCGTCCATACCATTACCGTAATTCCCGTCACCGTAATTCCCCCTCGGCATTGTCAACCAACTGGGCCCGTACGGGATTGAGCGCCACGTACGCCATTGCTGCAATAAGATGGTCCTCATCCATCGCAACACACCCGAACCGACCCTGCCATAGATATCCCGTCCAACCCATTCGTGCATGGATGTGGCGCGTATAACGGCGATGCGCTTCGCCAACGGCGCGGGCCAGACATTAGGAAAGCCCCCATTAGGAAAGCCCCACGTCGAAACGATGGGGCTTTCCAGTCTGACCGGAGCAGGGGGGGACGTGAAGGCTGCGCCCGGCCAATGGGTGTAATTAGAATTGGCGTTACCCATACACAACATATGGAATAGTATAGCTGGTTAGTCAAGTATAATTTCGTGATAAAACACGTGTGTGTGGGCAAGGGGTCATTCGTAATTGATGATCGCCAGATATGCCGTCAAAGCCTGTCGCGCAGTGATGTTTGCTTTTTGCGCCGCGAACACCAAAGCTTCGGGTTCAGGCATCGCAGGGACCAACGCGATATTGTTGTTCCGGTAGTCTTCCAAAGTCGCTAAGGCGTTGGAAAACGGAACGTCTTCGGAGCAGGTCTGGGGGCTCATGACCCGATCATCAATGGCCTTGCTGGGGGGCGAAGAGGATGCCATCAAAGTTCTCCTTATGGACGTTCCGTTTTCAGGTTTATCAAAGCAAACGCCATGCCAGAAGTTGATTGGTCTTCCAACCCATTGATATTCGTACTCATCATATCATTGTATTCGGTCTGTTTGTTTGCGTTCTGAAAACAAATTGAACGCTCGGTTATTAATGTATGCCAAATGAGTTGCAAAATGCAAATTCAACGATAATTTGCTGCCTTGGAATTCGTGCGGAATCCGCTTAAAAGCAGGGAGGCGATATCGGAAGGCTGCTCATGATGCACAAAACCTCATCTCTCTACCGCGCGGTCTGGCCGATTGTGCGGATGATCGACCCCGAAAGCGCGCACGGTTTGGCCGTGCGGGCGCTCGAACTGGGGCTTGTTCCGACGCCAAAGCCGGTGCGTGACGCGGTTCTCAAACAAACGCTTTGGGGGCTCGATTTCCCCAACCCGGTCGGTTTGGCGGCGGGGTTCGACAAAGACGCCCGCGTTTATGCGCAAATGTTGACGCAAGGCTTCGGCTTCGTCGAGGTCGGTTCCATCACGCCGCGCCCGCAACCCGGCAACCCCAAGCCGCGCCTGTTCCGTCTGGAAGACGATGGTGCGGTCATCAACCGTATGGGCTTCAATTCCGAGGGGCACGACGCTTCGGTTCGGCGCCTACAAAATCGCGATACCTCCAAAGGCATCGTCGGCGTCAACCTGGGCAAGAACAAAGAAACAGAAGACGCCGCCGCCGATTATGAAATCGGTGCGCGTGCGTTCGGCGCGTTGGCCGACTTTATGGTCATCAACGTTTCCAGCCCCAACACGCCGGGCCTGCGTGCTTTGCAGGGGCCGGACCCGTTGCGCGATCTGCTGGGCCGCACCAAAGCGGCGCTGGTGGATGCGACGCAGGGCACGACCACACCGCCGCTGTTGTTGAAAATCGCCCCCGACCTGACCGATGAGGACAAGGCCGACATCGTCCATGTGTCCATGGAGGTGGGCATCGACGGTTTGATCGTCACCAACACCACCATTGAACGCCCGGACAGCCTGACAAGCGCCCATAAGGGCGAGGGCGGTGGGTTGAGCGGACGCCCCTTATTTGCACCATCGACCCAGGTGTTGCGGGAAATTTACCGGGCGACCAAGGGGGCCTTGCCGCTGGTCGGCGTGGGGGGCATCGAAACCGGCCGCGGTGCGTATGAAAAGATACGCGCCGGTGCATCGTTGGTGGAGTTTTATTCCGCCATGGTATACGGCGGGCCGGGGCTGGTTGCCGACATCAACCGCGAATTGGCGGCATGCCTGACGGCGGACGGCTATGCGTCCGTTTCGGATGCTGTCGGCAAAGGCTGACTTAGGTCCTAACCCTAGACCATAAACTGTTCGCGCAGGATGCGTTCTTCCATGTTGTGTTCGGGATCGAACAACAACACCGGCGCGATGGAGCGATCTTCCACCACTTCGACCCGTTTGACGTTGCGCACGGCCAGATCGTCGGCCACCGCGTTGACGGTACGCTGTTTGGGGTCGATGACTTCAAATGTCACATGGGCTTGCGACGGCAACAAGGCGCCGCGCCACTGGCGGGGGCGATAGGCGCTGATCGGCGTCAGGGCTAAAATATCGGAACCCATGGGAATGATCGGGCCGTGGGCGGACAGATTGTAGGCGGTGCTACCCGACGGCGTGGACACCAACGCGCCGTCGCAGATCATTTCTTCCAGACGCACCTTGCCGTCGACGATGACGCGCAGCTTCGCCGCCAGACGGCGGTAGCGCAGCAGCGAGACCTCATTGAAGGCCAAGGCTTCGTGTTTTTTGTTTTGGATGTCGGTGGCGACCATGCGCAGCGGATGGATGTGGATTGCTTCGGCGCGGCTCAGACGGCGCAACAACCCGGCTTCCTTGAACGCGTTCATCATGAAGCCGACCGAACCCCGGTTCATGCCGAAGATGGGCACGCCGAGATGCAGGTATTTGTGCAAGGAGCGCAGCATAAAACCGTCACCACCCAAAACGACGATGACGTCCGCCTTGGACGGCGGCACGTTGTCATAGCGTTCCTTCATGGCTTTCAGGGCGTCTTGCGCGTGTTGCTGGCGCGCCGCAACGAAGGCGATGGATTTGAACTTCATGAACCGGCGGTCCCATTGTGAAGACGGGGCTAAGATTGGGCGGAGTATATACCAATCTTTCAGGAATGTTTACCCGCTCGAAAAAAGTGAGAATTAGCCGCCCGTAACGCTCATGTGGCGTTTGAGCGCCGGTCCGCCGTGTCCCGGTTCGATGATGAACTCGTGGCCCTTGGGCTTGAGGGTCAGGGCCTTGTCAATGGCGGCGTGAAGCTTGCCCAGCGTTGGGTCGGTGCGCAATGCGCCGCGCATATCCACGGCGCTGTCTTGGCCCAGACACATATAGAGCGTGCCGGTGCAGGTCAGGCGCATGCGGTTGCAACTATCGCAAAAGTGATCGGACAACGGCGTGATAAAGCCGATTTTTTGGCCGGTTTCCTGAACGTCCATATATTTGGACGGCCCGCCGGTGTTCAGCGTTGAGGGTCGCAGCGTCCAGTTGGCTTCCAAGTTTTTGCGCACCTCGCTCAAAGGCAGATATTGGTCGCACCGGTCGCCGCCAATTTCACCCAGCGGCATGGTCTCGATCAGCGTCTGGTCGAAGCCTTGCTCACCGCACCAGCCCAGCATATCGCTGAGTTCGTCTTCGTTGAAGGCCTTGAGCGCGACGGTGTTGATTTTGACTTTGAGCCCGGTATCGCGCGCCGCCTTGAGACCGTCGAGCACATCGCTTATGCGGCCCCGGCGGGTGATCTCGGCGAATTTGTCGGGGTCCAGCGTGTCCATCGACACGTTGATTCGTTCAATGCCTAAGCGTTTGATTTCATGAGCATGTTTTGCCAGTTGGCTGCCGTTGGTGGTGAGCGTGATTTCGTCCAACGCGCCGGTGTCCTTGTGCCGCGCCAAGCGTGCAATCAGCTCCATGATGCCGCGCCGGACCAACGGCTCGCCGCCTGTGAGGCGGATTTTGCGCACACCGCGTTCCACGAAAGTCGAACACACTTGGTCCAACTCTTCGATGGTCAGCAGGTCTTGTTTGGGTAGGAAAGTCATATCTTCCGCCATGCAGTAAAAGCAGCGGAAGTCGCAGCGGTCGGTGACCGAAACGCGGAGATAGGTAATGGGGCGGCCAAACGTGTCTTGCATAAATCGTCTTGCCCTGCGCTTTGACGTTGCGTTTTTCAGGATATAACGCCTTTATGATTCATAGCGCGTTTGGCCGCTCCTGTCGCCCATAAAGGGGGTATGGATATTCAGACTTTGGTCTTATTTCGCGGTGGGGAAGAACAACTGTTCGCCCTGCAATTTATAGTCGGCGATGGCTTTTTGCCCGGCGTCGGAAACCAGCCAATCGATGAAGGCTTGGCCTTCCTTGGTTTTGACGTGCGGGTGCATCTTCGGATTGACCAAAATGACGCCGTACGGGTTGGCGAGATTGTCGCCGCCTTCGAAGACGATCGCCATGTCAGCCTTGTTCTTGAACGAAATCCAGGTGCCGCGATCGGATAACGCATAGCCGCCCATGCCTTGGGCCATGTTCAAGGTCGCGCCCATGCCG
>Ga0070729_10006127_pt1 | contig 11995 bp, 12 predicted proteins | sample tdDd472_FD_66725 | JGI IMG/M metagenome (GOLD analysis project Ga0070729, IMG submission 66725) | Marine sediment microbial communities from the Atlantic coast under amendment with organic carbon and nitrate - tdDd47.2 | ecosystem: Environmental > Aquatic > Marine > Coastal > Sediment | place...
CGTGCTGCCCTCTCTGATCATGCCGCACGTCTTTGACCTGACTTATGTCATCAAGCGCAGCCTGGTCGATTACCCGGTCTTCGGCGACGTCGTCAAAACCCGCGACGCGGTTGTCGTTGACCGTGTCAACCCGCGCGACGATCTCAAGGTGGTCATGGAGGAAGGAGCCCGACGTCTTGAACAAGGCCGCTCACTGGTCATCTTCCCCCAGCACACCCGCACGGTGGAATTCGATACCAGGCAGTTCAACAGCATCGGCATCAAGCTCGCGAAAAAGGCCAACGCCCTCGTGGTTCCCATTGCACTTCTGACCTGGGCCTGGACAGCCGGCAAAAAGATCAAGGACTTCGGTCCGATCCTCCCTGACAGAACAATTCATTTTGCCTTCGGTGAACCCTTCGAAGTGACCGGCAAAGGCCAGGAAGAGCAGCAGCGCGTGGTCGATTTTATCCAGCAGCATCTCGCCGAATGGAATAAACCGATTGCTAAACAATAATTCACAACCACCCCGGGAGGCTTTCGATGAATGAGCTAAGATACCTGGAAGATGTCAGCACCCTTGAGCTTGACCAGGAAAAATGCATCGGCTGCGGCATGTGTGCCGTGGTTTGTCCGCATGGGGTCTTCGAAGTCGAGGAGCGCAAAGCACAGCTTGTTGACCTCGACGCCTGCATCGAGTGCGGAGCCTGTGCCGGAAACTGCCCGGTCGAAGCCTTGAAAGTGAAAACCGGGGTTGGCTGTGCAAGCGCCATCATCAATGGTTGGCTGACCGGTGAAGAGGCGAATTGCGACTGTGGTGGGAGCTGTTAGGATCGCAGTGGGCACCTGAGAAGCTTAGGGCAACAGATGGTTAATCTGTTGCCCTCTTTCTTTACATTTAAATCTTTAAAATCAAGACCGGCGGGTCGCGTTCCGCCAGACGCCTTACTTTTGTCCATGCGGCGACAAAAGTAAGCAAAAACGCCTTTCTCCTTGCGGAGGGCATCTCCTTTGCCGGGTTTCTGTGACTTCAAGCACCATCTATGTTGGAGATCCGGCCCTGTGTCAAAGGGCCTGACCTTTCTGTGTGATTTACAAGGGAAAAGCGTAAAAACATTACAACCGATACAAGTCTCCACAAATGGAGAGGCTCACAAGAGCCTCGGATCCTGCGGGGGATATGTAGAAACTTTTATCAGATAGATCCAGTTGAATTGAGGTTGCCACCCTTACGACCCAGACATGCCCAGCGCAGCGCAAAGCTTTCTTTTGCTTCGTTTTCTTTGTCGCTACAAAGAAAATGAAGTTGCTGTCGGGCAACCCCGACGGTTTTGATTTTGTCTTTGAATTTAAGAGTCCAACCCAAAAGGGCAACAGATTAACCCTCTGTTGCCCTCTTTATCGTGAAGCCAAGTTGAACTTCGCCATCAGCCTGGCGGGCAGAAAAATCTCTACCGACTTTTTTCGTGTTTAAAATCCGGGAAAATCAGGAACGTCCAACCATCGTCTCAACCTCGATACGGACATCATCGATATTGACCTGTACGACCTCGTCAGCTTCCTTTTCAGCCCGCACCAAGCCTGCCTCGACCCACTCCATCAACTGAGAGAGCTTTATGCCGAACTTGTCTGCCGCCTTTTCCGGGGTATACCAGGTTTTCACCAGAGACATATGACCTCCCTTTATACAAACAGTCGAGATAAGAAAACGATTCTGGCTATAATTATATCGTCAAATAAAAGAATTACTTGCCCTGGCAGGCTTTCGGGCGAAGAAAAACACAGGTGTGTGAAAATATTTATCGGCGACTTGCTACGATATCACCATACCAGGCGATAGCCGACTCTCCGGTCTGGTCGGTGTCAGTCATTATCGCAATCGCGCCGACATTCGGTGGATCCTCGCCGAAAGCCTGGCGGTAATCTGCAACAATGTCCCGTTGTACGGAAACCCACTGACCAACCTTTGCGTTCCCGCTTTCCACGGCAATCATCATGTCATTGCGGGTAAAAGGACTCAGCTGAAACGATCCCTTCGGCAACCGGTTCGCCCATATGTAATTGACAGTTCGGGTCATCGGGAAAAACCAGTGCGGGAAGACCACGTAGATGCGTGCCGCATAATCATCGGACGACTTTTTGCGGCTATCGCCCCGGGCAATGATTTGATCCACCTTCCAGCGCCAGGTCATGACAGGGAACTGTTTGGGATCGTAATCGGTCTCGAAGATCAGTCCGGAGGCGGAATTTTGACTACTGGCCTGCAAGACCTTACGCCCGTTATCCTCGACGATCCGGTAATCCGTTTGACCTTTGAAGCTTTTGGTCGCCCACCCTTCCAGCCCGGACTTCGCAAAACTTCCTAAGCTGATTTTGTCTGTATCTGCAAAGACGAGAGCCGTCAGGCATAGAGCCGTAATAATCAAAAGGAAGATACGCACAGGACTATCCATAAGGGCCGGCCAGCAGTTCGGCACGTTTGCGGCGGCTCTCCCCTTGGTTGATGACCCGGACGGCGCTGGCACCTTCCACCGGGCACTTGGTCTCGCAGATCCCGCAACCGATGCAGAGCTTATCTACCACCTTGGGAAATTTGAGTCGCCGCAGTTGACCATCGACCAGAACATTCTGCTCTTCCATGACAATCGCTTTCTTGCCGGTCGGGCAGTGCTCCTCGCAAACCAGGCATTCGACCCCTTTGGCAAAGGGCAGGCAACGATCTTTCTTGATCACGGCAAGGCCGATCACGTTCTTCTGTTTCTCTGCCAGTTTCAACGGAGCAAGCGCACCGGTCGGGCAGACTTGGCCGCACAAAGTGCAGTTGTACTCACAGTAACCGATCCGCGGCCTCACCAGCGGCGTCCACAGCCCAACCGGGCCGGCCTCGAGCAGGGCCGGCTGCAGGGTGCGGCCGATACAAACTTTCATGCATTCGGCGCAACGAACACAGCGCTGCAGGAATTCCTCTTCCGCAACCGCCCCCGGCGGCCGGATCAGGTAGGGGTTCTGCTCATAGGTAACCGGCCCTATACGCACTGCAGGTGCGATCATGATACCACTGGCCACGGCAGTCAGCACGCCCCGACGCTGCAGATCGATCCCCGGGTCATACGCAGTACCGTGGCGTAATCCGAAGCTCACCCGCTGCTCAGGGCAGTAACCTGTACAGTCCATGCAGAGCAGGCATTCACTACGAATGAGACCGGCATTGCGAACCGCCCCGGAACGACAGAGGCTGTCACAGGCCTGACAATCGGCGCAGAGTCTTTGCGGGGTTCGCTGCAAGATGGCGTAACGCGAACAGATACCGAGCAGTCCCCCCAGAGGACAGAGATTCTTGCACCAGAAACGGTGCTCGATTCGCTCCAGGAGTACGATCGTCAGGAAGATCAGGAAGGTAAAGAGCCCTAGGGCAAAGACCGGCTGATGGAAAGCCATGAGGTAATCACGAAACAGCGGATATGAATTCTTGACCAGGGGCGAGACCAGCGGCACATCGTTTGCGTAGAAAAAGTCAAAAACCTTGTTCAGCCCGTAGTTGTAGGCGGGGTAAACCGCCAGGGTCAGGGAACGCAGGAAGATTGCCAGCGGATCGAAGAGCCCGAGCAGCTGGACACCGAAGAGGGTCGCCGCACCCAGGCCAATCAACAGGTAGTACTTGACACGCCGCCAGCCGGGTGAGAAGGCCCGCCGGCCGCGTCCGACCAGCTTGCCAAGACCATCGAGGGTCGCACCGAGCGGGCAGACCCAGCCGCAGAAGAAGCGACCGAACAGAGAGGTCAGCAGCAGCACGACCAGGGCCGGCCAAAGGAGGCTCCAGCCAAACGGCCCCGGGGCAAGAAAATCCGCCAGTGCCGCAAGCGGGTCGATTCGGAACAGCAGGCTGACCGGGTAAGGCAACTGGTCAATTCCGCGATATTCGGTCTGCATGAACAGCCAGAGGAAGACGGCCATACAGAAGCTCTGGCTGAACCGGCGGGCGTATGTCCAGGAAGATTGTTTCAAACCATTCTGACTTGCTCGAGGTCCATGACCCCCAAGCCCCTCCGGGCTGCCGCAACGACCGTCGGTACCTGTTCCGGGCTGAGGCCAAAGAGAGTCGTGGCATAGGCATCGGCCGCGACGATATCTGGGGAGGCGAGCAGGGTGTCCAGGTTACGGACATCCTGGAGCCGACCACCCTGCGGGCCGTTGGCCGTCAGGATACGGGTGGCATCGACCACGGTCAGGTCGGAGTGGATGACGGAGGCGATATCAGAGAGGGATTCGGCGATATTGTGGTGCAGCCGGCCGCGGTTACCACCGATCACGCCCATCAGGTTCTTCATGCCGAGGGTCAGTTGTGAAATCGAGTGGTGCTTGGCAATCGGCACGTTGATCAGCCTGTCGGCCTCGATCACAGGCATATAGAATTCCCATCGATCAAACGCCTGGCCGCCTTTTATGGCCAACTCCTTATAGGCGCGGCGATCCATGTATTCAATACTGACACGGTCAGACCGGATCGACTCCACGGCAGAGCGTATCCCGCTCTGCGTGTAACAACGCCGCTCATCGTTACAAGTGCGGTCAAAGATGCGAACCTGTCTGGCGCCTGCCTCAAGACAGAGCTGCACCAGAGTCTTGACAACATCGGGATGGGTATTAGCCGCCAACTCCACGGTGCGGTCCCAGCCGATATTCGGCTTGACGACAACGACTTCGCCCTGTCTGACAAAGTTTTCCATGCCACCCAGGGCGCTGATCGTCTCGCGCACCAGGAGCGGGATATCCTGTCCCTTGCGCACCGCCAGGGGCGGAGCCTGTGCTGCCTGCACAGGCAGAGACAGCAGATCGAGCGCAGGCAAACCACCCGCGGCCGCTGCGATTGCCGCCTGAACAGTGCGGTAAATAAATGTGCGCCGGTCAATTTGGTTCATCATCCGTCTGCAAAGCTCCTTAGAGCCGCCTGCGACACTATTCTATTGCGCATTTTTCATTATCTCGGCATCGACCGCACCGCCCGGCTTGTTGATCAGGCAGACTAGTATCGAAATCACTACCTGTTCAGTTTAAGAGCAGATGCCCTAAAAGTGCAACCGAACACCATGCTCGACTTCACGATAAATGCCCACATATCTGCTGTGTAACGATACTTGGTTTCCACTAGTGATAATGTCCTGCCGACTCATCGACGACCTGCTGGGTCGGCTTGATCTCGCCGAAGTTCTGTTCATAGCGATTGATATTCTCCTGCAAAGCAGCGACAAAGCGTTTCGCGTGCTGTGGAGAAAGGATCACCCTAGAGCGTACCTTCGCCCGTGGCGCCTGGGGCTGAACAAAGATCAGGTCAATGACAAACTCCGATTCGTTATGGTTGACGACCGCCAGATTGACATAAGCTCCCTGGGCGACTTCTTCGTCAAGCTGTATCTCGAGTTTGACTTCCTGCGGCTTTTTTTTGTCCATAAAATTATCCCGCCTTTTCCTGCCGTATTCCGGCATAAAACTTATGACCCTGGTTCGGCCACAATAAAGAGGGCACCTATGTTCTACCTGGTATTAATTTCCAGGCAATACTCTGTACCAACTTCATGCATGCGAAAGAACGTACCATAGAGTAAAATCTTACCGTAAGCTCCAGGACACCAACATAATCGATTCCAGGTGTTGAGGCTAGTCTCTTTGAATTCATCAAACTCTAAGAGAAACAGCTACAATCAGACCACCTTGACTGTTATGCAGGGAATCTGATACTGAGTTAGGCAGGACAACATCATTCGCATCCGGCAATCTCGAAACTTCAGGCAGGTAAACATGACGGAATATATTCTTGCGATTGACCAGGGGACAACCGGCACAACGGCTTTGCTGGTTGGCCATGACCTGTGTATCCATGGACGACAAAACATCGAATTTCAGCAGCATTTTCCAAAACCTGGGTGGGTCGAGCACGACCCCGAGGAGATCTGGGCATCGACACGCAAAGCCATCCTTTACTTGATTGAGAAAACCGGCATATCGACCGGTCAAATTCAGGCCATTGGTATTACAAATCAGCGCGAGACGACACTTCTTTGGGAGAGGAATGATGGGCGCCCGATTAGCAATGCAATCGTCTGGCAATGTCGCCGCACAGCAGAAATCTGTCAAAACCTGAAGAATCAGGGTCTGGAAGAGACATATCGCCGTCACACGGGCCTGGTCCTCGACCCCTATTTTTCCGGGACTAAATTGACTTGGATGCTCGAAAACATTCACGGTTCTGAGGCCAGGGCAAAGTCGGGTCGCCTGGCTTTCGGTACAATTGACAGCTTTCTGGTCTGGAGACTGACAGACGGAAAAAACCATGTGACAGATGTATCCAATGCCTCTCGAACCCTTATGATGGACCTGGAAAAACTTGACTGGGATGACGCCTTGCTTAACCCTCTCAAAGTACCCAGAACGCTGCTCCCTGAGATTGTCCCGTCATCTCAGGTATACGGCAAGACCAGCTCTCTCGACTTTCTGCCGGACGGCATCCCGATTTCCGGCATGGCTGGCGATCAGCAGGCAGCACTCTTTGGCCAGGCGTGCTACTCACCTGGCCAATCCAAGTGTACTTACGGCACAGGAGCGTTCATCCTCGAAAATATTGGTGGCATGCCTATCCTCAGCAAGCACGGTTTACTGACAACTGTTGCCTGGCAGCTGGATGACAAAACAAGTTACGCCCTGGAAGGGAGCGCATTCATCGCAGGCGCAGCCGTTCAATGGTTACGTGACGGCATAGGCTTGATAGAGTCTTCGGGGGGCATCGAAGAGCTGGCACGGCAGGTTCCAGGTAGTGACGGTGTCGTATTTATCCCGGCCCTGACCGGGCTGGGTGCACCACACTGGCGGAGTGAGGCACGTGGTCAGATTACCGGCCTGACGAGAGGGACGACCGCTGCACACCTGGCGCGGGCAACACTGGAAGGGATTGCCCTGCAGATTCATGATCTGGTCATGGCCATGACTGACGACCGGGGAATCCCCGGTTCAATCCTTAAGGTAGACGGAGGGGCCGCTGAAAACAACCTGCTGATGCAGATGCAGGCGGACCTTATCAACCGACCCGTTTCCAGGCCGGAGACAATCGAAACGACCGCCCTTGGAGCAGCGATGCTCGCCGGTCTGGCCATCGGGTTCTGGAATGACACCGATGAGCTGGCAAAGGGATGGAAAGAAGAAAAATGTTTCAAGCCTCAGGCCGGCGATGATTGGCGTGAAACGCTACTGGAACAGTGGCGTGAAGCGATTAAGAGGATTTGAGGAGCTGGGGCTAGGGACTAGAGGTAGGTAAGGCTATCTACCTGGGAAAAGGGGTCAGGTTTTAATGGTTTCCGCGCACCTCATACCGCGGCCCTATGTTTTACAAATCATTAAGCAATCGGTAAATCTTCTGCTGCAGACCCCAGGCTGTCGCCACAGGTTCATCAAGGTCTTCCTCTTCAAAGGTAAGGCGGGCCCGGTCCAGATTGTTGTGGGCTTTCAGCAGGACCGGTGTCAGCTTGTATTCGAGACTCATGCGGGGAATCTCACCAACCTGTTCAGCCCATTCGGCAAGTCCGGCGCTGGCTTTTCTGACATCCCTGACACCACTGGAGGCCTGCGCAGACTGGCCGGACAGTTTTTTATGAAAATCCGCAGCATCTCTGGAGATATCCCGGAAACGGGTGGAAATACTCATTCAACAGGTCCTTTCAGGCGATAAGTGACAGCCCGAGATATCGGGAAGGTTTCCATCCTAGTCGAAGCTTTTCATCGTGACAACCGAAAAGGCGGCTTTCCTGTTGACTGCGGCTGAAGCCGCCTGTTAATCTTCACCACACAGATCAAGCAACACGCCCTGGGGGAGTAGCAACTACTGAGAGTCTGCACGGCAGACGACCCCTTGAACCTGATCCGGGTTATGCCGGCGTAGGGAAGCGGCGCAAATTTCGGATTTTACCGGAAAGAGCCGCCTTATGCGGCTCTTTTTATTTCCGGGCCTATAACCTAAAGAAACGGTTAGCCACTAAGGCCCCAATACACGGAGTAAGGACTTGTCTTTTTTTTGTAAACATCAAATTTGCAAAATCGATAAATATCATTTTTACTCTAAAGACTCATTGCTTGGTGACTTCGTGTCTTAGTGGCAAGGACAACCTATTTTGAGTTATAGAGCTGTTTTGTCTTGAACCCAAAATTTTTACATCTTTGCGTTAATTGAAGATTTCAAACTATGCAAATTACGGTCAACGAACAAAATCACACTGCCCAGGCGAATGAGACCGCCGGTTCGATCAGGGATCGCATCAAGACCGATGCCGACCTGATCATCGTCAACGGTTTCCCGGCTTCCGCAGAAACTGTGCTGAACAACGGCGACCAGGTGGTTCTGATCCGACGCGGTGAGGTGCCCGGTGTCGACGAACTTGACGCCCTGTTGACCGCGCGGCACACCCCGGGCGTCCATCAGGCTGTCAAAGGCGCCACGATCGGGATTGCCGGCGTCGGCGGCCTCGGCTCGGCGATTGCGATCGCACTGGCCCGCACCGGCGTCGGTCACCTGATTATTGCCGATTTTGATGTCGTTGAGCCCTCCAACCTGAATCGCCAGCAGTACTTCGTTGACCAGATCGGACTGCCCAAGGTCTACGCCCTGCGTGACACCCTGGCCCGGATCAATCCGCACGTGCGGGTCACCGCCTGTCACCTGCGCCTGAGTCCGGTCAACATCAAAGAAGTCTTCGGCCATGCCCAGATCCTGGTCGAGGCCTTCGACCTGGCAGACCAGAAGGTTATGCTGATCGAAACATTCGCCGCCCGTTTCCCGGACCGATCAATCGTAACCGGCTCCGGCATGGCAGGGTTCGGGCCGGCCAACACTATTAAAACTCAACAGGTTGCGAGCACCCTTTATCTCTGCGGCGATGGCAGCACTGCGGCGGCACCGGGAACAGGCCTCATGGCTCCCCGCGTCGGAGTCGCCGCACATCACCAGGCCAATGCCGTACTACGGTTGCTCCTGGGCAAAGCCCCGGAGGACGAAGCCTGATGGAAATAATATTCAACGGCAAACCGCGCGAGCTGAAAGCCGGCACCAGCATACAGGAGCTGCTCGATCAACTGCGACTGGATTGTCTTCAGGTCGTGGTCGAGCACAATCACAACATCATCACGCGCCAGAGACTTGCGGAAACCACCTTGAACGACGGGGACACTCTGGAAGTCATTCACATTGTCGGTGGTGGATAGATCCCGGTACGAGGAACGCGGCACGCGGTACGAGGAGAGTTAAAGGCTTTTCGCGTCCCACGTCCCTCGTTCCGCGTTCCTTTTCTTCGAGGTTTACAATGGATGATCTGATAATTGCCGGACGCTCTTTCAAATCACGACTGATGGTCGGGACCGGTAAATTTGCATCGAACGAGGCGATGGTTGCTGCCATGGAAGGCTCAGGCAGTGAGATCGTTACCGTTGCGTTGCGCCGGGTGGATGTCGACAATCCCCAGGACAACATGCTTAAGCATATTGATACGGAACGTTACCTGCTGTTACCCAACACCAGCGGCGCGCGCGATGCCGAGGAAGCGATTCGCCTGGCCCGGATTGCCCGGGCAGCAGGTTGCGAACCCTGGGTCAAACTCGAAGTCACGCCAGATCCTTACTACCTGCTTCCTGACCCGATCGAAACGCTGAAGGCTGCTGAAGTTCTGGTCAAGGAAGGTTTTACCGTCCTGCCCTACATCAACGCCGACCCGGTCCTGGCCAAGCATCTTCAGGAAGTCGGCACGGCCACAGTCATGCCACTCGGCGCGCCGATCGGCACCAACAAGGGGCTGCGGACTCGCGACAACATCGCCATTATCATCGAGCAGGCCACAGTGCCTGTAGTCGTCGATGCCGGACTCGGAGCTCCATCCCATGCCGCGGAAGCAATGGAGATGGGTGCCGACGCTGTGCTGGTCAACACGGCCCTGGCCGTCGCCCGTGACCCGGGCGCTATGGGCGTCGCTTTCAGAAAAGGCGTCGAAGCCGGCCGTGAAGCCTATCTCGCCGGGCTCGGCAAACAACAGGACAAGGCGGAAGCAAGCAGCCCTTTGACAGGATTTTTGAGGGAGTAATCAGGACACATTTTTTTAACGCAAAAGCGCCAAGAGGAAGCAAGTCAAAACGCTAAGAAGATCAAAAACCTTATTTTGCGATCTTTATTCAACCTTTGCGCTTTTGCGTTAAAAATACCACTAGCTTGAATTACAGCCTTGCCAATCTATATGAAGATATGAGCTTCTACGACATCATTCAAAAAAATGACCCGCAACAGGTCCTCAACGAAATCGAGGCCATGACTGCCTCGGATGTGCAGCGCGCGCTGGCCGCCGAGCAGCTCGACAACCGCGACTACATGGCCCTGCTCTCTCCGGCTGCCGAGGATTTCATTGAAGAAATCGCCCGGAAGGCCCATTCCATAACTCTGCGCCGGTTCGGCCGTACCGTTCTGCTTTACGCGCCGCTCTATCTCTCCAACGAATGCCACAACAGCTGTCTCTATTGCGGGTTCTCGGTGCACAACAAGATCCCGCGCCGCACTCTTACTCTTGACGAGGTCGAGAAAGACGCGCGAATTCTGCACGACCAGGGTTTCCGTCACATTCTGCTGCTGACCGGAGAAGCTCCTGGGCTGATAGGCAACGACTTCATCGCGGCAGCTGCCGAGCGAATCCGGCCGCTCTTTTCCTCGATCGGTATCGAGGTCTACCCGATGGAGACCGAGGGCTACAAAGAGATGGTTGATGCCGGCGTCGATGCCCTGACGATCTACCAGGAGACTTACGACCCGGAGCTCTACGCGCAACTTCACCCGAGCGGCCGCAAGCGGGATTACCGCTTCCGTCTGGAGACCCCTGAGCGAGGCGGTGCAGCGGGTCTGCGCCGGATCGGCATCGGCTTCCTGCTGGGGCTGGGGAATTTTCGCAGCGAAGCCTTCTTTGCCGGCCTGCACGGCCGCTACCTGGCGCATCATTACTGGCGCACTTTGCTGACGGTTTCTTTCCCTCGTTTGCGCCCTGCAGAAGGGGGCTTCCAACCTCCCCATCCAGTATCAGATCGACAGTTCGTCCAGCTATTGTGCGCCATGCGCCTGCTGCTGCACGACGCCGGGCTGGTCCTCTCTACCCGGGAGAGCGCTGACTTGCGGGACAATCTGCTGCCCCTCGGCATCACCCAGATGAGTGCCGGTTCCTGCACCGCCCCCGGCGGTTATGCCGAACAAGGCTCCGCCACCGAACAGTTCACGATCGATGATGATCGAACACCGGCTGAAATTGCCGACATTCTCAGGTCACGCGGTTACGACCCGGTCTGGAAGGATTGGGATGGGGCATTTCTCACCCGCGATGCGGGGAAGAAAAGTGAAGTGCGAGACGCAAGGTGAGAAAAACCGGGTAAAGCTGGATAATGTTTGAGCCGTCTGGTTATAGTTTAGTCGCTTGATTATTGTTTAAAATCTTGTTCGCACTTCGCGCCTCGCGCTTCGGATTTCCCATGCCTCTTCCCATCGACTTCAATCTCTACCTGATCACCGACCGTCACCAGGTCCCTGCCGGACACACCCTCATTTCCATAATTGAAGCCGCTTTACGTGGCGGTGTCAAAGCTGTCCAGCTCCGGGAGAAAGATCTTTCTGCTGCGGAGCTCCTGCCACTGGCGCGAGAACTCCGCGCCTTGACCCATCAGCACGGCGCCCGTCTGCTGATCAACGACCAGGTTGACGTTGCCCATGCCGTAGGGGCCGATGGTGTCCACCTTGGTGGACATTCCAAACCTACGGAGGTCATTCGCAGACAGGTCGGAACAGAGATGCTGATCGGAGTCTCCACACACAGCAGGGGAGAGATCCAGACCGCCCGTGAGCAGGGAGCCGACTTCGTCACATTTGGCCCTGTCTACGCCACTCCGTCCAAGGCTGTATACGGTGCCCCCCAGGGGTTGAGAGCCCTGGCTGAAGCCTGCAGCAACTGCTCTCTGC
>Ga0070729_10006130_pt1 | contig 11994 bp, 9 predicted proteins | sample tdDd472_FD_66725 | JGI IMG/M metagenome (GOLD analysis project Ga0070729, IMG submission 66725) | Marine sediment microbial communities from the Atlantic coast under amendment with organic carbon and nitrate - tdDd47.2 | ecosystem: Environmental > Aquatic > Marine > Coastal > Sediment | place...
AAAAAAACGGACCAATAAACACCTTGATCACTCTCTCGTTTGGCTATAAAACGTTTAAAAACACGCTTCATTATTCTTAAAGCAATGATGGTTACAATAACAACACCAATAACAATTAAAACACCATAAACAGTTAGATTGAAGTTCTTAGACGCAATCAAACTGTAATTCAAAAATTCACTTATTCCCATTTACTTATTCGTTTTCAAAAAAAATCAATGCCTCGCTATAAATAGCGAAGCCGTATTGTAAGTTAGAGATCTAGAGCCTGAGCAACAATTTCTGCGACATCCAGGTTCTCAACTTCAGTTTCCTTATTCTTAAACTTTATCCCATCAGTTAACATGGTCATACAAAAAGGACAGGCTGTAGCCACTTTATCTACTTTTTGCTCAAGTACGTCTTCGGTACGTTCAATATTTACTTCTTTATCGCCTTTTTCAGCATCCTTAAACATTTGGGCTCCACCTGCACCGCAACAAAGAGCAGCACTCTTGCAACGTTTCATTTCTTTCACCTCACCATAAACTGCCTTTACGATATTTCTAGGTGCATCATAAATCTTATTCCCACGACCTAAGTAACAAGGATCATGGTAAGTGATGGATAAGTTTTCGAAAGGATTTTTGTCCAAATCTAAGTTTCCTTTTTTGATTTGATCATCTAAAAACTCCGTATAATTAATCACCTCGTAATGACCTCCTAAATCCGGATATTCATTCTTAAGAGTATTATAACAATGAGGGCAAGTACAAATGATTTTTTTAATATTGTAGCCATTTAAAATTTCAATATTCTGCATGGCTTGCATTTGGAATAGCATCTCATTACCAGCTCGTTTTGCTGCATCACCGGTACAACTTTCTTCGGTACCTAAAACAGCGTAACTTAATTGAAGATGATTCAATATTTTCGCAAATGAGCGAGCTACTTTCTGATAGCGAAGATCAAAAGCGCCAGCACATCCAACCCAGTACAAATATTCGACTTGTTCGCCTTTTGCAACGACATCAGCCATTATGGGAATATCTATTTTCGTATCTCTATTCATATAATTTCAGTAAGATTTTTTAGTCCTTAAGATCATTTATTCAGCCCACTTCATTCTATCCTCAGGGGAGTATTGCCAAGGGGCTCCATTATTTTCAATATTTGCAAACATAGCATTCAATCCAGCCGGAGCTGAAGCTTCTTCCATCACTAAATACCGTCGCATATCCATAATCAAATTTGGATGACTGATTTCTATTGGGCACTCTTGTGCACATGCATTACATGATGTACAAGCCCATATTTCTTCTTCACTTATATAATCTCTAATTAAACTTTTGGAATCATCTTCTCCTTTTAATAAAAGAGCCCCCTTTTCATTCATGCGATGGCGAAGATCAACAAATATTTTACGTGGCGACAAACGCTTACCTGTCATATTCGCAGGACAAACATCAGTACAACGTCCACATTGTGTACAAGCCAATGAGTCCATATAGTTTCGCCAAGTCACATCCTCGATATCTTTCACCCCAAAACGGATGACTTCTTCACTTTCATCATAAGCAGCTTCCGGATCTAACATCAATTTCACCTCCTTGGTTATCGACTCAAGGTTAGGGTATTTTGTTAAAGGATCTAGATTGGCTAGAAAAACATTTGGTATAGATAAAAAGACATGAAAATGCTTTGAATACGGTAGGTAATTTGCAAAAACAAATATCAACAGAATGTGAACCCACCAACCCGATTCTTGCAAAACTCCAAAATCCATGGAAGTCCACTTGATAATTTGAGAAGAGACCGGATATACACCCAATACCTCATTGGGATGGTTACTGATATATCCCAAATTAAACACCAATAGGGATAACATTAGGAAACCAATAAAATACAGTGACAATTCTGCATCCAGGTTTGTTTTAGGCGTAATCTCAACACCTTGTAAACGAGAAATGTTCATAAACTTTCTTCGAATTAGAAAGAAAATGATGAAAACCAGAATAATAAAAGCAAACACATCTCCTGATGCCATAATAACATCATAGAAAGCACCCATAAAAGCAAAGGATCGATCTGAGCCAATAAGCCCATCAAACACCATCTCAACACTACCAAATGTAATAACCAAGAAACCCCAAAATACTAAAGCATGCATCAAACCAATAACCGGTTTTCTAAAAATTTTACTTTGCCCAAAGGCAACGTTTAAGGTTCGAGTAATTCGAGCTGAAATATTCTTAATTGGGTATGCAGGCCTGGTAAGTTTAAAGAAAGCCCTTAAGCGAAATACCGACCAGGCAAAAACACTCAGGGTAATTAGAAGAACAACTGTAAATAGTGTTTGCTTTATCATGATGTATTGGGTTAGCTTATAAAATGGTAGATAAAGAGTCAGCTTTTATAGCTGACTCAATTATATTACTCTCCACTACGAATAATCTCAGTTAATTTTGGAAGCACTGTCATTGCATCACCCACAATACCATAGTCTGCTACACTAAAAATTGGTGCCTCAGGATCCGTGTTAATGGCTACAATACATTTAGAACGGTTAACTCCAGCTACATGCTGAATAGCCCCGGATATACCGACTGCAAAATACAAATTGGGTGCAATCACTTTACCAGTCTGACCAACATGTTCTTCGTGCCCTCTCCATCCATCATCAGAAACCGGACGAGAACAAGCTGTAGCTGCTCCCAATACTGAAGCAAGATCTTCAACGGGTTGCCAATTACTAGCGTCTTTCATTCCTCTACCAGCTGAAACCACGATATCAGCATCACTTAAGATGACTTTATTTTCAGCAGTCTCTACCGACTTTACTGTAATCTTAAAAAGATCATCACCTAGCTCTGGTGTAAATTTCTCAATATTCAAACTCATTGGATTTTCTACAAGACCAAAAGAATTCTTTGACAGTGTTAATATCTTCTTTTCAGAATCAATTTGTACATAAGCAAAAGCCTTACCTGAGAAGACTTGCTTTTTTATTACAAAAGGGTCCAAAGATTTTGGCACATCCAATACGGCAGCAGCGAGTCCTGCTTTCAGTTTGACTGATAAACGTGGTGAAATAGCCTTTCCTGAATTATTATCACTTAAAATCACAAAGGAAGCGTCTTCCTTGTTTACAACCTGACTGATAACCTCAGCATAAATACGACTACTAAGAATATTTAAACGAGAATCATCGACAGAAATAATTTTATCAGCTCCATATTGAGCCAATTTCTCTAATTCAGATTCTGCAACCTCCCCTATTGACACAACGAGAGTTTGTGTATTGAAACGTGAGGCCAAATCCTTAGCATAGGAAACCAACTCATAAGTCGATTTTTTAAATTTACCCTCCCAATTTTTTGCAAATGCGATTACTGACATAGCATATAATATTTTAGAATTTATCTTCTCTAATTTATCTGATCAATGGCACTAAAGTCAATTGTATTAGCCTTATAAAACTTTAGCTTCTGACTTAAGTAGATCTACCAATTCCTCAAGTTGTTCTGAATCTATCATTTTGCATGAAGATTTGGCTTGTGGTAATTCAAACTCTACGATATGACTTAAAGCTTGGAGTTCAACAGCTGGGATGACTTCCAATGGTTTCTTTCTCGCCATCATAATACCACGCATAGCAGGGATTCTTGGTTCATTGGTAATTCCTTTTTGAACGATCCCTACAAAAGGAGGTGTTAATTCTAGTATTTGTTTTCCACCTGGAATAGCCCGATGTATAATGACATTGCCATTCTCTACTTCTAGTTTTGTCATGGATGAGATGGCTGGACAATCTATAAATTCACTAAGCATTCCTCCTACCGAAGAGCCATTATAATCACTAGACTCAATACCGCTTAATACAATATCAAAAGGATTGCTCTTTAGATAAAGCGCAATTTGTCCTGCAACAAAATAAGCATCAAGAGGATCAGCATCCACTCTTATAGCTTTATCAGCACCTATGGCCAAAGCTTTTCTTAAAGTGGCATCACATTTAGGCAGGCCGACATTTATTACACAAACTTCATCAATTGTGTTATTGCTATCTTCCTTTAATTCTATGGCTCTGGTTAAAGCTAGTTCGTCCCATGGGTTGATAATCCACTGTACACCCGAATCATCAACTTGCTTGTTATTATCGGTGAACTTTACTTTGGTAGTGGTATCGGGAACATTACTGATACAAACTAATATTTTCATATGGTTTATATTTTTGTGGTTAGTGTTGATTTATAGATCGATACTAGAAACAGGTGTTCTAATATTCATAAATCCTTAATTAAGATAATCAATCTATGCTAATAATCCCCTTGAAATCACAATTTTTTGTATCTCAGAGGTGCCTTCATAAATCTGGGTTAGTTTGGCTTCACGCATCAAACGTTCAACATGATACTCTTTCACATAGCCATTACCGCCATGAATTTGGACGGCTTCAGTGGTCACTTTCATAGCTGTTTCAGCAGCATATAATTTAGCCATGGCGCTAGCTTGGCCATAGGGTTTTCCTTGATCTTTTAGCCAAGCTGCTTTCAAGCAAAAGTAGCGAGCAGCTTCAATTTCAACGGCCATATCGGCCAATTTAAAGGCAATGGCTTGATGTTTGATAATTTCTTTCCCAAAGGTTTTTCTCTCCTGAGCATACTGCAAGGCTAATTCGTATGCACCTGATGCAAGGCCTAAAGCTTGAGAAGCGATTCCAATTCGTCCACCCTCTAGTGATTTCATTGCAATTTTAAATCCTTGCCCATCTTCACCAAGGCGGTTTTCCTTTGGTACCTTCACATTATTAAACATGACAGAGTGGGTATCAGAAGCTCTCATTCCCATTTTATTCTCATGTGGACCAATAGTGATCCCCTCTAATTTTGAGTCAATCAGGAAGGCATTTATACCATGATGTTTCTTTTCTGGATGTGTGTGAGCAATTAACAAATAAGTTGAAGCTGTTCCTCCAGAAGTGATCCAATTTTTAATCCCATTAACCAAATAATGATCTCCCATATCGACAGCTGTCGTTCTTTGAGAAGTAGCATCCGAACCTGCCTCAGGCTCTGAAAGTAGAAAGGCTCCAATCTTATCTCCTCTGGCCATTGGCTTTAGGAATTCCTCTTTTTGAGCTTCGTTACCATATTTCTGAACACCCCAACAAACCAGGGAATTATTCACAGACATGATAACAGATACAGAAGCATCTACTTTGGAGATCTCTTCCATAGCCAAAACATAGGAAACAGTATCCATTCCTCCTCCATCATATTCAACACCGACGAGCATTCCCAGAAATCCCAGTTCGCCTAATCGTTTCACTTGTTCTTTGGGGTAAGTTGCATTATCATCACGTTCAATCACTCCCGGCAATAGTTCGCGTTGAGCAAAATCACGGGCAGCATCTCGAATCATCTCTTGTTCTTCGGTGAGTTCAAAATTCATAGTGTGGTTTGTTTAAGGGTTAATAGTTAGTGTGTGTGGTTATTTCTATAGAAAGTCTAGCCTTTTTTATAAACGATAGAGACTAATGTTTTATCATCACCTCCCATATTTATACTTAGGGCATAAGGTCTATCTTGACTCATTTCAATTTGGGCATCACCAGCTTTACCGGTTAATTGCTCCCAAAGCGTAACAGCCTGATGTACTCCTGTTGCTCCTGTCGGATGTCCCCAGCCAATAAGACCTCCAGTCGTATTTATTGGCATTTCTCCGTCACGTTTTGTTTTTCCATCTATAACGAAATCGATGCCTTTCCCTGGCTCGGCTAAACCGATAGCTTCAATAGCCATGATACCAGCAATTGAAAAGCAATCGTGCAATTCAATCGTTCCTAACTGACTGATACTAATACCAGCCATATCCAGAGCCTTCTTAACAGCATTTTTCGTTGTTTCCAATACGGTAGGGTCTGTTGGATCCTGAGTAATATCCGATGTCATTTGTGCAAATCCAAGCACCTCAATAGCTTCTTCTGGCTTAAAGCCTAAGCTTTTTAAACCGTCCTCTGAAACAACAGCAATAGCTGACGCACCATCTGAGACCTTGGAACAATCGAGAACCGTTAAATGATCAACAAATTTCTTTGGGTTCAATGGCATCTTAAGTGCCATATCATATAAATTCGTTTTTTTATTCTCAGCTTCTTGAGCAGTGTGACAAAGTCTTGCATTTTCAATAGCATTAACAAACCATTGGCTCATAGCCAATCGAGCTCGATCTTTACCATACTTTTCGTAATAGGCACCTGCTCTATTACTAAATACGCCAGGGAAGAAATAAGCATGCCCATCTTTTCGTGATTGGTTCCAACCTGCTGCAGCTAGTATATCAGCACCATAAACAGCCTTTTTTGTATTCTGAACTTCAACACCTAAAGCCATCACCACATCTGCCGTTTCGGCTAGTACCGATTTTATTGCAGATATTAAGGCCAAGCCCCCCGAAGCACAAGCTCCTTCAACACTTACTGCTGGTTTAAACTTAAGACCTTCATCGATTAAGGGGAAAAATGCAGGTAAATTTGCCTGGTTGTTAAATCGAGCAGCCATAAAATTACCAATAACACCTTCATCTACTTTTTCTGCACCACCAATAATTTTTAAAACAGCTTGACCAGCCTCTTTAATATAGCTTTCTAAAGAGCGACTCCCTTTTTTAGGATTAAATTCGGAACGACCTGTTCCCATTGATACCGTGTTGTGACCGGCAAGCATGTAAATTTTTCGACGTGGGGATTTCATATGAGTTAGCGTTTGTTAATAAATCTCTATTCAAAGGAAAGCCTAATTGCGTCTCAATTATAATATAAAATCAAGTCCTTACTGACTAAGCTTTCTTGCTCAATTAGTGAAGCAAAATATCGTTTCAGCGACTTAATTTAGTAATAATTCACTTAAAATCAGAATCATATCAAGCTTATTTATTTTAAATAAACATAAGAGAATCGAAACATCTAGCAAATACAGCATAAATAGTACAAATTGATAAATGCTTATTATTATTTTATATAATACTGAATTTATTATTTAATTAAAATGTCAAACTAGAAAGTATGAACTGTAAACTCCCAATTATAACCCTTACAGCTTAAACCTCTAAATACTAAACCAACAAACTATTATATTGATGAATAAGTTCGATTATGACTCATTCAGCAAGAAAATTTCAATTTACCTGGAAATCATAAAACTTAGAAATCATAGGGTATAAAAAAAGCTCAACTGAAGTTGAGCTTTAAGAATTATTTTAATGAGAATTTTCTATTCAAAATAGTTATTTACTGGTCCGTAAGAATGGTAGAAACCAGTTTCCATTACTTTATTAACTGCGTTTGTATCAGCAGCAACACCACCATCAACTAATAAATGGCCAATAGCTTTAGACTTTTGTCCGTAAGCAACAGCCAATTTTGAAGCAGGACTAGTTAATACTTTTAACTCATTGAAGAATGGAGATAAAATAGACTCTCTCTCTCTTTCACGAATCACTGTCTTCCAATTCAATTTTTCAGAAGGTTGAGGCGTAAAATAAGCCTCATTAGAAGTTTTCACATCTGCAATAGCCTTATATGCTTTAGCATCTATATCATATACAGAAACTATTTTTCCTTTCTCGTACTGGAAGAAACCATCTTTCTGAGAACCATCAGAATATTGACCACCAGTTACACCAAGATCGATGTATTGGTTCAAGATTTCATGAGATAATTTCTCTTGTGGGAAAGCAGCCTGCATACTCTTAAGAATAAAACACATCACATCAATTCCTACATAATCCATCAACTGATAGACACCCATTGGACGAAGCAGTAAATCACGACTTACAGTATCAACACGATAAATCGCATCGGCCAAAGCAATCTCATTTGTCATTCCTTTAGCTTGATCCAAAGCAAATAAGGCATCACGCATAAAATGACCATTACCAATAAAGCCAGCTACATCACTAGAATAAACAACAATCTTTCTCATTGATTTAGCTAACTCTTCAGAAAACTTAATCAAATCAGGATTGATATTTTCAACAGGTATAACTTCTAGTAATTTCTGAATTACAGGTGGGTTATAGAAATGGAAACCAACAATATCACCGTTCAGTCCAGCTTCCTTATCAATTTCACCCAATGGAATTGAAGAGGTGTTACTTAGAAACCATGTATCAGGGTTATTCTGCTTAATTTGTGAAAACAACTTCACTTTTAAGTCCTTATCTTCTTTAATCGCTTCGAAAACAAGCTGAGAATCATATGCCGTTTCGATACGAGTACTGGTTTTGATGGTTGACATCACATCGTTAGCGTAAGCTTCAATGATCTGCTCGTTTTCTACTAGCTCAGCTGAATCCTTATACCATTCTCTAAGTTCTACGATATTTTTCTCACCTGATTTTAAAAGTTGTGATTTTAAATACTTCAATAGGCCTTCTAAAGCTTCAGGAGAAACATCAATCGCATTAATAGTAAAATTCTCTTCGCGTTTAGCTCCGATTTTAAGTTTTCCAATTTCGAATGCTAAAAGAGCCATGATACCGCTACCCATTTTACCAGCAGCACCTAATAAACTTATGTTTGTGTATTTATTTACGTAGTTCATTTTGTTATTTTTGATTTTGGATTTCAGATATTGAATTTACAATTTCAAATCAATAAATCCTGTGATTATTTCCAGTTTGCTTTACGTTTCTCTATAAATGCGTTAACGCCTTCAATTCGTTCAGTTTGATCAGCTTGAAATAGGTTTCCGAATTCCTTAGATTCCATTGCTTCAGCATCAGTTCGGCTCATCTCCTTACCCTCACGTAAAACGGTTTTTAATAAACGAAGTGCATTCGGGCTATTCTTAGCGATCTTCTTAGCCATATCAATAGCTTGATCAAGAACCTGGTCAGCCTCAGTCAATTTTTGAACCAATCCCAAGTCATAGGCTTCAGTCGCTTTAACACCACCAGCCGTCATCATAAGATACATCGCATGACCTAAACCAACTTGCTTTAATGCCTCAACTGTACCATTAAAACCTGGAATTAATCCTAAAGACGATTCCGGTAATCCCAATCGAGTATCCTTATTGGCTACACGAATATCACAGGCTAAAGCTAACTCTAAACCTCCTCCAAGTGCAAAACCATTAATCGCTGCAATAACAGGAATAGGTAATTGAGCAATATTTCTAAAGACAGACTTTCCTTTCTCAGAAAAATCATAGCCTTCCTGAACAGTCATATCTTGAAAAGCTTTAATATCAGCACCAGCAACAAAAGCTTTTCCTGCTCCAGTTATAATTAAAACTCTAACATTAATTGACTGTTTAAACGAATCTATAAAAGACTGTAATTCGTCAAAGACTTCATTATTAAGAGCGTTTAAGGCGTTCGGACGGTTCAGAGTCAGAATACCAACCTCATCCCTTTCTTCATAAATCAGATAAGAAAAATTCATAAGATGTTTGTTGTATAAGTAATAGGTATGATTTAATTCGTTAATTTATACGTAACAATAAAGGTAATCATAGATCATAAAATGATATTTTCAGATTATCGAAAACCTTTGCGTTAGAGATCATAAATTTAGAAAAAAAAGTGACTTCTTGAATTAAATCTAATGAGAGAATACTCAGATGTGATAATCCCTTGATTTGAACCATGTTTGAGACAATTCAATAAAGTGTCAATATGACTTTGAGTGAGGATTTCATATAAAAGAGAAAGCCAGATCACCTTTTTTTGGAGTAGCTAAGCTCACAAACAAAATATCAGCTTTAAAAGCTTATATTCGCAAACAAATTGAAACAAATGCGTAAAATCGAACTTTTAGCTCCGGCTAAGAATCTGGAAACAGGAATTGCAGCCATCAACTACGGCGCAGATGCTGTTTATATAGGCGCTCCAAAATTTGGAGCACGTGCTGCCGTAGGCAATACTTTAGAAGATATTGGTGAACTAATTAAATATGCTCACCAATACTGGGCCAAGGTATTCATTACAATGAACACCATCTTATATGATAATGAACTAAAAGAAGCTGAAGAACTAATACATAAACTTTATAAGTTAGGCGCAGATGCATTGATTGTTCAGGATATGGGTATTCTGGAAATGGATTTACCACCTATAGAATTACATGCCAGTACACAAACTCATAATTTTGATTTAGAACGCATTCAATTTCTTGAAAAAGCTGGTTTTAAGCGTATCATTTTAGCCAGAGAACTATCATTAGATCAAATTAAAGAGATTAGAGCCAACACAAATGTTGATTTGGAGTACTTTGTTAATGGTGCACTTTGCGTTTGTTTAAGTGGTCAATGTTATTTTTCTCATGCCATAACGGGGCGATCAGCAAATCGTGGTGAATGTAGCCAGGCCTGTCGTATGAGATACGATTTAGAAGATGCCGAAGGCAATGTATTAGCTAAAGATAAGCACCTTCTTTCTCTTAAAGATTTGAACCTTTCCAATGAAATAAATGACATTGTAGATGCAGGTATTTGCTCTCTTAAAATTGAAGGTCGATTAAAGGACATTTCATATATCAAAAACATAACCAGCCATTACAGTCAAGAGTTAGATCAAACTATAAAGCAAAATAAGGAGCTTGAAAGAGCTTCGTCGGGTTGTACTCAAGTCAACTTCAAAGCTGACCCCGAAAGAACTTTCAATCGTGGTTTTACGCCCTATTTCTTCAAAGGAAGAGTGCCTGAAATTGCAAATTTCTTCTCTCCAAAAGCCTTGGGTAAGGAAATTGGAAAAATCATCGCCATACGAAAAGATCATTTTCTGGTTAAAAGCAAATATTCAATACACAATGGTGATGGCTTGTGTTTTTTCAATAAAAACAAACTACTAAAAGGGATACAAGTGAATGGCGTTAAAGGTGATAAGATTTATCCAAACGATATGAGCATGGTTTGCGATGGTGTAACCCTTTATCGAAATAATGATCATGAGTTTGCCAAAGAATTAAAGCAAGATAAAAGCATTCGTAAAATCTCAATAAACATTCTTTTTGAACAATTAGGTGAACAATATTTCATACATATCACCGATGAAAATGGCATATCCGCTTCAAACAGTTTAGATGAAATATTCGAACTGGCCAAGAATGAGGATATGGCTAAAAATAATATTGAAAAACAACTATCAAAGCTGGGTGATTCTATTTATGAACTTTCATCTATTCAATTAAATTTGAATAATACCCCATTCATTCAAGCTAAATTATTGAATGAGCTTCGAAGAAAGACACTTGAAGATTTAACTCAAACACGAATTGAGTTTGCAAAAAAGGAAGAAACCCGACCTCTAATTTCTCATCCCAAATATTATTCGGATAAGATTACCTATATGGGCAATGTGAGTAATTGTAAAGCCGAAGACTTTTATAAGAAATGCGGGGTTAATGATATTGAAAAAGCTTTCGAACTTCAGAAAAATTTCGATGGTAAAACGCTTATGGTAACCAAACACTGCCTTCGTTATGAATTTGGAAAATGTCCAAAACTCGTGAAGACAATTGGTGAAAAGCCGGGTCCTTTATACCTTGTGGATAATAATAGAAAATACAGTTTGGAATTTAATTGCCAACGTTGCGAAATGAAGGTTATCCTGATGCCAAAGTAAGGCTCACGACAAAAAAACAAATGCTCATATCCAATCAGATATGAGCATTTGTTTTATATACGAATTTGAAAATCGACTAAACTTTATGTGTTAGTTGATAAACATTGGAAATTTCCATAAAACTTACCCCCTTTGATGGTCCAAAACTACCACCTAATATGATCACGGAATCTTCACTTGTAAAATAACCTTTCCCCATCAAGCTTAACACCGATTGCTTCACATACTCATCACGACTGGCCAATATTTCTTTGTAGTCTGCTTCAACCCCATAAGATAAAGCCAGCTCTCTCATCACACGTTTCGAATAACATTGTGCATATACCGGAACCGTTCCCCTATACGCTGACAAATAACGTCCTGTTCGACCAGTAAGTGTGTCAG
>Ga0070729_10006131_pt1 | contig 11994 bp, 10 predicted proteins | sample tdDd472_FD_66725 | JGI IMG/M metagenome (GOLD analysis project Ga0070729, IMG submission 66725) | Marine sediment microbial communities from the Atlantic coast under amendment with organic carbon and nitrate - tdDd47.2 | ecosystem: Environmental > Aquatic > Marine > Coastal > Sediment | place...
TCCAGAGATGATCACATTGCTATTTCTATAAACACCTGCATTTTTTTCATCAATGTTTTTCAAGATCAGTTGATGAATAGATTTAATCTGCCATTCAGTAAGATTTTCTTTTTTTTGTACTAATCCTTCAACAAAATATATTGCTTCTCTATGATTGATTGCCTCAAAGTGTTCTCTCATGGTTTTTCCACCAATTGTGATACCCTCAAGAGCGACTTTTGTTTCTTTTAATGTTAAAGTATTACCTTCAATTGCATTGGAATTATAAGTCCAGCGAAGTACCAGGTCTTCGTGAAGATTATTAATGATTTCTTTTTCTAATGGTCTGTATGAGTCAAGTTTCTGTTTAAGTTGATCTAGCTGATTAAAGTTTATCATTAAATCTACTCCAATATGCATATATGTTTATTTAGACAACTCAACAACAACATAAAAAGATTTCTTTTTACACCGCAATACTAACGAACAAAGAGCTTCAGCTCTCTATTATATTATATACCCATAATTTTTTCTCTTTATCTTCCGGGAGAGAAAAAAGAGATACTCCCAGCTAGCTAATCGCTTCAGAAGCCTTTTTAATATCGTTCAGATCTTTTAAAAGGGCTTTTTTCGTAGCAGAGACGAACATCCAGCCCGTCAGGGCAGTTACCAGTTTGGCTTTAAATGTGGTCAGCTCAGCATCAAAAGTCATAGTCAATACAGTAGAATCATCATCTTTTGACAGAATATGGTTGGTTGTGTATATTGCTCCATGACTCTCGGCCCTAACAGTATAGTATTCATTTTCTACAGAATCGGTGATCCACATCACTTCTGTGGCGGTCTGCCCCAGAAAATTTCTGGTTTCTCTCCATTTCAATCCTACAAATTCCTTTTCCGGTTTGTTCAGGATCTCGACTTTTTCAATCCCTTCTATATGTTTGTCACAGTTCTCTATATCTGTGATAATCTTCCAGACATTTTCTTTTGTTGCTTTTATATTTACACTTAATTTCATATTCATTAGTTAGGTGCTCCTTACTGTAAAGAATAGTAAGGTTTTATAAAAAGGTCTAATTAATTTTTATCTCGGGAAATAGCTTTTTTATTATCCTCAATCTATAATGAAAAAATGCTATACGATGTAATCATTATTGGCGCCGGAGTCGTCGGCGGTGCCATTGCCAGAGAATTAAGCCGGTATAAGCTCTCAGTTCTCGCGCTCGAAAAAGAGGTCGATGTCTCATGCGGAGTCTCTAAAGCCAATACTGGAATCATCCATTCGCCCAGTCTGGTTAAAAAAGGGACAAAAAAGGCGGAATACACAATCGGCGGAAGTCAGATGTTTAATGATTTAAGCAGAGAACTCGGAGTCCGGGTTCAATGGCCGGGCGCTCTTATTTTAGCCTATTCTCAGGAGGACAGGGCTGTACTCGAATCATATAAAACACAGGGTGAGGAGACGAGAAGTCTCTTTTCCGCCGGTGATGGAGCTTACAGGTTTATTGAAAAAGAAGAACTCCTGAAACTGGAACCATCTATCAGTGGTAATGTAATCTGTGCGCTACTTGTTCCCGATGCGGGCAGAATCATTCCCTACGAACTGACTATTGCACTCTGGGAGAATGCCATTGAAAATGGTGTAGAACTGAAACTTAAAGAGAGAGTTCATTCTGTTGACAAAAATAGTAACTGGAGTATTAAAACTGATAAAGGTGAGTATAAGGCTCGGTATGTTATTAACTCAGCCGGTCACGGGAGCAACGAAATAGGCCTTCTGGCCGGTTTTGAAGATTCTCATATAGAAAAAGTAAAGGGACAGTATCTTATATACAATCGGAACAGGAACTTTGATGTAAACCATATTCTTTTCCAGGTTCCCGAAAAGGGTGCAGGTAAAGCGGGGAAGGGGATTCTGGTCTGCAAAACTGTATACGGGAATCTTATGATCGGACCCGATGCGCAATGGGTTGATGAGGCTCTTGATAACGGAACAGATCTCGAGACTTTAATTGAAGTTCTAAACGGTGCCCGGAAAAGCATTCCTCAACTGGATGTTAAAAAAATCATTAAGACTTTTGCCGGTATCAGGCCTAAACCGGCCTGCGGTGATTTTATTATTGATTCGAGAGATCACTTTATACATCTCTGCGGTATCGAGTCCCCTGGACTGACGTCCTCTCCGGCAATAGCGATAGATGTCATTGATAAGCTCAGAATGGATGGCCTAGAGCTGATTTCTGATGAACGCTTTAATCCTTTGAGAAAACCTGTCGTAGATTCTATTTTCAATTATTCCGGTAAAGATTTAAAAGAGCGCGTCGAGCTTCCCGATGGAAATCCCGATCAGATTGTCTGCCGTTGTGAGCAGGTTCCCCGATCAAGAATACTCGATGCAATGAACAGGGGAATTAACATCAGTACTCTCGATGGAATAAAGAGAAGAAGCAGAGCCGGTCAGGGACAATGCCAGGGAGCTTTCTGCGGAAAACGAGTTGGGAAGATTATTTCAGAAGAACTTGATATTCCTATGGAAAAGGTAACTCAGAGAGGTCTGGAAGAGCTTGATAGCCGTGTTGTAACAAAGGATTTCAAATAGCATTGACCAAAACAGATTATACTCCTATTTTTATATATATGATTAAAACCATTTTTTTCTGTCTCATTTTATGTTTATCAACTCTTTTATACTCAGAGAATATAAAAGATGTCTCATATACTTATCAGAATAGCAACGGGAATCCCTATATGACCGGTTTCGGCAATCTGCCCGAAGCTGATTTCATTGATATAGAATTGGATCTCCGCCCTTTGTGGATCTCAACTATTGTTCAGAACGATTACATTTATGCTGCGGTTTCCCTTTTTGACGGAAAAGTTCAGGTCTTTCAGATCAAGGACCAATGGTACCGCGATATCAGCCACTGGTACGATATGACCACTGATCAGGGGTACATTCCTTCTCTTTTGATCAGGACTGAGTATGTATCATTGATCGATTTCCCCGATGGAGAAATTGAGCACACTCATCCAGTTATCCTTAGTGACGGAACCCAGGTCAATACAGTAGAAGGCGGCTTGATGATTGGAAGGACTTTTGTCCCCGCATCACCGCTGCCCGATGCAAGAATTCTGGTTGATGATAAAGATCGGCTGCTCTTCCTCTCAGATCCTTCCAAACTATATAATCACGGTGTACTCGGAGACAATCTTGAGGCTGCCGGTATGACTATTATAGAAACAGATCCCGAAATTTCTGTAGTCAGTACGATAGGGATCTCAGCTCCTGAAGTTATTGAGGGAATCAAACCGATCTGGTTTGATTTTGATGGAGACGGTGAGAAGGAAATCCTTGTTACACTTTCCGATGGCAGAAAAGGTGCCAGTCTAGTTTTGTTTGATGAATCGGGCCAAAGGGTAGCCAATGGCCCATCTGTCGGACTCGGGTATAGATGGCGTCATCAATTGGCTGTCGGACCATTTGGAACAGCCGGTGAAACAGAAATTGTCGATATGCTGACACCTCACATCGGTGGACCTATAGAATTTTATCAGATTGATGGTGATGAACTCCGTGTCGTCGCTTCTGTAGAGGGATTTACATCTCATGTAATGGGATCGAGAAACCTTGATATGGTAGCGGCAGGAGACTTTGACGGTGATGAAAGACCGGAAATAATAGTCCCTACTTACGATAGAAGAATGCTGGGAGCTATTCAGCGGACTGAATCGGGAGCTGAAGTGAAATATGCCCTTGATCTTGGAGCGCGTCTGGCTACCAATTTGTCGGCATTTCGATACGAAGACGGTACGATCAGTCTGGCGGCAGGTCTCGATAATAGTGTCCTCAGAGTATGGCTGCCCGTAGAACCAGTAATGCCTGAAGTATCAGTAGAGTCTGAAGAATCTGAAGAACAAGTTGAATCAGTAGAAATGGAAGAAGAAGTAGAACCCGTCGAATCAGTTGAGTAAGGATAAGAAAATATTTCTGAATTCTTCCAGCGGTTCGACAGACTGATACAATTTCCCCTGAATCAATGCTCCTTCCCACCCGGATATGATAAAACGGGCCAGGACTTCAGGTGTCTGGTTTAAATGGATGAGCTCTCTCTCCTCAGCTTCAATCAGAGCATCTCTGAACAGGTTTTTCCATGATTCAAATATCCTGGCCAGTTCCTCTCTGAATTGAGGATCGCTATCGGTAATTTCCTGGGATAACTTTCCGAACAGGCAATTACAGCTGCACGGGCTTCCTCCGTAGTGATTTATCTGTTCACCGAAGAAGTTCTCAATCCTCTCCATCGGTGGAATGTCTTTGTCAAAATATTGGTTTATAGATGAGAAAAAAGATTCAGCTGCGTAGTTTATCAGTTGAATCCCGAAATCGGTTTTACTGTTGAAATAATAATAGAAGGAGCCTTTGGGCACGGAAGCTGATTTTAATATTTCGCTTATACCGGTGTTCTTAAAACCTTTCTCAGAAACAAGAATAATCCCTTTTTCCAGGATATACTCCTTCATATTATTATTTTTCAAATTTAGCTCCCCTGGTTGCCGGCGAGTTTATTATCTTCCAGCTGAACTGTATCCATCCGGGGAATATCAATTCCCAAAGCTTCTTTTATAACCTCTTCCACTGTTGATACAGGTTTGAAAACAAGCTGTGTCTTTATCTCATCGGGTATATCTTCCAGATCTTTTTTATTCTCTATGGGTATTAAGATCTTTTCTATACCAGCTCTATGTGCAGCCAATACTTTTTCTTTTAGTCCGCCGATTGGAGTAACAGAACCCCGAAGGGTAATCTCTCCGGTCATGGCCAGTTTGGGATTTACTTTTCTCCCCGTAACCAGTGAGGCAAGAGATGTAAATAATGCGATACCCGCCGATGGTCCGTCTTTGGGAACTGATCCCGACGGAACGTGTATGTGCAGGTCATTCTCATTGAAAACAAAACCGGAGGAAAACAATGGCAGCCTCGATCTTATCAGGCTTCTGGAGATCTGTGCTGATTCTTTCATCACATCACCCAGCTGTCCTGTAAGAGTCAACTGACCGGTTCCGGGCATATTGGTGCTCTCAATAAAGAGGATTTCACCACCTACAGGAGTCCACGCCAATCCTGTGACAACTCCCGGAGGATTATCGGCTTCCGCTATGGCATGGCGCACTCTTTCCCTTCCCAGGAATTCTTCAACCAGTTCGGCATTTATATGGTATGGCAGTTCCTCTTTCCCGGATATGACTTTTTCAGAGGAGATTCTTGCCAGAGCGGCGATCTGTCTTTGCAGATTTCTCACCCCTGCTTCCCTGGTATAGTTTTCTATCACTTCTGTCAGGGCATCATCTTCAATAGTCAGTTTTTCACTGTCCAGCCCATGATCTTCGAGAACTCTCGGTATTAGGTGTTCTTTTCCGATATGAAATTTTTCCTGATTTGTATAACCGGAGATGGTCAGAACTTCCATTCTGTCGAGCAGTGGACCCGGTATGCTTTCAATTGAGTTTGCCGTTGCTATAAAAAACACATCTGACAAATCATAGGGAACTTCCAGATAATGGTCGGCAAAAGTATTGTTCTGTTCGGGATCGAGCACTTCCAGAAGGGCACTGGCCGGATCACCGCTGAAACCTCTCATCAGTTTATCCACTTCATCGAGAACGAAAACGGGATTTCTGGTTCCTGCCTTTTTCATCCCCTGAATAATTCTACCGGGTAAAGCTCCTACATAGGTTCTTCTATGTCCGCGGATATCAGCTTCATCGCGGATTCCACCGAGGCTAACTCTTATAAACTGTCTATCGAGAGCACCGGCAATGCTTTTCCCCAGACTGGTTTTACCAGTTCCCGGAGGTCCGACAAGTAGTAAAATGGTCCCTTTTTTACCTTTTTTGAGTTTCATAACGGCCAGATGCTGAATAATTCTCTCTTTAACTTTATCAAGACCGTAATGGTCCTTGTCAAGAATGGAACGGGCCAGTTCAATATCAATATCTTTCTCTTCTCCAGTGGTCCATGGCAGAGATACAAGCAGATCGAGATAATTTCTGATAACATGACTGTCAGAGCCATTTGGCCCCTGTGCTTCCAGCTTTTCAAACTCTTCCAGTGCCATTTCCCGGACATCTTCGGGCATATCTGAAGAATCTATCTTCTCTTTCAGAGTTTTGCTTTTCCCGGGTTTCCCCTCGTTCAGTTCTTCCTGAATAGATTTTAACTGTTCTCTCAGAATATTTTCTCGGTAACTTTTGCTGGCTTTGTCAGAGAATTTCTGTGCCATTTCCGCCTGAATCTTAATGGACTCTTTTTGTCTGATCAGGTAATCGAGGAATTTCATCCCTCTTTCTCTTACAGACTGAATCTCCAGTAATTCCTGTTTTTCAGAACGTGAGATATTGAGATAGGGAGCGATGTAATACATCAGTCCCGAAGGATCTTCAAACTCATCAATTTTTTTGATTATACCTTCTGAACCTTCAAAGTATTGTGCCGTTTCCCGCGAAGTATCTTTGATGTATGTCAAAAGATCGTGACGATTGTTTTTTTCCATATCCATCTCATCGAGAAGGAGGGTGAAATTAGCATGATAGTAATCATCATCTTTTTTAATATTGTTAATCTGAACTCTCTCGATTCCATGTGTGAGGATTTTATGCCCATCATTTGTTTTTTCACTTTTAATAACTTTGACCAGTGTTCCCACTTTATAAAAGTCATCTTCTTCGAGTTCTTTCAGATTGAAGTTCTTTCTCATGGACAGAGCAATGGCATAAACATCTTTCTGATCTTCTTTTTTATCAAATAAATCTCCGAGATCTAAACCATTGATTCTTATATGGTTATCGCTTCCGGGGAATATAACTGAACCTTTTACAGGTATCAGGGGTAATTCGTCTGGTATTAATCCGTAATTTATCATAACTGTAACCTCTCGGAATTAAAATAATAATAGACCGGTCGTATAGTAAAGTAAAAAGGTGAATAATATTTCTTGTTCTGATGAGAAATCCGGTTTATTTTTAAAAGATGAATGAAATGACAGTTATGGAAATGCAGAAATTAATGACCAGCGGAGAACTAAGCTCAGTCAAACTGCTCAGATATTATCTGAAGAAAATTGAAGAGATTGATAGAAATGGATCTCAGTTGAATTCAGTCCTGGAACTCAATCCCGATGCTCTCCATATCGCGGAAATTCTCGATAAAGAGAGAGCTGAAAAAGGTGTCAGGTCAATAATGCATGGAATCCCTGTTTTGTTGAAGGGGAATATCGATACAGCAGATAAAATGGAAACAAATGCCGGATCTCTGGCACTCAAAGGGCACATAGCGGGAAAGGATGCTTTCATCGTTTCACAACTCCGTGATGCCGGTGCAGTCATTCTCGGCAAAACGAATCTCAGTGAATGGGCTAACTTCAGGTCCACCAGGTCATCGAGTGGTTGGAGCAGTGTTGGCGGACAGACAAAAAATCCCTATATAACCGATAGAAGCCCCTGCGGCTCCAGTTCCGGTTCGGCTGTCGCCGTTTCAGCCAACTTATGTGCTGTCGCAGTAGGGACCGAGACAGATGGTTCGGTCGTCTGCCCCTCTCATATAAATGGAATTGTAGGGATAAAACCCACATTGGGTTTAGTCAGCAGAAGCGGTATCATTCCCATTGCTCACAGCCAGGATACTGCCGGCCCTATGGGCAGAACCGTTACCGACGCTGTCGCGCTTCTTCAGTCTCTCACAGGATATGATGCAGATGACGGGATAACCGAATCCTGTAAGAGTCATAAGCAGATCGATTACCTTCAATTTCTGAATAAAGATGCTTTAAAAGGAGTCCGCATAGGAGTTCCCAAAGGTTTCACAGGTTTTCATGAAAAAGTCGACGAAGTAATGGAACAGGCAATCGCCCATATGAAAAAGCAGGGGGCTATCATAGTAGATTCAATTGAAATTGAAACTAAAGGTAAATACGATGATGAAGAATTCGAAGTACTGTTGTATGAGTTTAAGGAAGATCTGAATAAATATCTGTCCAATACCGACGGATCGGTGAAATCCCTGAAAGAAGTGATTGAATTCAATAAAAGAGAAAAAGACAAAACTATGCCCTTTTTTCAGCAGGAGTTGCTCGAGAAAGCCCAGGCAAAAGGTCCCTTGACTGAAAAGAAGTATTTGAAAGCTCTTAAAAAATGCAGAATATTATCTCGTGACAAAGGTATCGATCTCATCTTGAAGAAGAACAACCTCAAAGCTCTCATCGCCCCTACGGGCGGTCCCGCATGGAAAATAGACCTGATCAACGGAGACCACTTCGGTGGAGGCAGCAGTTCTCAGGCTTCGGCTGTTTCCGGTTATCCCAATATCACGGTTCCCGCCGGTTTTGTTTCCGGCCTGCCAATCGGAATCTCTTTTATAGGGGCAGCTTTTTCAGAACCTGACCTTATTGGCTATGCATATGCCTTTGAGCAGAGCAGTAAAAGCAGAAGGGAACCGGAGTTCAAAGAGGGAAGTGTCACTGATTAAAACAGGGCGATTGGAATTTCATGAACTGTGTATTATATTGGTCTCAATGAAAACAAAGTTAATCTCAATATTGGGGCTTGCAGTTTTTTTTCTGTTAATTCCCGCAAATATACAATCACAGTCAGTCAGTCTCGATGTCCCATTTTATAAGCAGGGTAAAAATGCGCCCTGGGCTAATGATCTGCTCGGCAACAAATCATCTCTGACCATCGGGACTCATGGTTGTGCCTTGACCTGCATCTCTATGACATCTTCGTTTTTCAGTGACAATACTCTGACTCCATCGGATATGAATAACTGGTTGAAAAGGAATGACGGATTTCAAGACGGTTGGGAGGGAAATACATATCTCGGAGAAGTCAACCTGAACTGGCCGGCTATGACAAGCTTCGAAGAGGGTTATGTCTACACGCGTTTTGACTGGAAAGTCCAGCCGGCGGACCTGGTTCTTATCCGTTATTATCTGGAGAAGAGAATCCCCGTTATCACTGAAGTTCTCTATCGGGGAGCTCCCCATTATGTGGTTCTCACAGGTTATGACAAAGATGGATTTTTAATGAATGATCCCGAATTTCCCGATGAGCATCGCTTTGATAACGTGTACAATATTTCTGATAAATGGGGTTCGGGACCTTCTCGAAATATTTATGGTATCAGGGTGCTTTATCCTGCTCCGTAAACAGTCCTGATGTATCAGTAGTTCTGTCTGGATTCCAAATACTTCCATAAAATGTTTAAAGTAGTGGAAATTACTTCCGGTTCAATAGTATCCGCCTTATCGTCAATACTGTGGTAGACCATATCTTTTCGAATGGCTCCTGTCGGCATAGCTATAATAGACGTTGATCTGATTCCCTTTCTGGCGCTTTCCCCTGCATCAGTTCCTCCACCGCCGAAAATCATCTTAAAGGGCTTCAGCTCGATATTCAATTCCTTTGCAATGTCTACCAGTTCGTCCACCATTGTGTCGTCAAGTTTTATGATATTGTTAATGTCAGACTTAAGAATCTGCAGTTCTTTTTCATTGTATAAACAATCCATGTTCAGATGAAAAGTCTCAGTTCCTGTAAACTTTTCATTATGCTCATTAAAATATGCTCTTGCACCACGTAATCCCGCTTCTTCTCCATCAAAACTGGCTATAATTATTCTGGTATGCTTTAAAAAATCGGGATTTTTCACCTTGTTCTGTGAAATTATTCTGCCCACTTCAATAGATACAACAGATGAAATCATATTATCTCCGGCTCCAGGTGATCCCTTTTTCATATTGACGGCGAAAAATTGAATGAAAACCAGAGGTAATCCGCTTATGAGGGTGATCAGAGACCAGAGTGGCAACTCTGAGATCCCCGAAACTATGGAATATAGAAAAAGTCCTATTGCAAAAAGATAATAAGCATAGACAGTAAAAAATATAATAACCAGATATGGATCGATATATTTGTTGTTAAAACCGGTTAATGGTGCGCTATCATGATGTCCCGAAAGTATAATCTGTTCCTTTACTTCACCGGTCGGTTCAATTTCTCCAATCACATTGTAGGCTGTTTTCTTTTTATATAACCTATCAAAAAAAGTTCTGTATACACCGAATTGTACAATCATCATGACTATACCCAGAATTAATCCGATAAGCGGAATTATCCGCCAGAAGGGGGGGAGGAAAAATGTAATAAGGGCTGATAGATAAAAAGGTGCGAATAGTTTCAAATACCCGTAAAATGAATCGGGATAAATCGTAAAAGGATGAATGAAAGAATTACAACAGAATTCCCTGATCTCATCATGGAGAGCATTAGCGCTGAGTTTACATTCTTCAGAGCCGCTTAGACGAGATGGAAACTCTTCTGTCAAACGAGCCGTTTTTTCGATACAAAGCTTACTTAAGGTTTTAAAATCAGGTTTATTCATAGTTTTAAGTTTAATGTACAAAAGTATTAAATGTGAAAATGGATTCCAAATTGCAGAAAGTCGTTGTCAGTTGGTAAACATTTTTTTGACAAAATAGTACATATGGAGTATTTTTGTATTAGATTTATGAGTCATGGAGGCAAAAAAATGAGTCAGATTACTCTCAGACAAATTCCTGAAGCACTCGATAAACAATTGAGAAGTCTTGCCGGCAAAAACAATACCAGTCTGAATAAGGTCGTACTGTCTCTATTGATGAAGAGCCTGGGAATATCAGCCGATTCAGCTAAAAAACGGGATTTGTCAGGTTTATGCGGTACATGGAATGAAGGTGAATATGATGAATTCCGGAAAAATACAGAAAATTTTAACCAGATTGATCAGGAAATCTGGAAATGAAACTGTGTCTTGATACAAATGCTTATTCTGCTTTTAAGAATGGGAACCACAATGTAATGAATATACTGGAAAATGCTGATGAAGTTTTTGTTCCCGTTACTGTTCTGGGAGAACTGTATTCTGGATTTCAGATTGGCAGTCTGACAGAAAAGAACCTGTTGGAACTGGATGAGTTCCTCTCAAAACCAGGAATTTCTATTATTGATATTGATAAGGATATTTCATTCCGATATGGGTTTATTGTTAAAGATCTCCGGAAACTGGGAACTCCTATACCGACAAATGATATCTGGATAGCAGCATCAAATATGGAGAAAGGAGCTCTTCTTTTAAGCCGGGATAAACATTTTACAAATATTCCCGGTTTGATGGTGTTGGATTTTTAGGTTTAATATTGGGGAGTCTGATGTATGCACCTGTTCTATCTTCGGCAGATATACGGGAACAGAGCCATTCAATTTTAACAGATGAGCTGAAACTACTGAATAACCCTTTTTATGAATTCTATCATCACCCCGACAGCTTTCTCAAAGTGCTCACCTTTGTATATATCAAAATGCCCGATGGGGTAGGTATGCAACTGAACCCGGTCTCCAAGCCGCTCAACGGCTATTTCATGTGATCCGGGAGCTATCAGTTCATCATTTTCACATACGAGCAGCAGTACGGGACATGTGACATCTACTATGCGGTTTACAGCCTGATCAGCCTGTTTCATCAGCATGATTCGCGGACAAATCTCATTTTTGAATAGAGAGTTTTTATGAACTATACCGGCATAACCTTTAAGCCCCCCCGGAGCATTGAGCATCGAAGTCGAATAGGGTTCTCCCAATAATGGGATAGTATGGGGTGATAAATTGAAACGGGATCTTCCCTTATCTCTTTGTGCATGGGCAATCAGCCGGAACATAAAACCGATGCCCTCTCTTTTCATAATGAGCTTGTCGTCTTTTTTGTGATCCCATGCGGAGCATTGAGATATGACTCCGCAGATTTCATGATCATCAGCGGCAATATTTATCCCGTAACCACCTCCCGCTGAAGTTCCCCATATTAAAATTTTAGATGAGTCTATTTCTTTTAATGAACGGGCAAATTGGACAGATGCCTGGATATCTTCCAGCTGTCCTGTAGAAGAGTAAAACTGTCTCGGCTGTCCATCACTTTCACCATAATGG
>Ga0070729_10006132_pt1 | contig 11993 bp, 10 predicted proteins | sample tdDd472_FD_66725 | JGI IMG/M metagenome (GOLD analysis project Ga0070729, IMG submission 66725) | Marine sediment microbial communities from the Atlantic coast under amendment with organic carbon and nitrate - tdDd47.2 | ecosystem: Environmental > Aquatic > Marine > Coastal > Sediment | place...
GAAACGCTTAAGCATGGCGAAATTCTGGGTGAGCATGATCGCGTAGCGATCGACGAATACTCCGCAATTATTTTTCCTATGCGTTCTGAATCCGGCTGGAACCTCGGCGCTGTAACTGTGCTTGTTTCGGGCGAGCTTGCAACCAAGCCCAAAGAGTGGATTGGCAACCTGATTGCACCGGCCCTGCAAAGCCTGCAGAGAGAACTGGGGCTGCGCTACCGGCTAGTGCGTACCCACCGCCGCATGGAGGAAAAGAGTTCGGATCATAAATTCCTGCGTATGCTGGGTGAGTGGTCACGTGCCGATGTAACCTGTGAAGAAGCACTGGAATCAATCCTAAACTGCTGCAGCGAGCACTTTGGTACCGGCTCTGTAAGCCTCATGGTTCCGGACAAGCGCATCGAAGTGCATACGGGTGAACCAGCGATAGACAAGCCCGAAGCCATCATGCTGATTGCTGAACAAAACGTGAATAGCGCCGGCAACACCCAGCCGGACCCAAGGCAATTTAACAAAAACGGCAGCAGGATCTATCACTGCAACATTAATCAGGACAAGCGCTATCCGGTTGGTCTGCTATGCATTCCCGGTTCCAATGATGAAGACTTTGCGGAGCGCCTCAATAATATTGCAGAGGCTGTAGCCACCAGCATTGAGTACGTTATCGAGCGTGACTTTGATTCTTTAACCGGCCTGCCGCGCCATGAAGTTCTGGAGGGAAAACTTTCAGAAGCATGCGAGCATGATGATGGCAATTACACCGTCATGCACTTTGATATCGACCGCATGCAACTTGTTAACGACAGCTTTGGCCGTGAGTTCGGCGATGAGATCGTACGTACGTTTGCCAATATATTGCGCAGCGCTATGAGTGCACACTCGGTAGCAAGACTATCCGGCAGCAACTTTGCCGCGCTCTTATATAACGCAAGCACAGCGCAAGCCGAAGAGCTTGCCCAACAGATTTGTTCTGACCTCAGGCAAAATGAGTACACAATCGAGGGCAAAGAGTTCACGCCAACTGTAAGTATTGGCGTGGCCCCTCTCATCGTCACAGACGAAGGTGCCCGCGCGGCCTTAAGCCCTGCAATCGTCGCCTGCGACGCCGCCAAAGACCGTGGCCGCGGTCGAGTCGAGACATACCAACCTACCGACGCAAGTATCGTCAAACGGCTTGATGACATACAGATTATCGGTTCGGTCAGGTCGGCACTAAACAATGACCGCCTCGAACTGCATGCTCAGCCACTTTCTCCCCTGAATGGCGAACACCCCCACCCCTGTTTCGAGGTGCTGGCTCGCATGCAGGATGAAAACGGCAAGGCCATGGAACCCGCCCAGTTTATTTCTGCTGCTGAGCGCTTCCAGGTTATGCCTGAGCTCGACCAATGGGTCGTTGATAAAACAATTGGCGTACTCGAAGACCAGAAAAGAGAGCATGGCAGGGAGCCGCATGTAGCGATCAACCTGTCGGGCCAAAGCTTATGCAACGAAACATTCATTAAATTCCTCCGGGAGCGTTTATCAAGCTTACAAATCGACCGGTCGCAAATTTGTTTTGAAATTACCGAAACGGTCGCCGTAACCAACCTTGATCAGGCTCAGGACTTCGTTAAAGAGTTCAAATCCATGGGCTGCAAATTTTCTTTGGATGACTTTGGCACGGGACTCAGCTCGTTCACCTACCTGAAACTGTTCCCTGTCGACACGCTAAAAATCGACGGTAGTTTTATCTCTGATATTGAAACCAATGAAATATCACGCTCCATGGTTACCGCCATTTCCGAGATCGCGAAAGTCATGGAACTGGACACCGTTGCCGAGTACGTACAGAACAAAGCCAGCGCCGACATACTTCATGAAATGGGTATAGGCTGGGTTCAGGGTCACTACGTTGGCAAGCCTAAGCCTCTGCAGGATTATCTGAACGGCGCCAACGGCGCTACAGCGCGTAGCCACAAAACTGACGACAGCGCACCGACCACAAGCAACCGAACATTACCCGATGACTTTCTGCCTGAGTACGCCATCAGAAATATGCGGCTTCAGGACGCCTGAGCAAACCTTCGGGTCAAATCGCCCGCTTGCAATCCTTCGCCCTCACAGGCAGCCTTCGCAACCATGAATAATGCTCCGCAATGGCTGCTTGATGCCAAAACCCTGGGACTGGATCCCGACGAACTTCGCCGCGTCTCCGAGCGCTATGACATGCACTGCAGTTACAACGCCGAAATGGGCGCAGAGATACTGCCCATAGAGCGCTGGTATCACTGGTATCGCATAGAAAAGGTCTCTGAAGGCCACGGCATGAGCCAACCTCCCGCACAAGGCTGCTCGGTCAGCGAAGCAGCACCGGCAGAACTGCCTGCCGGAGAAGTGGTTAGCGAACAGGATTTCCTGAGACTATTGCTATCATTCCGGGACTGGAAAACTCCGAAATAGCGGTCGTAACCCCGCCACAGACTGGACGTACAGCCCCCGTGGTTCACCGCTACACTGCCGCAAACGGGTAAAATCAACCTTTAGCAAATACTGTGGCTGTTACTGCAGCCGGCGGAGATATCGATATGCATTCCATCCGGTCCTTTATTGAAAGGCTCGAGGCTGATGGCGAACTCATTCGCATCAGCAAAGAAGTAGAACCCAAATACGAAATGCCGGCGATCATTTCCCAACTCGAGAAACAACGGCATAAAGCCTATATCTTCGAGAACGTAAAAGACTCGGATTTCCCTCTGGTTGGCGGCTTGTACCTTGATGCAGGCCGAATCGGCCTGGCGCTCGGTATCGAAGACCCCGTTGAGCAACACCGGGAGTTGCAGCCTGTTTTTGCCAAAGCAATGTCCGCTCCGGTGCCTCATGTGGAAATCGCAGATAGCAGCACCGCGCCGGTAAAAGAGGTGGTACTCACCGGTGAAGATGCATCCTTATTGAACCTGCCTGTGCCCACGTTCTTTGAATTCGACAGCGGACCTTTCATCACAGGCGCCGTCGGAATCAGCCGCAACCCGGAAACAGGAAAACTGAATGTAGGCTTCTACCGCACACTGGTTCTTGGCCCCGACCGCATGATCATCAATGCAAGCTCGATGAGCGATCTGCGAAAAATCTATGCGGCCTACGAAGAGCGCGGTGAAGAAATGTCTATCGCTATGTGTCTGGGTGTCGATCCCGCACTCACCTTTTGCGCTTCCGGCAAACACCCGCCAGGCGTTTCCGAACTTGATATAGCTGGCGCCCTCAAAGGCGAAGCCATTGAAATGGTGCCGGCCGAAACCAGTGATTTGCTGGTGCCTGCCAACGCAGAGATTGTTTTTGAAGCCAAAGTCGACTTTTCGGTAAAAATGGAAAATACGCTCGGCGAATTCGCGGACCAATACGGTCCGGAAACAGCGCCTGCCAGCACGCTTACAGCAATTACGCATCGCAAAGACGCCATGTATTACTCGATCATGGCCGGGCGCCATCCCGAACATAACAGCATTGGCAATATCTCTGTGTACGGCATTCTGCATATGCTGGAAGCAGGATTACGCAAGCAGTTCGATAACATTGTAGATATCAATGTCGCGTGTGAACCCAAGCTCGGCACGATGCTGCATATATTCATCTCTATCGACAAAAAGTCAGACGATGAACCCGAGAAACTGATACGTGCTGCATTCGCTGCTGACGGTGGTCTGTTCCCGGTCAGCGTTATCACCAAGCGTATCGTAATCGTCGATCAGGATATCGACGTATTCAACTTAGAAGATGTTGAATGGGCTGTGTGGAGTCGTCTGAGTACCGAGAAAAAACTCGTCATTATTCCCGAGCAGTTTAGCTGGGAGCTGGAACGCTGCACCAAAGAAGGTCAGAAGTCGGTGCGTGTCGGAATTGATGCAACCAAAGACCTCGACATACTCGAAGAATTGACGCGCCCTATCATTCCCGGGGCCGCAGACTATAAACTTGAGGACTATCTTTGATGCCGGTTGAGTTTCTGGCCAACGAAGAAGACGCGTACAAGGATCCTAAGATGATAAAGCCGTACAACGCCGTTGCACTACAAACAAACGTTCTGAATGTGCCTAACCGTAACGAGGTTCAAAAGAATCTCGATCACATTGGCAACATGATCGACATGGTTCACCACATGTGCGGCCTCGAACTGCCGGTCAAACTGATCGCTCTTGGCGAAGGTGCGATACAAGGATTTATCGACGAAATCGTTGATATGGATCAGGCCACTTATATCGACGTTATGGCTGCTGATATTCCGGGGCCCGAAACCGCATTTCTAGGTGAGAAGGCTAAAGAGAAAGATTGCTACATCATCGGTCAATTAAAAACCCGTAATCCGGAGTTCCCCGACCGCTTTTTTAATACTGTTTTTATCGTCGGACCGACCGGTGAAGTTATCTATCAGTATCACAAGAACGTCGTACTGATCGTCGAGCACTCAACGACACCACATGACGTCTATGATGATTGGGTGAAGCTCCATGGTGACACCCTTGATGCATTCTTCCCGGTGGCACGCACCGCTATCGGCAATATCGGTGGTTCTGTTGGCGTAGAGGGCAATTTCCCGGAGTCATACCGGGCCTTAGCCATGAATGGCGCAGAAATCTTTTACCACGGTTCTTTACCCGAACCCTGGGTGTCGCGCGAAATCTGGGAAGTACAAAACCGTTCACGCGCCATAGAAAATACAGCCTACATGATTGCCCCGAATACCGGTGCTCTAGAGGTTCCCGGGCCCAATGGCATTACAACGCTGGGTGGCGCTCTGGGTGGGCGCTCCGGAATCTATGGCTACAAAGGTGACGTACTGGCATTCAGCAACACAGTCGACAATGCTTATGTAGCTGCCGAAATTAACATGGAAGCCCTGCGCTACTATCGCGAAACATCACGCTTCCAGAACTGGATCCCCTTCCTCCGCACGGAGTTGTACCGGAAGATTTATGACGGCAGCCTCTGGCCTAAAAACAATCCGCCAATGCAACATGAAGAAGCGGACGAAATTTTCTACGATGCAGTGGAGCGCCTGAAGAAAAACGGCAGCTTCACCGGATCGAACGGATAGTATTTTTTAAAGGAATCAGCAAATGGAAATGACAGAGAGCTTCATCTTTTGGAAGTATCTGCACATCTTGATGTTTGTCGGCTGGGTGGGCGCAGATATGAGCGTATTCCTGTCCGCGAAACGTTCAACGGATGCGTCCCTACCCTTTGACACACGCATTACGCTGCTGCACATGGCACTGCGCATCGAACTGATCCCGCGCACCATGTGGAAGGCTGCACTGCCTTTAGGCGTGATGCTGTCTGCTGAAATGGGCTTACTCAAGATCAGCGATTTCGGAATCGCTATGGTTTGGCTCTTCAGCATCATCTGGTGGGCTATCAGCATGACCGGCGCCATCTATTACGACAAAGAATGGGGCCGCAAGGTCGCACACTTTGGCAACTTTCTGATTTTCGGCGTTGGTGTCGGCCTGATATGGGCTGCTATCTCATCGGCCATGGGCAACGGACCTTTTGAAGCAAGCGGCACCTGGCTACTGTGGAAAGTTGGCCTGTACGGACTCGTTAACCTGACCTGTCTCGCTATCGTAGTTGCTTACGACCCGATGGGGCCCGCATTCGGTCGCCTCGCCGTCGAAGGCTCCACACCCGAGATCGAAGGCATCGTAAAGCGCACCTTTAACATAGCGATTCTGCCCATTTGGTCAACCTATTTTCTTGTGGTTTCAATTGCATTTATTGCAACCACCAAGTTTCTGTAAGGCGGAGACATAGACATGAATAAACGTATTATCGCTCTTGCCCTACTCTCGCTCTGTATGTGGTTTACAGGCGCGCAGGCGCTTACGCTTTCAGCTGAGTCAGACGGCGTCATCTCGGGATACGAAGTCGTACTCGTCCTGCACCAGTTGCTGTTCGTATTCTGGCTGGGGCCGGACCTCGGCCGGTATATCTGGAGCACCCGGGCAGCTAACACAGAACTCAGCCCCACCACCCGCATTACCGCGGGCCAGATGACCCGCAAGATCGAACTGTTCCCCAAGGTTTGTATCAGCCTGCTCCTGACCGTTGGCGGCATCCTTACTGAAGCGGTCGGAATCACACACCCATGGTGGCAGATGGTTGGAATCGTGTTGCTGGGGCCGGTCTGGTTGTCGATGGTATTAATTGGTCACCTGAGACCTAAAACCAATCTCGGCGACTTAATCAATCGTACCGACAACCTCTTCCGCCTGTTTATGGCTGCAGCTGTGCTCGCTTCGGTGACCTACTCATGGTCTACCGGCCGTCTGGACAATACCCCCTGGGTAACCGGCAAGCTGGTTCTGTTTGCAGCGATCATGCTGTTTGGTCTGGTCGCAAAACTCAGACTTCGGCCATTTGATAATGCATTGGTTCAAATTGAAACTATGGGGCCATCAAAATCGGTAGATACGATGATGACAAAATCATTGGCATCCGCCCGGCCGTATATTTTCGGAATCTGGATTGCACTGGCGATTGCCGCCTGGCTGGGCGTTGCGCAACCCGTCTGATTGCATAGCTTCGCAAATGAAAAAAGCCGGTCTCTCGACCGGCTTTTTTATTGCTCTTATTTTATGAGGCTGATTGCTTGCGAACGATCCTATAAGTTACCGGTCCGGCGCAGACGATCCATCACCTCAGACGAAACCTTGTAAGGCTCCCAGTCTCTGCTCGGCGTATACACGCCCCACTCGACCATTTTATTCACCTGATGCTTCACCAGTTCCTTCTGACCGGCCTCATCAAGCGGTGGCTCATCCATACAGAGGTTCTTCGGATACATGCCGCCACGGGCTTCCATAGCATCGTAAATAACCTTGTATTCCTCGGTGCGGATATCCTTAACAAGGTTCTGCCACTGACCGCGTAAACGGAAATCACGCAACTGCTCGATATCGATCATAGCGCTTACCCAGGACTCACCGGAGCCCAGGTACTGAGAAATCACATTGCCACGATAATCGATAATCTGGCTCTTGCCGGTGGCAATCACGTGATCCGGAGCACCCGGCAAAGAAATCGCACCGATATTCGGAGCAACCACATAGCAGGTATTAAAAATCGCATGAGACTTGTTTTGCATCTCAGACATTCCGTTACCCATCCAGGGCTCAGGATACTGCGTACGCCAAATGACCTCCGCGCCGTTCATCGCCAAGCCGCGTGCCGCTTCCGGAAAACTACCTTCCGCACAAATCAGCGTACCGATATTACCTATGTCGGTTTTGGCAACCGGCCAGATCGCTTCATGTAACTTGATCGGGTCATCACCATAGATTTCGAGATAGTGATCCCAGATATCACTGGGTGCGACGTTGGGCTCGTACTGGTAAAACGAGGTTTTGTAATGCTTATGAATCAACTTGCCTTCGGGAGATACCACGAACGCGATGTTGAAAATCTTGTTCTCCATAAACTCAGGGTCTTTGGCAACCATAGAGCCGACAAGATAAGTATTGGTGGCTCTGGCCACATCACCCAATGCGGCCATCTCCGGTCCGTCTATCTCGGGTACTACCTCGTTATAGACCCGAAGGTGCTCTTCACCGCCGCCGAGTGCCCAGCCGCCAATACCGCCTTCTGAAACAGCGACCATCCTGACCGGGAGGTCGAGACTGCAGTTCCAGACGGCAAAACCGATTGTTGTGGCAAGCCGTTCAATATCTTTCATGTAGTCATCACGGCAGGTCGCCATGCGTGACTGATTCTGTATACCTACAGCGGAGTAACGAAGATCCATAACTGATACCTTTGTGCCTGATGAACTTATCTGAGTAAGATTGAAAGGAATATTAACCCGCCCCCAACACTAAGGCGATACGCAGAATCCTCTTGCACCACGGGGTACAGGCATCTATTCCAACCTGCGGACAAGGTATGTCCGACAATCGGTTCCAGCCCCAGTAGCGCATGGGTTTAAGCTAGTATCAAGAGACGTAGAAAGCGACTATTAGGCGTACACTGGAACGCTTATAAGTATGTTCAGAAATGCTCTGCAAGAGCCCTCTGGCATCATAATAACGTTGCAAATTTTCGTACCACCATTTATTGCCTTAGAAAAGTAAGGGGAGCCTCCATGGCAGAATCACAAGACCAAAACTACGCCGGCGTCTGGGACAGCCGACTGGGTTTCGGTAACAAAACCGCGTTAATCGTTATTGACCTTCTGCAGGGTTACACCACAGAAGGCGCGCCTCTCTATGCACCAGGCGTTGTGTCTGCAGTATCTGAGATGCACGAACTGCTGGCAGCAGCGCGTGCAGCAGGCATGATGATTATTCACACCAACGTACGCTACAACGAGCACACCTTTGCTGATGGCGGTATCTGGACACAAAAAGCACCTGTCCTGAAATGTCTGGTGGAAAACGATCCGCTGGCACAGTTCTGTGAAGGCATGGAGCCTCAGCCGGAAGAACTGCTCATCACTAAGAACTATGCGAGCGCATTCTTCGGCACATCACTGAGCTCAACACTGACAGCTGCCGGTGTCGACACACTGATGATTACCGGGTGCACAACATCAGGCTGCATCAGAGCGACTGCCGTTGACTGTCTGCAATACGGTTTCCGCCCTATTGCAGTGAGCGAGTGTTGTGGTGACAGACACGATGGTCCGCATGAAGCGAATCTGTTCGACATTAACGCAAAGTACGGCGATGTCATCAGTAAAGCAGAAGCACTGGAATACGTCGCAACTCTTAGCTAATCGAACCACCCAATTTTGAGGAGATACACCCATGGCTTTTTTCACACCTATTAAAGGTCGCAAAGTAAAGGTTGCCAAGTCACCGCGCCGCTCACTGACGCAGTCTAAGCACTACAACTTTGAGCCCATCATCGATCGTAAGCCTTTAACACTTCCTAAAGGCGCACGTGTTGCTGTCATCCCGTACATCAACATCGAGCATTTCCCCGCAGCTATTCCCGGCACACCACTGATTCCGGGCACCGCTGGCTTTAGCCCTGACCCGTTGAACTATGGCTGGCGTGACTATGGCAACCGTGTTGGCCTGTGGCGCATGATGGACCTTATGGATGACCTCGGCATGCGGGGCACCGTTTGCCTCAACGGCGAAATCATTCGCGAATACCCGCGCATCATCGAAGAAGGTGAAGCACGCGATTGGGCCTGGATCGGTCACGGCATCAACAATGCTCCGGCTAACTTCATTGGTAACGTTCGCAACCCGGATGGCTCACTGAACGAGCTCGATGAAGACCGCGAGCGTGAAATCCTTGAGTACACTCTGGACGGCATGAAGAAAGCACTGGGTCGTAAGACCAAAGGCTGGTTGTCACCCTTCCTGACACACACCGACAACACACCGCGCTTGCTGGAAGAATACGGCGTTGAATACTTGTGTGACTACACGGCCGATGATCATCCGTTTAAGTTCAACACACCGAAGAAGAATCTGATTTCCGTGCCGTACACCGTTGAACTGAATGATATCCCTGCATTCCTGAATGTTGGCGTGTCTTCGGAGGCCTTTGGCGACATGATCATCGACCAGTTCGATGTGCTGTATGAAGAAGGCGCTACTAACGCCCGCGTTATGCCTATCTGCCTGCACACATTCCATGTTGGTCAGCCGAATAAGTTTAAGCACCTGAAACGTGCGTTCGATTACATCGCCAAGCATGATGATGTCTGGCTGACTACCGGCGATGAAATGAATGACTGGTATCGTAAGAATAATATGCCTAAAAAGAAGAAGTAATTCTTTGGTATAGCTCGAAAATAAACCGGCCCCAAAGGGGCCGGTTTTTTCTTGTCCAGTGGGAATGCCCAGCCCGCTAAAAGACGAGTTTTTTCTTGTCCGGTGCTAATGCCGGACATCTAAAGAAGCGATTTTTCTTGTGCGGTGGTGATGCCGGACATCTAAAGAACTGCTTTTTTGTGCGGTGGGAATGCCGGGCACCTAAAGAACCGTCTTTTACTTGGGTAGCGGTAATGCCTGAAACCCTTCCGGACCAACTTTATCCACCTTCTGGGCGCGAAACCCGATATACCTGTAAATACATATACCTTTGCTACAGTGAGCGTATACAAACCTTTAAGAGGCAACGGTTATGGCATGGATCAAAAAGAACGTACGTGACGCAGAAGAAAAAGGCCTGAATAGCCCTATTCCGACGCAGGTGGTCTCAAACGAAGAGTTCACCCCCATGCCACAAACCCCCGACCAAGCCAAAGTCGAAGAGCGACTGGGTGTTTTAGCCTCTGACTACGCCGGTCGCCTCGGTGTTAACCGTCGTGACTTTATGCGCAGTTCGGGCGGCATGGCTGCTGCTTTTCTCGCAATGAACGAAGTATTCGGTGATGTCTTTAAAGTAGCCGAAGCCGAAGTTGTCGATAATGAAGCCTACGCAGAAATGTGGCCCAAGAAAGAATTCATTTTTGATGCTCAGACCCATCACGTAAAAGACAGCATCACCGGTCCTATCATGTTCCGCAAAATGACAGGCAAGGCCGGACTCAACCCCACCCTCAACGGCATCACCGAGGGCAAAGATACCCTGCATCGCGCCAACTTCGTTAAAGAAATCTTCTTTGACAGCGATACGGTAATGGCAGTCATGACAGGTGCCGTTATCGGCCCGCCCAAGGTCCATGCCCTGCCCGCCGACGAAATGGTTAAGACGCGCAATCTGGTCAACCAGGCAGCAGGCTCCAAACGTATGCTGAGTCACGGTCTCGCCAATCCGGTTGCAGAAAACTGGCGCGAAGATTTCGACTGGCAGGTCAACGAACTCAAAGTAGACGGCTGGAAGGCCTACACAGGCAATCCTACCGGCGCCTGGCGTCTCGACGACGAAAAAATCGCCTACCCGTTCTTTGAAAAATGCATCGAATCCGGGCTAACCAATTTCAGTGTGCATAAAGGTCTGCCGTTGCCCGGCCGTTTCGAAGATTTCTTCAAGATCGACGACGTGATGCAGGCAGCCAAAGACTTCCCTGAGATCAACTTCATCATCTACCACTCCGGCATGAAGAACATGATGACCATGTTGCATCCGGGCGAAACCGGCATCGAACCAAACGGTTATATTCCGTGGACCACCGACCTGGTGCGTATGCGCGAAGAAAATCCGTGGATGACAAACGTATACCCTGAACTCGGTGCCGTATTCGGGCATTCCGTGATTACTCACCCCGAAGTAACCGGCCATTTGCTAGGCCAGTTGATTGGTGCATTTGGTGCAGACCATGTCATCTGGGGCACAGACTGCATCTGGTGGGGCTCTCCTGACTGGTTGATTGAGGCCTTCCGCCGCTTCGACATTCCTGAAGCACAACGTGACGAGTACGGTTACAGCTCAATCTCGCAGGCTGATAAAGAACTCATCTTCGGCAAGAACCTCGCAGGCCTGTTCGACGTTGATATTGATGCACAACGCAAAGCCATACCGGGTGACTCATTAAGCGGCATGAAAACCGCTTATCTCGAAAGTGGCGCCGAGCCCAGCAATACGGCCTATGGCTGGGTCGCCGTTTAGCATCAGGAAGCTTGAGAGATGAATAGAACAATCGTAACTGCTGCTGCCCTTTTACTGAGCACTGCAAGTTTTGCCGAAGATAAAATATCGGCGCAGGAAGATAACAACTGCCTGCCTCCCATGAATGAAAGCCTGCGTGGTGATGCGGTAAACGGTAAAGCGTTGCACATCAAAAACTGCGTGGCGTGCCATGGCGAAGATGGCAAGGCCGATGTTGTGGTTATGCACATGGACGAAACCCCTGAAGATCAGAGCGATCCGGAATACATGAGCACTTTAAACGACGCCTTTCTTTATCTCGCCATCTGCAAAGGCGGTGAAGGTATAGGCAAGTCATATGTCATGTCACCCTGGGGTGACTTTTTCACTCACCAGGAAATCAAAGACCTGATCGCCCGCGTCAGGGAGTTCTCGGGAACCTGACTATATCTTTAGGTGAAGCCATAAAAAAA
>Ga0070729_10006133_pt1 | contig 11992 bp, 11 predicted proteins | sample tdDd472_FD_66725 | JGI IMG/M metagenome (GOLD analysis project Ga0070729, IMG submission 66725) | Marine sediment microbial communities from the Atlantic coast under amendment with organic carbon and nitrate - tdDd47.2 | ecosystem: Environmental > Aquatic > Marine > Coastal > Sediment | place...
GCCCTGAACGCCACCATCGAGGCGGCCCGCGCCGGCGAGGCCGGCAAGGGCTTCGCCGTCGTCGCCTCCGAGGTCAAGTCCCTGGCCGATCAGACCGCCAAGGCGACCGAGGAGATCGCCGCCCAGATCGGCGCCATGCAGACCGCGACCCAGGATTCGGTCGGCGCCATCGAGGGCATCGGCAAGACCATCGCCGAGGTCAACGAAATCGCTACCGCCATCGCCGCCGCGGTCGAGCAGCAGGGCGCCGCCACCGATGAAATCGCCCGCAACGTCCAGGAGGCCGCCAAGGGCACCCAGGAAGTCTCGGGCAATATCGCCGGCGTTAACAAGGCGGCGTCGGAAACCGGCGAATCGGCCAAGGAGTTGCTGGAGGCGTCCGGCCATCTGGCCGATCAATCCGGACGTCTATCGGATCAGGTCGATTCCTTCCTCGCCCAGGTCCGCGCGGCCTAGACGGACCGTCGGAACCCGGCCGCCGGTTAGAGGATTTCGAGAACTTTTTCCGGCGGCCGCCCGATGGCGGCCCGGTCGCCGCTGACCACGATCGGCCGTTCCAACAGGATGGGGTTGGCGGCGATACGGGCGATCAGCGCGTCTTCGTCCAGGCCGGGGTCGTCGGCGCCCGACTCCTTGTAGGCGGCTTCCTTCTTGCGCATCACGTCACGCGCGCCGATTCCCAGCAGGCCGAGAAGACGCTTGATCTCGGCCGCGTCCGGCGGCGTGTCCAGATAGGCGACGATGTCGGGATCGATTTCCCGCTCTTGCAACAATTGCAAGGTCTGCCGCGACTTGCTGCAGCGTGGATTATGATAGATCGTGACGCTCATTCGTCCTCCCTTTCCCCGGCGCCGCCAGCGCCCTCCAAAACCGTGACACAGCTGTCTGGCGCGCGCTAATCTGCCGGCCATGATCGCCCGACCGACCGCTTTCGCCGCGCGCCTCCGCATCGTCTTCGGCGGGCTGGCGGCCATCGTCCTTTTGGTCCTTGCGCTCGCGCCGCCGGCGCATGGCGCCGGTCCAACGGCTACCTCCAACGGTTCGGCAGCCAACGAATCGGCGGCGGTCTCGGACAGGTCCCTGACCGACCTCATCCAGACTATCGAGGACGACGAGGCCCGTCAAAACCTCCTGGACCGGCTTCGCACCCTGCAAACCGCGGGTCGCGCGAACACCAAGGAAACGAACGAGGCAAAACCTGGCGGTTTCCTGAACGAGATCGGCGGACGCGTCGACACTCTAGGGCGCCAGCTCATGGCGGCCGGCGGCGCCCTGTTCGACGTCCCCAAGGCGCTCGCTTGGTTGCAGGATCAATTATCGGATCCGGAGAAGCGCCGTCTGTGGGCCGCGATTCTTCTCAAATTGCTCGCGGTCCTGGTCGCCGGCCTGGCGGCCGAGTGGCTGATAAAAAGGCTTCTCGCGTCGCCCCTCAAAGCGGTGGAGGACCGAAAAACCGATAAAATGACCGTGCGCGCGGCGCTGCTGGCGATCCGCACGTTCCTGGACATCCTGCCCCTGATCGCCTTCGCCTGCGCGGCCTATGCCGCGCTGACCCTGACCGAAACCGACGCCGTGACCCAGGGCGTCGCGCTGGCCGCGATCCAGGCCAATATCCTGGTGCGCGCGATCACCGCGATCGCGCGCATGGTCCTGGCGCCACGGGTCTCCGCCTTGCGGCTGCCGCCCATCGAAGACGAAACGGCGAACTATCTTTTCGTTTGGACAAGACGCTTCGCCGATGTCGCGCTGTATGGTTACTTCACCGCCGTCGCCGCGCGGAGCCTGGGGGTCGGCGAAGACGGTGTTGCCGCCATCGTCAAGCTGGTCGGCCTCATCCTGGTCACGATGCTCATCGTCTTCGTGCTGCAGAACCGGTCCGGCGTCGCGACCGCCATCCGCGGCGGCGGCCGCGCGGCCGAGGCGCGCGGCCGCGCGCTGGGGGTCCTGCGCGCCCGGTTCGCCGATATCTGGCATATTCTCGCCATCGCCTATATCGCCGGCACCTATATCGTCGCGATCCTCGAAACCGAGGAAGGCGTCCTGTTTCTGATGCGCGCGACGGCGCTGACCGTGGTCGTCCTGGCCATCGCCCTGGGGCTCGGCGCGATGATCCGGCACGCGACGGCGCGCGGTTTCGCGCTCGGCGACGAGACCCGGGCCCGGTTCCCCAACCTGGAAGCGCGCGCCAACCGCTATCTTCCCGTCCTCCAGGCGATCTTGCGCGGAATCGTCTTCCTGCTCGCCCTGCTCTCCCTGATGGAAGCGTGGGGAATCGACGCCTATGGCTGGCTGGCGACGGACGCCGGCGGTCGGACGCTGCGCAGCATCGCGACGGTGCTGTTCGTGACCTTTCTGGCAATCCTGGTGTGGGAGATCGCCAGCTCGGCCATCGAGAACCAGCTCCAGCGGTTGGAGCAGTTCGAGAACAACGCCGGAACCGCCCGCTTGGCGACCCTTCTGCCGCTGATCCGCCAGACCCTGTTCTTCATCCTCGCCACAGTCGTCGTCATGATCATCCTGGCGGAGCTGGGCGTGAATATCGGCCCGCTTCTGGCCGCCGCAGGCGTCGCGGGGCTGGCCATCGGCTTCGGCGCCCAGACCCTGGTCAAGGATGTCATCACCGGCCTGTTCATCCTGTTGGAGAACCAGATCCGGGTCGGCGATGTCGTCAATCTGGGGGGCAATGCCGGGGTCGTCGAAGGCATGACGATCCGCACGATCCGTCTGCGCGACCTGACCGGGACCGTGCATATCATCCCGTTCAGCGAGGTCGGCAAGGTCCTCAACCTGACCAAGGAGTTCTCCTACTATCTGCTGGAGATCGGCGTCGCCTATCGCGAGGACACCGACCAGGTCGTCGAGGTCTGCAAGGAAATCCTCGACGAGATGCGCGACGACCCCCACTACGGCCCGTCGATCCTGGAGCCGCTGGACGTGATGGGCGTCGACCGGTTCGCCGATTCGGCGGTGATCGTCCGCGCCCGGATCAAGACCCTGCCGATCAAGCAGTGGGAGGTGGGGCGCGAATTCAACCGCCGGATGAAGAAGAAGTTCGACGAGTTGGGGATCGAAATCCCCTTCCCGCACCGGACCATCTATTTCGGCGTGGACAAGGAAGGCAAGGCGCCGCCCGCGCCCGTCGAGCTGACCCAGCCGGCCAAGGACGGCTGACGTCATACGCCGCTTCGAGCCGGCGCCCCGCGGCATGATGGTCTAGGTCTCGTCCAGGAGCGCCTCGGCGGCGGCGGTGTCCGGCGCGTCGATCACCCGCCGGGCCAGGTCGTAGCCGAACCCGGCCCGGGCCAGGGCGGCGAGGTCGCGCTCGCGGCGCTCGGCCCGCGCCTCGGCCGCGCGCCAGGGGCCGAGCCGGCGGCGGCGCGCATAGGCCATCGCGGCGGCCAGGTCGGCGTCCCCGCCCCCGCCCGGCCCGTCTTTCGCGGCGGCGGCGAGCGCCCTTTCGACGAGGGGCGCGGGAACGCCCTTGGCGGCGAGCTTGGCACGGATCGCGCGGGCCGAGCCGCCCCGCGCGCGCAAGGTCTGGACGCGGGCTTCGGCAAAGCTCTTGTCGTCCAGCAGCCCGGCGGATTCGTAGCGGTCGATCAGGGCATCGACCCATTCGGCCCCTTCTTCCGGATCGGTGCCGTGCAAACGGGCCGACCGGGTCACCCGGCGCATCATGACCTGGCGGAAATTCGCCTTGGAGGTCGCGAACCGTTGCAGATAGGCGAGCGCCGCCTTTTCCAGCCGCGCGGCGGTTAGCGGTCGGCCGCGCCGGCGGCGCGCCGGATTTCCGTCGCCGTCGTCGCGGATCTTGCCGCCGTCCTTCATGGGCGCGCGGCCGGCTTGCCGGTAGTCGGGGTTGGCCCTATGGTGCCGCGCCCGAGGGAGCCGACATGCGCGACGACAGCGAAACACCCGCCTACATCCTGCGCCCGATGGGCGCCGTCAATTGGATCGGCGTCTGGTCGCTCTATCTGAAGGAAGTGCGGCGATTCCTGAAGGTCGCCATGCAGACCCTGCTGGCGCCGATCGTCACCACCCTGCTGTTCCTCGCCATCTTCACCCTGGCGCTGGGCCGCGCCGACTGGACGGTGTCGGGGGTCGACTTCACCCGCTTCCTCGCCCCGGGCCTGGTGATGATGGCGATCATTCAGAACGCCTTCGCCAACAATTCCTCGTCGCTGATCATCGCCAAGGTACAGGGCAACATCGTCGATTTCCTGATGCCGCCACTGACCGCGGGCGAGCTGACCTTCGCCTTCGCCATGGGCGGGATCACCCGCGGCCTGGTCGTCGGGACCATCGTCTATCTGGCCATGCTGCCTTTCGTCGATATCGGCCTGCATCATCTCGGCTATACCCTGTTCTATGCCGCCTCGGCGTCGCTCTGCCTGTCGCTGCTGGGGCTGGTCGCCGGGATCTGGGGCGAAAAGTTCGACCATCTGTCCGCCGTGACCAACTTCATTATCATGCCGATGTCCTTCCTGTCGGGCACCTTCTATTCGGTCGAGCGGCTGCCCGGCGACTGGGTGCTGGCGGCCCATCTGAATCCCTTCTTCTACATGATCGACGGGCTGCGCTACGGGCTGATCGGGCATTCCGAGGGATCGCTGGCGACCGGCGTCGTCCTCCTCTGCGTCCTGAACCTCCTCCTCTGGATCGCCTGCCGCTGGATGTTCGTCTCCGGCTGGCGGCTCAAGCCCTAGGGCCGGCGCCGACGCAGCGGATCGTTGACAGCGGCGCCCCGGATTGGCTACTCACGCGTCTTTCCGCCGCGTCGTGGCGCCCAACCGGCGATCGCGCGCGGCGCTAGGCATTTAGGGGAGGCCGCGATGATCCCGGCCGTCATGCCGACATATGCGCGGGCCGACATCGCCTTCGAGCGGGGCGAGGGCGCCTACCTGTTCGACACCGAGGGACGGCGCTATCTGGATTTCTGCAGCGGCATCGCGGTAACGGCACTAGGCCATGCCCACCCGCGGCTGGTGGCGGCCCTGACCGAACAGGGCGCCAAGCTGTGGCATACCTCCAACCTGTTCCGCATCCCGGGCCAGGAACGGCTCGCCGAGCGGCTGGTCGCCAACAGCTTCGCCGACACGGTCTTCTTCTGCAACTCCGGCGCCGAGGCGGTCGAGGCGGGCCTGAAGATGGTGCGCAAGTTCCAGCACCGCGCGGGCAAGAGCGACCGCTTCCGGGTCATCACCTGCGCTGCCAGCTTCCACGGCCGGACCCTGGCCACCATCGCCGCCGCCGGCCAGGAGAAGCTGCTGGACGGCTTCGGCCCGCCGATGGACGGCTTCGACCATGTCGCCTTCGGCAATATGAACGAGACCCGGGCCGCGGTGAACGACCGCACCGCCGCCATCCTGGTCGAGCCGCTCCAGGGCGAGGGCGGAATCAACGAGGCCTCGGCCGAGTATCTGATCCGCTGCCGGGAAATGGCCGACGAATACGGCCTGCTTCTGTTTCTGGACGAAGTCCAGAGCGGCATGGGCCGCACCGGCAAGCTGTTCGCCCATGAATGGACAGGGGTGACGCCGGACATCGTCGCCGCCGCCAAGGGGCTGGGCGGCGGGTTTCCCATCGGCGCCTGCCTGGCGACCGAGCATGCCGCCGAGGGCATGACCGCCGGCAGCCATGGCAGCACCTTCGGCGGCAACCCGCTCGCCGTCGCGGTGGCGTCGGCGGTGCTGGACACGATCCTGGAGGACGGATTCCTGGATCATGTCGTGGCGATGGGCGCGAAGTTGCGCGACCGGCTGGACGATCTGGCCAGGAAATATCCCGGCGTGATTTCCGAGGTGCGCGGCTTGGGCCTTTTGCTGGGCATTCAGTGCGTGCCGCCGAACGGCGACATGGTGACCCGGCTGCGCGAGGCGGGGCTGATCGTCGCCCCCGCCGGCGACAATGTGGTCCGCTTCCTGCCGCCGCTGATCGTCCAGCCCGCCCATCTGGACGAAGCCATGGCGGCCTTGGAGAAAGTCTGCGCCGGCTTCGCGGCGACGGAGGACGGATAATGGCGGACCCGCGCGACTTCCTGGACCTGGACCGGGTCGACCGGGCGACGCTGCGCCACATCCTGGACCTGGGCGCGGCCTTCAAGCGCGATGCCCGGATCGCCGAGCGCCCGCTGGACGGCCGCATCCTGGCGATGATCTTCGAGAAGCCCTCGACCCGGACGCGGGTGTCGTTCGAGGCCGGCGTGCGCCAGCTCGGCGGCGGCGCCATCTTCATGACCCGCGACGACATGCAGCTCGGCCGCGGCGAGACCATCGCCGACACGGCGCGGGTCCTGTCGCGCTATGTGGACGCCATCGTCATCCGCACGACCGAGGAAGCGAAGCTTCTGGAGCTTGCCGCCCACGCCACCGTCCCGGTGATCAACGGGCTGACCGACCGCTCGCATCCCTGCCAGATCATGGCCGACCTCCTGACCTTCGAGGAGCATCGGGGCGCCATCGCCGGGCGCGTCGTCGCCTGGAGCGGCGACGCCAACAATGTGGCGACGAGCTGGATGCATGCCGCCGCCGCCTTCGATTTCGAGCTTCGCCTCGCCTGCCCGGCCGATCTGGCGCCGGAGGACGCGCTGTTGAGCCGGGTCCGCGAGGATGGCGGACGGATCGTCGTGACCGACGATCCCGTTGCCGCCGTCGAGGGTGCCGACTGCGTCGTCACCGATACCTGGGTGTCGATGGGGGCGACGGACCCGGAGAACCGGCACAATCTGCTCGCCCCCTACCAGGTGAACGCCCGACTGATGGGGCATGCCAAGCCCGACGCCCTGTTCATGCATTGCCTGCCGGTGCGGCGCGGCGAGGAGGTCACCGCCGAAGTCATCGACGGGCCCCAATCAGTGATCTGGGACGAGGCGGAGAACCGCCTGCACGCCCAGAAGGGCATCCTGACCTGGTGCATGGGCGCCGATGACGGCCTTTCCGCCACCTAGCGCCGGCGCCCGGCCGGCGGCCGACGACCTTCTGCAACCCTTCCAGATCGAGGCGCAGGCCCTGCGCGGCCGGCTGCTGCGCCAAGGCCCGCTGCTGGACGAGGTGCTGGGCCGTCACGCCTATCCGCTCCCGGTCGCGACCCTGCTGGGCGAATCGCTGGTCCTCGCGGCGCTGCTGGGCGGCGCCCTGAAATATGACGGCGTCTTCACCCTGCAAGCCAAGGGCGACGGGCCGGTATCGATGCTGGTCGCCGACATGACCAGCGCCGGCGCCATGCGCGGCTACGCCCAGTTCGACGCCGCGCGGCTGCCCGCGTCGGACAGCATCGACAACGCCTATGTCGGGCCCGAGGGCGGATCGGTCCCGCGCCTTCTGGGCGCCGGCCATCTGGCCTTCACCGTCGATCAGGGACCGGATACCGAGCGCTATCAGGGGATCGTCGCCCTCGAGGGCGCCACCCTGGCCGACTGCGCCCATCACTATTTCCGCCAGTCCGAGCAGATCGACGCGGCCATCCGCGTCGCCGTCGGCCGGTCCGAGTCCGACGGCGCCTGGCGGGCCGGCGGGCTGATGCTGCAACGCATGCCCGACGGCGGCTCCCCCGACGGGTTCGCCGACGACGCCGAGGAAGGCTGGCGCCGGGCGCTGGCCCTGATGGGCAGCGTCACCGACGCCGAGCTCCTGGCCGCCGACTTGGCGCCCGACCGCCTGCTTTTCCGCCTGTTCCACGAGGACGGGGTGCGCGTCTTCACGCCCCATGCGCTGGCCGCCGGCTGCCGCTGCTCGCGGGAACGGGTGGAGACGACCCTGGCAGGGCTGGGCGCCGACGCGGTCGCCGAATACGCCCTCGCCGACGGCAGCATTGCCGTCACCTGCGAGTTCTGCAATACCGAGTATCGGCTGGACGCCGCCGCGCTGGCGCGGCTGGCCAAGACCGAAGGGGACGCGTCATGACCGACAAGCGGGTTCTTCTTTCCTGGAGCAGCGGCAAGGACAGCGCCTGGGCGTTACGGGCCCTGCGCGCGCGGGACGACATTACCCTGTGCGGGCTGCTGACGACTCTGAACGCCGATGCCGAGCGGGTCGCCATGCATGCGGTGCGCGAGCGGCTTTTGGACCTGCAGGCGGCGGCGGCCGGCCTGCCGCTGACCAAGGTTCGGATCCCCAACCCCTGCCCCAACGACGCCTACGAAACGGCGATGGCTGCGGCGATGGACCGGGCGCGGGCCGACGGAATCACCCATGTCGCTTTCGGCGATCTGTATCTGGAAGACGTTCGCCGCTACCGCGAGGACAGGCTCGCCGGCACCGGGATCGACCCGCTGTTTCCGATCTGGGGGGCGGAGACGACGCGGCTGGCCCGCGACATGGTCGCCGCCGGCCTGCGGGCGCGGGTCACCTGCGTCGATCCGGCGCAACTGGACCCGGCCTTCGTCGGGCGCGACTTCGACGCCGCCTTCCTGGACGACCTGCCCGACGGCGTCGATCCCTGCGGCGAAAACGGCGAATTCCACAGCTTCGCCTGGGCCGGACCGATGTTTTCCCGTCCGGTTCCGATCCAATCGGGCGAGACCGTGCGCCGGGACGGGTTCCTGTTCGCCGATCTCCTGCCCGCGGAACCGGCGCCCGAGACCGGATCGCGAACCACCGCTTGAAGGGCGCCCCCCGGCCGTGAGAGAGTCGCGCCCGGGACAAGAACCGACGGCGGGCGATCATGACCGACAAGGCTCCCAGCATCGCGGCGAAGAGGCCATCTATTCGGTGGCTTCCGGCGCTCCTCTGCCTCGTCCTGCTGGCGCTCGCCGCCTGCGAGACGCCGCCGCCCGAGACCCGATTCCCGGAAATGACCTTCGCCCATCTCGGGCCGATCCGCCTGGACGTGGCGGATATCGAGTTGGTCGAAGCCCATCCGCCGCCCCTGAAGCACCCCAATGTCGAACATCTCGCGCCGACGTCGCCGGCCGACGCCATGCGTCGCTGGGCGGCCGACCGACTGCGCGCCACGGGCGGCGCCGGGCGCGCCAAGCTGACCATCGAGCGCGCCGATATCGTCGAGACCGCCCTGAAAAAGACCGGCGGCGTGCGCGGGCTGTTCACGACCGACCAATCGGAACGATACGACGCGACCCTGGAGGTCGTTCTCGAGGTCCGCGACGACCAGGGCCGCCGATCCGGCTTTGCCAAGGCGCGGGCCAGCCGGTCGCGCACCATCGCCGAGGATGCCAGCGCCGCCGACCGGGACCGGCTGCTCTTTCGGCTGACCGAGGAATTGATGGCGGATATCGACCGGACCCTGGAAGAGAATATCCGCCGCCATTTGGCAAGCTTCCTGGACCAGTAACCGCGGCAGGATCGCCGGCCGCGACGCCGGCATGGCGGAATCGGTTAAGTAGTTGAAAGAAATCGTCTATACCGGCGCGCTTTCTCCGCCGGCACGATTTCTGCTATTCTCCGCGCTCATCCTGACCGGCGCAAAAGAACTCATGGAGGAACCAACATGACAGCCACTCCCGCCAGGCAGAAGGCTTTGGGTACCGTCCCCGACGGCATGACCAAGGACGAGTGGGAAATGCGGGTCGATCTCGCGGCCTGCTATCAGCTCACCGCCAAGTATGGGTGGAGCCACATGACCGGCACCCACATCTCGGCGCGTATTCCGAACACGGACGACCACTTCCTGCTCAACCCTTACGGCATGTTCTTCGAGGAGATCACCGCCTCGTCGCTGATCAAGGTCGACAAGCAGGGCAACATCCTGGGCAGCGCCGATTATCCGATCAATCCGGCGGGCTTCATCATCCATTCCGCCGTGCATATGAGCATGCCGAACATCCTATGCGTCATGCATACCCACACGCCGGCGGGCACGGCCGTGTCCTGCCTGGACGAAGGGCTGCTGCCGCTATCCCAGAACGCGCTGACCATCCTCGATTTCGTCGGCTATCACGATTACGAGGGGCCGGCCCTGCGCGAGGACGAGCGCGACCGGATCGTCGACGACATCGGCGACGGCCGCATCGCGATTCTGCGCAACCACGGCCTCCTGACCATCGGCGAGACGGTCGGCGAGGCGTTCACCTGGATGTGGCGGGCGGAGATGGCCTGCAAGATGCAGCTCGAGGCCCAGGCGAGCGGCGCCAAGCTGCGCTTCGCGTCGAAGGAGGCCCAGGACTACACCCGGGCCCAGGGACGGCGCATCTATTCCCGCGACGGCTTTGCCAAGCCCGGCCATGAATGGCCGGCGCTGCTGCGCCAACTGGAGCGCGCGGGCTCGAACTACTACACCTGATCGCGGGCGACCCCGTGACGAGGACGGGCGGGCCCCTGGGCCCGCCCGTTTTCTTTCCGCCTATCGCCTGCGCTGGGCGGGATCGGCATGAACCCAATCGCACAGCCGGCGCAGAAAGGCGACGCAGGCGTCGATCTGGGCGACGGTGACGAATTCGTCCGGCTTGTGGGCCTGCTCGATGCTGCCGGGCCCGCAGACGACGGCGGGAATCCCCGCCTTCTGGAACAGCCCGGCCTCGGTGCCGAAGGCGACGGCGCCGGTCCGGTTCGCCCCCGTCAGATGCAAGACCAGCGCTTCCGCCGGCGACCCGGCAAGCGGCGCCAGCGGCTCCACCAAACAGGTCTGGCGAGTCTCGATCGCGGCGTCCGGCGCCGCGTCGCGCAAGGCAGGCAGAACTTCATCGGCGACGAACCGCTCGACCCGGGCGCGGATCGCCGCCGGGTCGGCCGCGGGGATGGGCCGGAACTCCCAGGCGATACGGCAGGTGCGGGGCACGATATTGACCGCCGTCCCGCCGTCGATCCGGCCGACATTCATCGTCGTCCAGGGCGGGTCGAAGGCCGCGTCCCGGGGGCCCGATTGGCGCAGCTCGGCCGCCAGATCGTCCAGAAACCCGACGATCCGCGCCGCCGCGAGGATGGCGCTGGCGCCCCGTTCGGGCATGCTGGAGTGGCCCTCCAGGCCGGTCACCTCGGTCGCGAAGCCATAGACGCCCTTATGGGCGTTGGCGACGGTCATCTCGGTCGGCTCGCCGACGATGACGAGGCCCGGCATCGGCAGTTCCTCGACGATCCCGGCGATCATTCCCGGCACGCCCCGACAGCCGAGCTCCTCGTCGTAGGAGAGCGCCAGATGCACCGGGGTGCGGAGCGGCCGGGCGAGGAATTCCGGGACCAGGGCCAGCGCGGCGCCGATGAAGCCCTTCATGTCACAGCTTCCCCGGCCATACAGCCGCCCGTCCGCCTCGGTCAGTTGGAAGGGGTCGGTCCGCCAGTCCTGGCCCGCCACCGGCACCACGTCGGTATGGCCCGACAGGACGACGCCGCCCGGCCTCTCCGGCCCCAATGTCGCATACAGGTTGGCCTTGTCGCCGGACGGGTCGCGGAACAGCCGGCAGGCGATCCCGTGGCCGTCCAGATAGTCGGCGACGAAATCGATCAGCGCCAGGTTCGAGTTCGACGATACCGTGTCGAACGCGACGAGGCGGGCGATCATCTCCCGCGGCGTAAAGGTCGCGCCAGCCATCGGGCCCCCTCCTCGGGGCCTAGCCGCGCCAGAAGGCGGGCATGAACAGCACCAGCACGCTGAACAGCTCCAACCGGCCGAGCAACATGCCCGCCGACAGCACCCATTTCGCCGATTCGGGCAGGGGCGCGAAGGTGCCGGCCGGGCCGATGATCTCGCCCAGCGCCGGGCCGACATTCGAGATCGCCGTCGCGGCGCCGGAGACCGCGGTCAGGAAATCGAGCCCGATCAGCCCCAGCGCCAGCGCCAGCAGGACGAAACAGAAGGCATAGATGAAGATGAAGGCGAGCACCGACATGATGACGCCCTCGGAGATCGGCTGGCGATTGTAGTAGGGGATGAAAACGCCGTTCGGCTGCAAAAGCCGCTTCATCTGAACCTCGGCCGCGGCGTACAGCACCTGGAACCGGAAGATCTTGATGCCGCAGCTGGTCGAGCCGGCGCAGCCGCCGATGAACATCAGGAGCAGGAAGACGGCGACGGCGAAGCCGCCCCAGGTCCCGAAGTCGGC